>ERZ1034962.377-NODE-377-length-22126-cov-22.447963_pt1 | contig 22126 bp, 16 predicted proteins | sample MGYA00520696_ERZ1034962 | MGnify/ENA primary metagenome ERZ1034962 (study PRJEB33766, sample SAMN09781770) | gut metagenome | biome: gut microbiome | host: Homo sapiens | place: Madagascar | study: EMG produced TPA metagenomics assembly of the PRJNA485056 data...
GCAGCCGCCGGAGCGGTGCTTGAGCCGTTAGGCGGGAATTGTGCGGTATTGCCTTAAATTTCCCCGCAGCCGGAGACCGTGGAGTGGTTCATGCCCATCCTGTAAAATCAGAAACCGGGCACAGAATTACAGCGGGCACTTGCAATCCGGGTGGAAAACAGGTATAATAGCAACTGTTACCTGTCTCAGTAGCTCAGCTGGATAGAGCACACGCCTCCTAAGCGTGGGGTCGGAGGTTCAAATCCTCTCTGGGACGCCAGAAAGCACCGCTGCAAGCCTTTTTTCGGGGTTTGCAGCGTTTTTTTGTTCCTCCTTCTCCCGGTAATTTCACTTCCGTTACCGGGAAATTTTTATACGCCGCAAGCTTTTTTGTGATGGCATTGGATTCGGCAAGGACGCATTGTTTACAATTTGGCGGTGGATTATCCCGCGCAGGGTGTGGTACAATATAAACCACACTGAAAATGCGGGGGCCGATGCTCACCATCGACCCGTGAACCTTGCGGCGGCCGCTATGTGCCGCGGGCGAACCATGTCCGCCCTTACATTCTCGACGCAGGAAAGCCGCGCTGCATCTATTATAATTAAAGGGGTGTTTACCATGTGTACAGCTGCAACCTATACAACCGACAGTTTCTACTTTGGCCGCAATCTCGATTACGAATTTTCCTACGGTGACGAGGTCACCGTCACGCCGCGGGCCTACCCGTTTGCTCTGCGCTGCATGGGGGACTTCCGCACAAAATATGCGATGATCGGTATGGCCTACGTGGCGGGGGAGTACCCGCTCTACTATGACGCCGTCAATGAGAAGGGCCTGGGCATCGCAGGGCTGAACTTTGTCGGCAATGCAGTCTACCACCCGGCGCAGGATGGCAAAAGCAACGTCGCCCAGTTTGAGCTGATCCCCTGGCTGCTGGGCAGCTGTGCGACGCTGGCCGAGGTGCGCACGCTGCTTGCAAAAACCAACATCGTCAATATCCCCTTCAGTGAGCAGCTGCCCCTCGCGCAGCTGCACTGGCTCATTGCCGACAAAACGGGGAGCATCGTGGTGGAGTCCACCGCCGACGGCCTGCACATCTACGATAACCCCGTCGGTGTACTGACGAACAATCCGCCGTTCCCGCAGCAGCTTTTCGCACTGAACAACTACCGCGCACTCTCGCCGCGTACGCCTGCGGTTGCGTTTGCGGACGGCCTTGACCTGCCCGTCTACAGCCGCGGCCTCGGCGCACTGGGCCTGCCGGGAGATCTGTCCAGCCAGTCCCGCTTTGTGCGTGCGGCCTTTGTGCGGATGAACGCGAAATCCGGCAGCAGCGAGGCCGAGAGCGTCGGGCAGTTCTTCCACATCCTGCACGCTGTCGAGCAGCAGCGCGGCTGCTGTGAGCTGGACGGCGGCAAGTACGAGATCACGCTCTACACAAGCTGCTGCAACGCTGACAGAGGCATTTACTACTACACGACCTACGGCAACCACCAGATCACTGCCGTCGATATGCACCGGGAAAACCTTGACGGGGACAGGCTGGTCCGCTATCCGCTGGTGCAGGGCGAACAAATTGCGCTGCAAAACTGATTTTACACCCAAAACGTGAAAAAAGCGCTTGCAACGTGCGGCAAACTATGCTATACTGTACGGTGCATGAGACTTTTCACGTCACGACGGCGTGGATAGAAATAGAAGGAGTGCTAATCTAATGAACTGGTATGAGATCGTTCTCGGCGTCGTCCTCATCGCCGTGTCCGTGTTGATCGTTGTTTTCACCCTCGCGCAGGAGCAGAAGGGCCAGGGCCTGTCCGGCGCGATCATGGGCGAAAGCTCCGCCACGATGGCAGCAGGCCGTGAGCGCGGCGTGGACGCCAAGCTGGCCAAGCTGACCAAGATCTGCGGCGTCGTTTTCTTTGTCGTCACGCTGGTCGTCTGCGTTTTGAGCGCGCGCCTGTGATTTTGGCAGGGTAACAAAGATGAAAAGGGTCCGCCAAGCGCTTTGGCTTTGTAAGCAGCGCCCCGGCGGGCCGTTTTTTGTGGATGTATATAAGGGTAGGGCACCGTCGGATGGCGGTGCGACGTAAATTAAAGGAGCAACTATGACACCGTTACAGAAATCTATTTTAAACGCGGTCAAGCGCCGTCCCATGACGCTGCGCGAACTGCAGAACAACCTGCAGGTGGACAACTCCCGCCTGCGCACCACCGTTTCCGCTATGGTCGCCACCGGCGAGCTGTCGATGCGCAACGGCACCTATGTGCCCGGCTTTGCGACCTATGAGAATGCTGCAGCCCCCAACACGATTCCCTGCACGCTCGTCAAGCTGGCCGCGCGCTTCGGCTTTGCCAGCCGCGACGACGGCGAGGGCGACATCTTCATCCCGGGCCGCGCGCTGCACGGCGCAATGCCCAACGATAAGATCAACGTCAAGCTGTTCGACCACCCGCGCGTGGAGGGCTCCTCCGAAGGCGAGGTCGTCGAGGTCACGGTCCCGAACAACCGCTTTGCGGGCACGGTCTGCCTGTCCGAGGATGGCCGCATGGCCGTGGAGCCGGACGGCTGCCGCGACGTGAAGTTCCTGCTGGCCAAGCAGGGGAGCGAGGGCGTGCACCTGGGCGACAAGGTCGGCTTCCTCATCACCCACCGCGGCAACCGCCACAGCGACCACCGCGCCGCCGTTGTCGAGAAATTCGGTTCCTCCGACTATGCGTCCGAGTGCGCCAAGGCCATCCTGTATGGCCGCAGCGTCCGCCAGGAGTTCCCGCCGGAGGTGCTGGAGGAGGCCCGCGCCTACGACAACGCCACGATTGACCCCGCCGAGGCCGCGAAGCGCCTGGACCTGCGCGGCATTCCCATCTTCACGATTGATTCCGCCGAGACGAAGGACATCGACGACGCCATCAGCCTGCAGAAGCTGGACGACGGCTACGAGCTGGGCGTTCACATTGCCGACGTCAGCCACTATGTCCGCCCCGGCTCCGCGCTGAATGAGGAAGCGTTCGAGCGCGCGACGAGCATTTACTACGCCGACAAGGTCATCCCGATGCTGCCGACCCAGCTGTCCAACGGCATCTGCTCGCTGAACGAGGGCGAGGACCGCCTGGCGTTCTCCTGTCTGATGCGATTGGACGAGAATGGCGAGATCCGCAGCTACAAGTTCGTCAAGAGCGTCATCTGCAGCCGCGTCAAGGGCGTGTACAAGGAGATCAACGCGCTGCTGGAGCCCGAGGAGGGTGTTGACCTGACCGACCTCAAGACGAAATATGAGGCCGTGCTTGACCAGCTGCCCACGATGGACGAGCTGTACCGCAAGCGCCTGGTCCTGCGCAAGGCCCGCGGCGCCATGGATATCGAGTCCAACGAGGCTAAGCTCGTCATGGACGAGAACGGACGCTGCATCGACATTGTCAAGCGTGACCGCGGCACGTCCGAGTGCATGATCGAGGAGTTCATGCTGCTGGCGAACCAGTGCGCCGCCAACGCGGGCCGCACGAACAAGGCCCCGTTCGTCTACCGCGTGCACGAGGCCCCCGACGCCGAGAAGATGGAGAAGCTGTCCGCCACGCTGTTGGCCTGCGGCCTGAACGCCAAGTTCAAGAACCCCATCCCGACGCAGCTCGAGCTGGCGGCCCTGCTGGACGAGACCCGCGGCCAGCCCATCCAGATCCCCGTCCACACCGGCATTCTGCGCAGCATGCAGAAGGCCCGCTACGCCCCGCAGCCTCTGGGCCACTACGGTCTGGTGCTGACGGACTACGCCCACTTCACCAGCCCCATCCGCCGCTACCCCGATTTGGCGATTCATCGTATTTTGACCGAGATGCTGAACGGTGTCTCCGCCAGCCAGCTGCAGCGCGACTTCAACGAGTTTGCCCAGCAGGCCAGCGAGAAGTCCAGCAAGCAGGAGGTCGCCGCCGTGCGCATTGAGCGCGATGTCGAGGACCTGTACAAGGCCGAGTATATGCACAACCATCTCGGTGAGGTCTACACCGGCACGGTGGCCGGCATCACGCCCCGCGGCGTCTTTGTCGAGCTGGACAACACGGTGGAGGGCTTTGTCCCCGCCGCGCAGCTCTGCAAGGGTGAACCGCAGGTCATCGACGGCGTCAGCATGCTGGACCCGCTGACCGGCAAGAGCTGGATGCTGGGTTCTTCCATGAAGATCCGGGTCGCCGCCGCCGATGTGGCGCTGGGCCGTATTGATTTTGAGTATATGGTGGAGTAATTTCCCACGCCATACAATAGAAAACTCCCTGTCCGCACCGGGCAGGGAGTTTTTTGCGTCTTATATCACCTTATGCTCCATCCATTTCCCGCGGGCAAACCGCACAAGGAAACACAGGCTGCGGCAGATCCAGTCGATGAACATACCGAACCAGACGCCGGTCAGTCCTAAGTGGAACTGCAGAACGAAGATATAGCTCAGAATCACGCGGAACAGCCACATGCTGACGATGCTGACCGACATCGTAAACTTGGCGTCGCCGCCTGCGCGCAGGGCGTTGGGCAGGGTAAAGCTCGTCGCCCAGAAGAAGATGCTGAACAGGTTGAACCAGTGGACCACGTGGGTACACATGGCGGACGCCTCCGCCGAGAGGTTGAACCAGGTCACGACCTCGGGCATCAGGAAGAACAGTGCCGCGTTCGTGACGGCCAGCCCCGTGATGGCGATGCCCAGCAGCGTGACGGAATAGCGCTGCGCCTGCTTTTTCTCGCCTGCGCCAAGGCACTGCCCGATGACCGGGATCGTGGCAAGGCTCATCGTGTTGCCGGGGATGTTCGCCAGCGTCGAGACCGAGTTTGCTACGGCATTGGCCGCGATGGCCGAGGTGCCTAAGGTAGACGTCAGGCTGCTGACACACAGCTTGCCGATCTGGAACATGCCGTTTTCCAGACCCGACGGGATGCCAATGGACAAAATCTGCATGATGGGCCTGCGCCGGGGCCGCAGGTCAGCGAAGCGCTGCACGCGCAGGGGATTGTGCAGGTCCTGGTTCTGCCACAGGATGAACACCGCGGCGAACACACGCCCGATCAGCGTGGCCAGCGCTGCGCCGATAACGCCCATGCCGAAACCGTAGATCAGCAGCGCGTTGCCCGCAATGTTGATGACGTTCATGACAAGGCTGGCCAGCATACTGATGCGGCTGTTGCCCTGCGCACGGAACAGCGCCGCGCCGCCGTTGTACAGGCCGATGAAGGGGTAGGACACCGCACTGATAAGGAAGTACTGCTGCGCAAACCGCATGACATCCTCATCAATGCTTCCAAACACCATCCGAAGGATCAGGCGGGAGAGCAGCATACAGACAACACCCACCGCAACCGTAGAGATGCCCAGCACGCTGTACAGCTGGGCGGCGCTGCGGCTGGCGTTTTCCTCATCCCGGCGGCCCAGATACTGGCTGGCAATGACCGCACCGCCGGTAGCCAGCGCGGACAAAATCTGAATAATCAAAATATTCAGGCTGTCCACGAGCGATACGCTGGAGACAGCGGCCTCACCCACACCGGCGACCATCAGCGTGTCGGCCATGCCCATCGTGACGCTTAATGTCTGCTCCAGCAGCAGGGGCCAGATCAGGGTGAACAGCGCCCGCTTGGTAAACAGGGGACCTTGTGATTTTGCAGTGGCTGTCATGGTAAACTCCCATCCTCTTTTACTTGGATTTTACCATTAGTATACAGCAAAATCTATGCGAAATCAAGGATTTGACACTTGTACAAAAAATGCCCGCGAACGCTGTAGCTGCGCCCTGTACAGCGAAAATCCGCAAAAATCAAATCGCAAGGATTTTGCCCACTTTTGCGGCGGCAAAAAGCCCCGGCCACAAAAGCTGGTGGCCGGGGCAGATCATGCGGCGCTTTGCAGGAGCCGCAGAGGGGCGGTGGTTAGAAGTCGACCTCGGTGTCGTAGTAGCAGCACTTCAGCAGCTTTTCCATCTCCTCCTGGGTCGGCTGGCGCGGGTTGGAGCCGGTGCAGGCATCGGCAATCGCGTTCTTTGCGATCTCGGGCAGTCTCTCGAGGAATACGTTCTCGGGGACAAAGCCCTGCTCGGCGGGGTAGGAGTCGGGGCCGTAGTGGCCGATGCAGTGCGGGATGTTCAGATCGTCGTTCATGCCGCGCAGATACTGGATGAGCAGCGCGACCTTCTCGTCGTCGTTCTCGCCGCCCAGGTGCATCTTGTCGGCAATGACGCCGTAGCGTGCCTTGGCGGTGGGATCCTTCGCGTTGTAGGCGATGACCTTGGGCAGGTACATGGCGTTGGCTGCGCCGTGGATGATGTGTGCGCCGTAATCGGCAAACGCTGCGCCGGTCTTGTGGGCCATGCTATGTACGATGCCGAGCAGCGCGTTCGAGAACGCCATACCGGCCAGGCACTGGGCATTGTGCATCGCGTCGCGCTTATCCATATCGCCGTTGTAGCTGCCGACCAGATCCGCCTGGATCATCTCGATGGCGTGCAGGGCCAACGGGTCGGTAAAGTCGCAGTTCGCGGTGGAGACGTAGGCCTCGATGGCGTGGGTCATGGCGTCCATGCCGGTGTGGGCGACGAGCTTCTTGGGCATCGTGTGGGCCAGCTCGGGGTCAACGATGGCGACATCGGGCGTGATCTCAAAGTCGGCGATGGGGTACTTGATGCCCTTCTGGTAATCGGTGATGATCGAGAAGGCCGTGACCTCGGTGGCCGTACCGGAGGTGGAGGAGATGGCGCAGAAGTGGGCCTTGCGGCGCAGCGGCGGGATGCCGAACACCTTGCACATATCCTCAAACGTGATGTCGGGGTACTCGTACTTGATCCACATGGCCTTGGCTGCGTCGATGGGGGAGCCGCCGCCGATTGCGACGATCCAGTCGGGCTGGAACTTTTCCATGGCGGCAGCACCCTTCATGACCGTCTCCACGGACGGGTCGGGTTCGATGCCTTCAAACAGCTCTACCTCCATGCCGGCCTCTTTTAAGTAGGCCTCGGCGCGGTCCAGGAAACCGAAGCGCTTCATCGAACCGCCGCCGACGCAGATCATGGCGCGCTTGCCGGGCAGCGTTTTCAACGCTTCCAGCGCGTGGGGGCCGTGGTAAAGGTCACGGGGTAAAGTAAATCTAGCCATAGGGTTTGCCTCCTTTAAAAATAGCTCTCTCGGACTTTGATAATTAAATGTCAAAATCTGTTATTAACAGTATACACCTTATGTGTCTAAACGGTCAATCGACAATACAGAGAATTTTCCGGCGATAATTCAGCATTTTGCCAGTGGAACACTCATAGGCTGTTCTATGGGGAAGGGGGCAGGAGCTATGCGTCCGATCACGCCGCAGCAGAATACAAAAATGCGCCTGCGCATGCGGCTTTTGGCGGCGGTGCTGGCGGTGGGGTGTCTGGGCGGGCTGACGGTGCGGCTGTTTGTGCTGATGCTGCGCGACCCCGGCGGCTACGCGGCACGCGCCGCCGACCAGCAGCTGCGCGGGGCCACGCTGCCCGCCGCCCGCGGGGAGATCTATTCCGCCGACGGTACGCTGCTGGCCGCCAGCGAGACCTGCTGGACCATCCGCGCCGCCCCGCGGGAGATGGCCGACGACGCCGTAGAACCGGCTGCGCGGGCGTTGAGCGAAATTTTAGAGCTGGACTACGCCGATACGCTGGCCAAATTCAGCCAGCGAACCTCCAACGACTGCCTGCTGCGCCGCCGCGTGGATAAGACGATGGCCGACGCTGTGCGGGACTGGTGCCGGGCGAACGGTGTGGACGGCATACAAATTCGGCAGGATACCCGCCGTGTCTACCCGCAGGGGGATTTTATGGGCGGCATTTTAGGCTTTACCGACGTGGACAACGCGGGCCTGTGGGGGCTGGAGCTGCGCTACAACGACGAATTGACCGGGCAGAACGGGCGCATCCTGACCGCCAAGAACGCCTGGGGCTACGATATGCCGACGCACTACCAGACGCTGGTGGACGCCGTGCCCGGCAGCACGCTGACGCTGACCATCGACGCGAACATTCAGCACTGGCTCGAAAGCGCACTGTCCGCCGCCGTGACGGAGCATCATGTGGCCGAGCGCGGCGTCGGCATCGTGATGGACGTCCACACTGGGGCCGTGCTGGCGATGTCCTGCCAGCCCGACTACGACCCGAATGCGCCGCGGACCCTTATAAATAAGGAAGTCCGCGACGCCGTGAACGCCCTGACCGGCGAGGAGCGCAGCGCCGCGCTGCAAAAGGCCCAGCAGGCGCAGTGGCGCAACAAGGCCATCAGCGACCTGTATGAGCCGGGCAGCGTGTTCAAGCTCATCACGGCGTCGGCGGCGCTGGACTCCGGGGCGTGTAAGGCCACGGACTATTTCACCTGCGCGGGTAAAATAACCGTCGCAGGTACGCGGTTCCGCTGTGCAAACGGGCATATCCACGGCACCGAGACCTTCGCCCGGGGGCTGGCTGTCAGCTGCAACCCCTGCTTTATCCAGATCGGTGCGCGGCTTGGAAAAGAACGCTTCTGCGATTACTTTGCGGCCTTCGGTCTGCGGGAGGCCACGGGCATCGACCTGCCGGGCGAGGTCAGGCGCAGCGAATACTACACCGCGGACCGGATGGGCCCGGTGGAGCTGGCGAGCTGCTCGTTCGGGCAGAGCAGCAAGGTCAGCTACCTGCAGATGCTCACGGCGGTCTGTGCGGTGGTAAACGGCGGCGAGCTGATGCAGCCCTACGTTGTGGCAAAAATCACGGCGCCTGATGGCACTGTTGTGAAGGAAGTGCAGCCGACGGTGAAGCGCCGCGTCATCAGCGCGGAGACCTCCGCCACGATGTGCCGCCTGATGGAGGGTGTCGTTACAGGCGGCACGGGTAAGCAGGCCGCGCTGGCGGGCTACCGCATCGGCGGCAAGAGCGGTACGAGCCAAAAGCTGGACAGCGCCAACGAGGGCGCGCGCATTGCGAGCTTTGTCTCCGTTGCACCCATCGACGACCCCAAAGTCGCTGTGCTGGTCTGCCTGGATGAGCCCCACAGCTGGACGACGAGCGGCGGCGCGCTCTCCGGGCCGGTGTGCGCCGAGGTACTGGGAAAGGTGCTGCCGTATCTGGGGGTGGAGAGGGAAAGCGGCGAATAAAGACAGCCGGGCACGGGCGGATATGGAATCCGCCCCTACGTTGAATCGGGAAAGCGCAGGGTGACGGGGCTCTGTCCGTTTGCCGCTGCACGATACAAAAAACTCTGCGCCGTCCCTCTTGACATTCCCCAATCCGGTGTTATACTGGTAAAGTACGCAAACGAACAGTTAGACAGCGAACAATTCGAAACCTAACTTCTTAGACCGAAAAACCGTAAAGGAGGGAAGAAATGCACGAATCATCGTATGATGATTGCGGCTGCTGTGCGGATGCCCACTTCGGCGCACTGCTGAACCAGACCTCGCGGCTCATCCGCCGTGCGCTGGATGGCCGCATCAACGCCGAGGTCAGCTCGGAGCTGTCGGGCGTGCGCGGCATGGTGCTGGGCGACATCGTCCGTGCCGAGCGCCAGGGCCGCGACGTCTACCAGCGCGACATTGAGCAGTGGTTCAACATTCGCCGCTCCAGCGTCACCGCCATGCTGCAGGGTATGGAGCAGGATGGCTTCATCACACGCTGCGCCGTGGCGAAGGACGCCCGCTTAAAGCGCCTTGTCGCCACAGAGAAGGGCCGCGCCTGCCACAAGCAGATCGAGGCAAGCATTGCGCGGTTTGAGAATGACCTGCAAAGCGGCATCGACCCGCAGCAGGCCGCCGCGGCCCGCGCTGTGCTGGAGCAGACCCTGCGCAACGCACAGCACATCCTGCAAGAGGAAAATACAAACCAAGAGAGGGGAAATACCAATTGTTAAAAACACTCGGACGTGAAACCAAGGGCTTCCGCCTGGTCTCCGTGCTGACGCCGATCTTTATGATCGCGGAGGTCATCATGGAAATGATCATCCCGAAGCTGATGGCCTCCATCATTGACAACGGCGTCACGCCGGGCAATATGCAGGTCATCTACACCGTCGGCGCACAGATGGTCGTCGCAGCGCTGTTCGGCCTGCTGTTCGGCATTCTGGGCGCGGTGGCCGGCTCCCACGCGGCCACGGGCTTTGCCCGCAACCTGCGCCGCGGCATGTTCCGCAACATCCAGACCTTCAGCTTTGCCAACATTGACAAGTACTCCACCGCGGGCCTGGTCACCCGCATGACCACCGACGTCACCAACATCCAGAACGCCTACCAGATGCTGCTGCGCATGTCGGTGCGTGCGCCCGCCAGCATGATCGTGGCGCTGATCATGTCCTACACGATCAACCGCCGGCTGGCAAATATTTATCTGATCGCCGTCATCCTGCTGGGCTGCGCGCTCGTCTTTATCATGAGCCGCGCCACTAAGTACTTCGGCGAAGCCTTCCGCAAGTACGATGACCTGAACGAGAGCGTGCAGGAGAATGTCTCCGCCATCCGCGTCGTCAAGGCCTACGTCCGCGAGAAATTTGAGGGCGAGAAGTTCCGCAAGGCCAGTGAGAATGTGCGCAATCTGCTGATGCGCGCCGAGCTGATCCTGGCCTGGAACGCCCCGCTCATGCAGCTGACCGTCTACAGCTGCATCCTGCTCATCTCCTGGATCGGTGCCCAGCTCATCGTCAGCTCCGGCGCAACGACCTTCACCACCGGCGACCTGATGAGTATGCTGAGCTACTGCATGAACATCCTCATGAGCCTGATGATGCTGTCCATGGTGTTCGTTATGATCACGATGTCCATGACCTCCGCCAAGCGCGTGGCCGAGGTGCTGGACGAGCAGTCCGACCTGACGAACGGTGAGGACCCCGTCATGGAGGTCAGGGACGGCTCCGTCAAGTTCGACCACGTCAGCTTTGCCTATAAAAAGGATGGCGAGAAGGCCCTCGAGGACATTGACCTCGACATCAAGTCCGGCGAGACCATCGGCATCATCGGCGGCACCGGCTCGGCCAAGTCCAGCCTTGTGCAGCTGCTGCCGCGTCTGTACGACGTGACCGAGGGCAGCGTGACCATCGGCGGCGTTGATGTGCGCAAGTACGATTTGGAGACCCTGCGCAACAACGTGGCCATGGTGCTGCAGAAGAACGAACTGTTCAGCGGCACGATTGCCGAGAACCTGCGCTGGGGCAACCCCGACGCCACCGACGCCGAGATCGAGGACGCCTGCAAGCAGGCCTGCGCCGATGAATTTATCGAGCGCTTCCCCGACAAGTACCAGACCCACATCGAGCAGGGCGGCAACAACGTCTCCGGCGGCCAGAAGCAGCGCCTCTGCATTGCCCGTGCGCTGCTGAAAAAGCCCCGCATCCTGATCCTGGACGACTCCACCTCCGCCGTCGATACCGCGACGGACGCAAAGATCCGCCATTCGTTTGCGGAAAAAATCCCCGGCACGACGGTGTTCATCATCGCCCAGCGCATTTCCTCCGTGGAAAATGCGGACAAGGTCCTCGTGCTCGACAACGGCAGGGTCAGCGGCTTTGACACCCCGGCCAACCTGCTGAAAACAAATGCCATCTACCAGGATGTCTACAACAGCCAGACCAAGGGCTCCGGCGACTTTGATGAGAAGGGAGGGGAGGCATAATGGCACAGCAGCCTAAAGTCGTAAAGGTCGGCCCCGGTGGGCGCAGCAATGGCCCCCGCCCCAAGGTCGAAAACCCCGGCAAGGTGTTCAAGCGCATTCTCGCCTATGTTATGAGCCGCTATAAAGCACAGGTCATTGTGGTGCTCTGCTGCATTCTGCTGGCCGTGTTCGCCCAGCTGCAGGGCGTCATGTTCTCCCAGACGCTGATCGACAGCTACATTCTGCCGCTGCTCAAGGCGGGCAGCACGGATTTCAGCGGTCTGGCCGCGGCTATCCTGCGCGTGGCAGTCATCTACTGCGCCGGCATCGCTGCTGTCTTTGTGCAGAACCGCCTGATGGCAAGGATCACCCAGGGCACGCTGAAGGACCTGCGTGACGAGATGTTCACCCACATGCAGACGCTGCCCATCAAATACTTTGACACCCACGCCCACGGCGATATTATGTCGGTCTACACGAACGACATTGACACGCTGCGCCAGATGATCAGCCAGAGCCTGCCGCAGCTCGTCAACACGGTTGTGACTCTCGTCGGCGTGCTGGCCTCGATGCTCTATCTGAGCGTCCCCCTGACGGTGCTGGCCCTCGCGATGGTCGGCGTCATGCTGCTGGCGACGAAGTACCTGACCGGCAACTCCGGCAAATACTTCATCAAGCAGCAGCAGGAGCTGGGCAAGGTCAACGGCTACATTGAGGAAATGATGAACGGCCAGAAGGTCATCAAGGTCTTTTGCCATGAGGAAATTGCCATTGAGGAGTTCGACAGGCTCAACGATGAGCTGTTCCACAGCGCCGACAAGGCAAACTCCTATTCGCTGGTAGCAATGCCCGTCAACGGCCAGCTGGGCAACCTGTCCTACGTGTTCTGCGCCATCCTCGGCGGTGCGCTGGCTATCAACGGCTTCGGCGGCTTTACGCTGGGCGGCCTCGCCAGCTTCCTTGTGCTGACCCGCCAGTTCAACCAGCCCATCAGCCAGATCTCGATGCAGCTGAACTCCGTCGTTATGGCGCTGGCCGGCGGTGCGCGTATCTTTGCGCTGCTGGATGAAAAGCCCGAGGTCAACGAGGGCGACATCACCCTGGTCCACGCCAAGTACAAAGCGGACGATACTGTCACCGAGACGAACGAGTCCACCGGCATGTGGGCGTGGAAACGCATGGATGCCGACGGCAAGCCCCGGTACACCAAGCTGGAGGGCGACATCGTCTTTAAGGATGTGGACTTCGGCTACGACGAGAAGAAGATCGTCCTGCATGACATCAACCTGTATGGCCGTCCGGGGCAGAAGATCGCCTTTGTCGGCTCCACCGGCGCGGGCAAGACGACGATCACGAACCTTATCAACCGCTTCTACGACATCCAGAAGGGCCGGATCCTGTACGACGGCCACGACATCAAGTCCATTGAGAAGGACGCGCTGCGCTCCTCTCTGGGCATCGTCCTGCAGGATACCCACCTGTTCACCGGCACGGTCATGGAGAACATCCGTTATGGCCGCCTGACCGCCACCGATGAGGAGTGCATGGCCGCCGCGAAGCTCGCAAATGCGGATACCTTCATCAAGCATCTGCCCGACGGCTACAACACGATGCTGACCGGCGACGGCACGAACCTGAGCCAGGGCCAGCGCCAGCTGCTGGCGATTGCCCGCGCGGCTGTCGCAGACCCGCCGGTGCTGATCCTGGACGAGGCAACGTCCTCCATCGACACCCGCACCGAGAAGCTTGTGCAGGACGGCATGGACGGCCTGATGTATGGCCGCACGACCTTCGTCATTGCCCACCGCCTGTCCACCGTGCGCAACTCGGACTGCATCATGGTGCTGGAGCAGGGCCGTATCATTGAGCGCGGCACCCACGACGAGCTGATCGCTCAGAAGGGCCGCTATTACCGCCTGTACACCGGCAACTTTGCCGAGAACTCTTAACCGCAGAGAAGTCGAAAAAAGCCGCAAAACGGCATAAAATCAATCAAAACTGCCGGGATAGCATCTGCCGTCCCGGCGGTTTTTGTGCAAAATGCCGCAACAGCGCCAAAAAGTTGACGGGAAGGAAAAAAGTGGTTATAATAGGATACGTAGACACGCAAAAAGCGGTGTTTGACCACGCGGCATGAGGGAAACTACGAACAAGATTTGCCGCATAATATACATGATATACCTATAGGAGGAACAAATATGGCACCGAAGAAGATTGCACAGACCGTACTTACCGAGGGTAAGTTCTATACCATCAGCGCCGCCAACGGCAAGGTCATTGAGGTTGCTGACTATAACATTGACAATGGCGCGAAGATCCAGCTGATGGACAACGCCAACTTTGAGTGGCAGCAGTGGAACTTCGTCGCAGCAGGCGACGGCGTTTACCGCATCCAGAACCGCTTCACCGGCAAGATGATGGATCTGGACATGGGCGGCGTCAGCGACGGCACCCGCGTCCACCAGTGGGAGGGTGCCCAGGCATCCAGCCAGCTGTGGGTCGTGGAGCCTACCAACGATGGCCGCGTCAAGATCAAGTCCAACCTGGCCGGCAAGCTGCTGGACCCCGGCATGGCTACCGAGAACGGCACCGTGCTGCAGATCTGGGCTGACGTCAACGGTGACAACCAGTTCTGGACCATCAACGAGGTCACCCGCAAGCCCAAGACCAGCGTGAAGGCCACCACCGTTAAGGCCAAGGCCGCTGCCGAGAAGGCCGCCACCGAGGTCGTCAAGGCTGCTGAGCCTGTCGTCGAGAAGGCCGTCAAGGCTGCTGAGCCTGTCGTCGAGAAGGCCGTCAAGGCTGCCAAGCCTGCCGCTGAGAAGGCCGTCAAGGCTGCCAAGCCTGCCGCTGAGAAGGCTGTCAAGGCTGCGAAGCCCGTCGTCGAGAAGGCCGTCAAGGCTGCCGAGCCCGTCGTTGAGAAAACCGTCGAGGCTGCGAAGCCCGTCGTCGAGAAGGCCGTCAAGGCTGCCGAGCCTGTCGTTGAGAAGGCTGTTGAGGCTGCCAAGCCCGCAGCCGAGAAGGCCGTCGAGGCCGTCAAGACCGCCGCTGCCAAGACCAACACCCGCAAGGGCGGCAAGGGCAAGCGCCGCAAGTAATTTGCTTTGAACTTTTTCCCTGCAATTTTTGTGCTGTAACGAGAAAACCCCGCCCCGTCAGGATGCAGTTCCTGACGGGGCGGGGTTATTTTTTGTTTGTGGCTGAAAAGCCTTCCCCTACGGGGGAAGGTGGCCCGAAGGGCCGGATGAGGGGCGAGTGTGCCAGTATTGCCCGTGAACGAGCTGCGGCGGAAACGCTGCCCTCATCAGTCACCTGCGGTGACAGCTTCCCCTACGGGGGAAGCCTTCAGACTTACCCCAGCGCCGCAATGCTCTCCTTGATCTTGGCGGCCTTGTCCTGGGCGGCAGCCAGCTTGGCGCGGGTCTCCTCGACGAGCTTCGCCGGGGCCTTCTCGACGAACTTCGGGTTGTTCAGCTGGTTCGTGAACATGCCCAGCTCCTTCTCGGCCTTGGTCAGCTCCTTGTTCAGGCGGGCCAGCTCCTTGTCGCGGTCGATCAGCTCCATCATTGGGATAAAGCCCTTCGCGTCGGGGGTCGCCACGTTGACCATGCCGTCGGTGCTGCCCTCGTACTTTGCCGTGACCGTCACGTCGGTGGCAAAGGCAAAGCGGGCCAGATACGCGCCGCCCTTCTCAAACGCGGCGGGGGAGGCAGTCTCAATGACCATGCTCGTCTTTTTGGCGGGATGGACGTTCATCTCGGCACGCATGGCGCGGACAGCCTTGATGTAGTCCATCAGCTTCTCAAAGTCGGCGCAGTCCTCGGCCCAGACCTTCATGTTCTCGTCGCCGGGCCACTTCTCGTTCATGATGGTCTCGGCGCTGCCGGGCAGAGCCTGATAGATCTCCTCGGTGATGAACGGCATGAAGGGGTGCAGCAGCTTGAGCGCCTTGTCCAGCACATAGACCAGCACCCTGCGGGCTGCGTCGGCGGCTGCTGCGTCCTCGCCGTTCAGGCGGGTCTTGCAGATCTCGATATACCAGTCGCAGTAGACCTCCCAGATGAAGTTCTCGACCTTCTCGGCGGCCAGGCCCAACTCGTACTTGTCGAGGTTGGCGGTAGCCTCGGCGGCGACCTTGGCAAGCTCGGACAAAATCCACTTGTCGCTCATGTCGAGCAGGCTTTCCTCGGGCAGACCCGGCTCAAAGTCCTCGGGCAGGTTCATCTGCACAAAGCGGGAGGCGTTCCACAGCTTGTTGGCAAAGTTGCGGCAGGCAAGGACTTTTTCATCGCTGTAGCGCATATCGTTGCCTGCGGTGGAGCCGATGATCAGCATCATGCGCAGCGCGTCCGCGCCGTACTGCTCAATGACCTCCAGCGGGTCAATGCCGTTGCCCAGGGATTTGGACATTTTGCGGCCCTGGCTGTCGCGGACAATGCCGTGGATCAGTACCGTGTCAAACGGTGCCTTGCCGGTGTAGGCCAGACCCGAGAAGATCATACGGGACACCCAGAAGCCGATGATGTCATAGCCGGTGACCAGCGTGTTCGTGGGGTAGAAGTAGTTGTAATCCTCGGCGTTCTCGTTGGGCCAGCCCAGCGTGGAGAACGGCCACAGGGCAGAGCTGAACCAGGTGTCCAGCGTGTCGGGGTCCTGGGTCAGGTTGGAGCTGCCGCACTTGGGGCAGGTGCAGGGGGCTTCCTTGGCCACGACGGTCTCGCCGCAGTCGTCGCAGTACCAGGCGGGGATCTGGTGGCCCCACCACAGTTGGCGGCTGATGCACCAGTCACGGCCGCCCTTCATCCAGTTGATATAGTTCTTGGTGAAGCGCTCGGGCACGAACTTGATCTCGCCCTTCTCGACGCTCTCGATGGCGGGCTTGGCCAGCGGCTCCATCTTGACGAACCACTGCTTGGAGACCATCGGCTCAATGACCGAGTGGCAGCGGTAGCAGGTGCCCACGTCGTGGGTCAGCGGCTCGGTCTCCTTCAGCGCACCGCAGGCCTCCAAATCGGCCAGAATAGCCTTGCGGGCCTCCAGCGCGGTCATGCCGGCATACTTGCCGCAGTCCAGCACGTCCGGCTCGTCGGCAGCAGCGCGGCCCGCCGCCTTCTCGGCATCGACGGCGGCCTTGTCGGCGGCACCGGTCATGTGGCCGTCGTAGGTCAGCACGCGGATCATCGGCAGGTCGTGGCGCTTGCCGACCTCAAAGTCGTTGGGGTCGTGGGCGGGGGTGATCTTCACAACGCCGGTACCCTTCTCCATGTCGGCGTGCTCGTCGCAGACGATGGGAATTTCGCGGCCCAGCAGCGGCAGCACGACATGGCAGCCGTGCAGGTGCTTGTAGCGCGGGTCCTCGGCGTTGATGGCAACGGCGGTATCGCCCAGCATCGTCTCGGGGCGGGTCGTGGCCAGCTCCAGCATTTCGCCGGTCTCCTTGACGGGGTAGAGCAGATGCCAGAAGCTGCCCTCCTTGGCCTCGTACTCGACCTCGGCATCGGAGATCGAGGTGTTGCAGTGGGGGCACCAGTTGACCATGCGGTTGCCGCGGTAGATCAGCCCCTCATTGTACAGACGGACAAAGACCTCCTTGACAGCGTCGGAGCAGCCCTCATCCATCGTGAAGCGCTCGCGCTGCCAGTCGCAGGAGCAGCCCAGCTTCTTCAGCTGGCTGACGATGCGGTTGCCATAGGTGTTCTTCCAGTCCCAGGCACGCTCCAGAAAGCCGTCGCGGCCCACCATCTCCTTGGTCAGGCCCTCCTCGCGCATCTTGGCGACGACCTTGGCCTCGGTGGCAATGGACGCATGGTCGGTGCCGGGCACCCACAGCGCGGCATAGCCCTGCATCCGCTTGTAGCGGGTCAGGATGTCCTGCCAGGTCTCATCCATGGCGTGGCCCATGTGCAGCTGACCGGTGACGTTCGGCGGCGGCATGACGATGGTAAACGGCTTTTTGCTGCGGTCGATCTGGGTATGGAAATACCCCTTGTCGCACCAGTTCTGATAGATGCGATCCTCGGTGCCCTGCGGGGCATACTGTTTGGCGAGTTCCTTCGGCATAGTGTAAACCTCCTCGTGAATGTGCGGGGCGTGATTTTTACATTCGGACAAAATAAAAAAGGCCGCCCCATGAGTTTATCATGGGACGGCCTGAAAAGCTCAAGTCGCGGTACCACCCAAGTTGCCCGATCGGGCCGCTTTGCGGCAGGCCGACAAGCCCGCCTGCCCTGATAACGGCGGCAACCCCGTGCGCGGCTGGCAGGGGAGAAACCCCTCTCACCGCGCCTGCTTGAAAGTGACAGCACCCGCCGCACCGTACCGGGCTTGCATCCTCCCCGGCTTGCTGCAAAGGTACGACGCGGGCACACTCTTTCGCACTGCATTTGTACCTTATAATGTACCGCAATGCGGCGGATTTGTCAAGGGCGGGTGCGCAAATCTGTCGGGCCCCTAGGTTCCTGCAGAGAGAGGTGAGCTGTCTGTCTTACTCCCACTTCTCCCACACCTCGGGGCAGTAGCCTACGGTGGCCTGCCTGCCGTTGCGCACAATGGGCTGGCGGAAAAGCTGCTGGTTCTCAAACAACTTGTCGGCCTGCTGGCTCTCGTCGAGCCACTTCAAAAGCGCCAGCGTGTCCTTGTCCTTTGCGCTCTCATCGACGAGCTTTGCCCAGCCGCCCACGGCGCGGCAGACATTGTCGAACTCGCCGCGGCTCATGCCCTTTTCCTTCATGTCGATCATCTGGAATCGGATGCCGCGCTCCTTGAACCACCGCTGCGCCTTTTTGGTGTCAAAGCTCTTGTTCGTGCCGAAAATCTGGATGTTCATGGCCATTCCCCCGCAAAATACATTCTTTTCATTAGAATACCACAAAAACCACACCCTGACAACTTGCAAGGCCGGGCCTACAGTATGAGGAAAACTGCGGGAGAACGCTTGCTCTTATGCGGGCTGCGTGCTATAATACAGGTTTATAGAGGAGTATCTATAAAGGAGTATTATGGAAAAAGAAAGAACCAGTCCGTGGCTGATCCTGTTCCGCGTGATATTTACGGCGGCACTGATCGCCTGCATTATGTTTATCTTTCGCAACTCACTGGAAAACGGTGCCCAGTCGTCCGCACGCAGCCAGGCCGTCATGCAGCTGGTCAACAGTGCGCTGGCCAAGGTGCATCTCGGCCCATTGTCGGAGCATCTGATCCGTAAGCTCGCGCACTTTTCGGAGTTTGCGCTGGAGGGCTTTCTGCTGATGCTCTGCATCCGCGTGTACACAAAGCATTTTGTGCGCCACATGAGCTGGCCGCTGCTGGGCGGCATGACAACGGCGCTGATGGATGAGACCATTCAGCTGCACAGCCCCAACCGCACCTCGTCGGTGGTGGATGTCTGGATCGATATGTCCGGCGTCGTGGCGGGACTGCTGTTTGCACTCATCATCCTGCTGATCGTGCGCGGTGTTACCGCATTCATCCGCGTCAAGCAGGAGAACCGCGCTCTGCGCGCCGAGAGCGCGGAGCTGCGCCGCCGCGAGCATGAGCGGCTGGCCCGCCGCGCCGCCCACCGTGCCCACGAGGCACAGCTGAACCGCCCCGAACCCGACGAGGATAACTATGAGGAGGACGAAGAATGACGACCCAACAGGCAATTGAAGCCCTGCACGCCCTGCCGCGCATGGGGCAGGGCGCACCCGGTCTGGCCCGGATGCAGAACCTGTGCGACCATCTGGGAAACCCCGAAAAGGAGCTGCAGTGCATCCACATTGCGGGCACGAACGGCAAGGGCAGCCTTGCGGCCATGACGTCCTCCATCCTGACGGCAGCGGGCTACAAGACCGGTCTGACCATCAGCCCGTATGTGGTGGACTTCCGTGAACGGTTCCAGATCGACGGCGAGATGATCCCGCCCCGCACGCTGGCAAACCTGACGGAGAAGGTGCTCGACGCGATTGACGCCATCGAGGCCGAGGGCGGCGAGAAGCCTGTGGAGTTTGAGGCCGTCACTGCGCTGGCGTTCCTCTGGTTTGCCCGCGAAAAGTGTGACCTGGTCGTGTTGGAGACCGGCCTTGGCGGGCGCTGCGACGCAACGAATGTCGTGCCCCACAAGCTCGTGGCGGCCATCACAAAGATCGGCTATGACCACATGGAAGTCCTGGGAGATACCCTTGATAAAATTGCCGCCGAGAAGGCCGGTATTATAAAAGAAGGAACCGTCGTCGTCAACTATCCCGACCAGCCTGCGGAGGCTATGGGGCCGATCCTGACCGCCGCTGCCGAGGCGCACACGAGCATCATCACGCCCGATAAGGACGATTTGACGCTGCTGCGCGGCAAGCGGCTGGAAAACCGCATCGACTACGGCGGCTATCGCGCCGCACTGGGCCTGCCCGGTACGCACCAGGCTAACCACGCCGCCATGGCTGTCGAGATCGCGCTGGCTCTCTGGCGTGAGTTCGGCTATGATATTTCGGACGATGCCATTCTGCAGGGCCTTGCCGATGCTCGGATGCCCGCCCGCATCGAGGTGCTGCGCCGCCATCCGCTGCTGCTGCTCGACGGCTGCCACAACCCGGACGGCGCTAAAATGCTGGCCGCGACCCTGACCCGCGCCGACTTTGAGGAAAACCTCGTCGGTGTGCTGGGCGTGCTGACCGACAAGGACTATAAGGATATGCTGTCCGATCTGGCCCCCTGCTTTGCCAAGGTCTACACCGTCACGCCCAACTGCCCCCGCGCATTGAGCGCCGAGGAATTGCAGAAGGAGGCCCGCTTCCACACCGACGCCGAGGCCGCCGACAGTGTGGCCGATGCCATCCGTAAGGCCGTGGACTACGCGGACGAGAACAACCTCGCGGGCGTTGTTGTCTGCGGTTCGCTTTACCTTGCCGCCGAGGCCCGCCCGCTGCTTCTCAAAGAAGCAGAAAAATAACCGGCCATCGCCATTTCAACAAAATACGCACCCGTAAGCCTGTATCATAACGATACGGGCTTTTTATTTTGTCTCAACACCCCGGGGGCCGGGCATGTCCGGCCCGCAACCTTCCCAACACTACCCTGTATACCCTTATAAATGAAAAAAGAGGACAACCCTATGGCCAAAGTAACTTTCGTGCCCGGCAGCGGCACACTGGCCGCCTATTTGAGCGGCGAGATCGACCACCACGCCGCCCAGACACTGCGGCGGGAGATCGATGCCCAGGTCGATGACCGTCTGCCCGAGCTGCTGACGCTCGACTTCTCGGGCGTCACCTTCATGGATTCCTCGGGCGTCGGCCTGATTTTGGGCCGCGGACGCCACGTAAGCGCACTGGGCGGGCGGCTGACCGTCCAGAACCCGCCGCGCGCCGTGCGGCGGATGCTCGACCTGGCCCACATAACCTACGCCTGAACGGAGGTGAACACCGATGAAGATGCTCAATCAGGTAAAAATTACGTTTGCGGGCCGCTCCGTCAACGAGGGCTTCGCCCGCGCGGCGCTGGCCGCGTTTCTTGTGCAGCTTGATCCCACAGTGCCCCAGCTCGCCGATATGAAAACCGCTGTCTCCGAGGCCGTGACCAACTGCATCGTCCACGCCTACCCGGACAAGATCGGCCCCATCACAATGACGGCGGCCATCTATGAGGGCGGCATTGTGCGTATTACCATCACGGACCGCGGCGTCGGCATCCCGGATATTGCGAAGGCGATGGAGCCAATGTTCACCACCGGTGACGCCGAGGAGCGCGCGGGTCTGGGTTTTGCCGTCATGCAGAGCTTCATGGACAAGGTCAAGGTCTCCTCCACGCCGGGCCGCGGCACCCGCGTGACCCTGACCAAGCGGCTGGATGCCCGCGCGTGACCCCCTACATATATAGAAGGAGGGGACAGTCATGCCCACGGATATGCACCAGCTGCCGCGCGAAGAATTTATTGAGAGAAACCTCGGCCTTGTCCACGCCTGCGCCGGGCGGTTCAAGGGGCGGGGCATCGAGTATGAGGAACTCTACGCCGCGGGCTGTCTGGGCCTTGTGAAGGCCTGCGACGGGTTTGATACCGGGCGCGGCGTCTGCTTTTCCACCTATGCCGTGCCGGTCATCCTGGGCGAGATCAAAAAACTGTTCCGAGATGGCGGCACGGTCAAGGTCAGCCGTTCGTTAAAGGAGCTGAGCCTTAAAATCAATGCCGAGCGTGAGCGCTGCCTCAAGCGCACCGGCCAGGAGCCCGGCGTGACCGAGTTGGCCGAGACGCTGGGCACGACCCCGGAGCAGATTGCACTGGCTATCCGCGCGGCCCTGCCGACCCTGAGCCTGACGCCCGTGGACGACGAGGACGGACTGCGGGAGTTTGACGTACCAGTGGAGTCCCCGGAGGAAGCACTCTCGGACCGCATCGGTCTGGCCGAGGTGATGGACAGGCTGGACAGCGGTGACCGCCAGCTCATCCGTCTGCGCTTTTTCGCGGGCCGCACCCAGAGCGAGACCGCCCGCGTCCTCGGCACGACCCAGGTCCAGATCTCCCGCCGCGAGCGCCGTATCCTGAAATGGATGCGCGAACAGCTGTTAGAGGCCCAATGATAC
>ERZ1034962.378-NODE-378-length-22124-cov-6.993022_pt1 | contig 22124 bp, 22 predicted proteins | sample MGYA00520696_ERZ1034962 | MGnify/ENA primary metagenome ERZ1034962 (study PRJEB33766, sample SAMN09781770) | gut metagenome | biome: gut microbiome | host: Homo sapiens | place: Madagascar | study: EMG produced TPA metagenomics assembly of the PRJNA485056 data set...
AGCCCCTTTGCCAACCGTCGGAGTTTCTACACCCCGCTGTTCAGTGACGCATTACTTCGACAATTCTTCTGCCGACTCGCCAATATGTCATGGCCGCGACCTGGTTGACGTTCGTGGCGGCAATGCACATTCCCCGATCAATGATGCCCCGGACATCATTGACAAATGCGGCGTAACTGTCTTGCGGCTTCATTTTCATTGCCAACCGCTTTTCATCGCCATTCGCCGAACCGGCGGTAGCTTTTCTTTTCTTCTTCGCAAACGCTACTTCAAGGCAAACCTTACAGAGGACGCGATAATCCTTCAAACTGAGCAACGCAAGGTTTTTTAGACAGGATTTACAGGATTCACAGGATTTTGGTATAGCCGACAATCTTGTAAATCCTGTCAATCCTGTCAAAACAAAACATGACATAAGCGCGACCAGAACCACTCTGCCGCCTATTTTCTTGCCCTTGGCAAATGCAAAACCGAGCGTCAGCAAGCCGCTGTAGCTTGCATAAAGCAGGTCTGCAAATGTCTGGTACTTGTGGGCCATGTGCTATGATTCCTCTCCGTTATTGAGGATGTCGTTGACCATCCTCGACACTTCCCAGTAGCCGCCTTTGTCAGGGCCGATGCGGCGTATGATATTGCGTGACTGCAAATCCAGGAGTTTGCGTCCAATATACGGGCGCGTCAAACCTATTGCTTCAGACAACATCTTCTGCGTGATATGCGGATTGGACTGAATCAACCTCTCTTCCGTCTCGCTCAGTTTTTCTGTAACCTCATCCAGATTTTCTGCAACCTTTTCTGTAACCTCATCTGACTTTTCTGTAACCTTTTCTGTAACCTCACCCTGCTTTCCTGCAACCTTTTTACGCCCTCGCCATGTTTTCTTGCAACCTTTTCTGCAACCTCTACTTCTATTTCCACCTTTGTCCGTTCGGGATTGAACGATTCGGAAAGCTGCGGTCTGGCATATCCAGCCTCTTCCCAATTGCCATACAACTGCGAAAGCCCCATGCCTGACCGTTCGCCGATCTTCACGAGCGAAAAGATGTTGAATATCTTCGCGTTGCGCGCGTCGCTTGTCCCGCCGGCAACCGCCACCGCCTTGCTGATGCGCAATATGCCGGGATTAGAGACCTCAATCCGCTTGGGATACTTGTCTATGACGATCCCCTGACGTCCATGGTAATCGGCATGGACGAGCGCATTGGCAACAACCTCACGCACAGACCTATGAATGGGCGTGTCGTCATCCCGCGTCACGTTGTCCGACGTAATCTTGAACGGCACCTTGACACTGAGCAAGATCGTGCCGCCATAGGTGTTCGCAAAAGAACTGTACGTCTCCCAGAAGGTGGCTGGGATGGCGTTCTTCGCCAATTTGCACTCGAGATGGACCGTCTCTCCATCGGCAATAATTTTTTCAGTTCGCTACGTGTCATGTTCACATCCTTTCAAGCTATCCTATGCCGCCGCAGATGAATCATACCATGTCATGACTTCGACTGCATCTTCGCCAACACTGTACAGAAAAGCCAGACAGCGTCTGGCTTTTCTCATCACGCCATACTTAGCACGGTCTGCGCCATGCTGCTCGTACTCGACGATGTAGTAGCCCGTGAGCCAAGCCCGCGTCGTCACGCTACGGTTGATGACCACGAGCGCATCCTGCTGCAACGCATCTGATGTCGCCTGAATACGCCCGACCAGACCTTCAAAGTCAGAGCTTTCTGTTTACTACGCATGTTTCACCTCCACCGTCTCGCCTTCATCGCCGGCAATCAGTATCTTGAGGTCTTCAAGTGCCATACCTTATCTCCGCAAGATATTCTGCCGCAAGACACACCATCGCAGGCATTAAAACAACCGATCATCCAGCCATTGTCATTATCGTACCTGACCTTATGCAACTCATCATCCTTCATTCGCGATAACAATTGCCCGCTATCGCCACTAGCAAATATATTCGTTGGAGTTATTGTCATGCCTTAGTCTCCTTCTTACTCCAACTCTTACCGAACAAAGCACCTTGATCGTCAGAGAGATGGAGGACGGCAAGTCGTTCAAGATCGGCACATGTCTGTGAATCGTATGAATCGACCTCGCCCGACACATAGAAGTTCCCGTCCTGCACCACGGCAAAATCGATCGCCGACGCCTGCTTCGGATCAAGTTTCTCTCTTTTCGGCAACCAGTTCATGTTACTTTTTCGCCTTCATTCGTCGCTACACCGCTACAAGGATTACCCATCTGTCTTATCATTAAATTAGTCGCAAAAAGCAAGTTCTTGATATCCGGACGCATAAATATTTCAACCTGACTACAAAATGCCGTCACGCACCACTCCAATGTACATGAGTATAACTCATCTATCTCACCATTATACTTTTCCAAGATGCTTATCAGACTATCATCATACCAAGGGAAATCAGTTTCATAACGCAACCCTGATGGGAATTGCTCATTCGTTGGTAGTTCTGTTGTCTGCGTGAAACATTCTTTTACCAAAAGATTTTTAAGTTCTTGATGGATTTGAAAAGCATCTTGAAAACCTTCCCCCGCGAATATTCTACCCCCTTCCATCGCAGCACCCTCGTGAACAACTAAGTTGCGAAGTTTATAACTTACAATCACAGGCCACTTCCATCGAGCCGGCAAAATCCCAGACAAGGAAAATCCATCTGGCCGATCTTGTTTTCTCACATTACTCTCTTCTTTTTTGCCACCCAGCCCTTCTTGATTATCTTGCCGTTCCTGTTTTTTCTCTATAAACGAGCTATACAACTGAGGGTTTCGTTTCTGATTTGGATTACCCCCTATCGAAACAGGTCCGATCAATCGTCCACAGACATTAGCCAGCCGGTCATACAACGCCCATACAGCCATCAAGTATTTTGACAATGCGAAACAACGTTGAATAACATACGGCGAGTCTTGAGATAGCCCTTTTTGACGAACGTACTCTTTCCACATTTCATCCGACCGAACATCACCAAGCTCTTTCAACTCTTTAAGCGCCGCATTCCTTAATTCGCAGACCGCTAACGTTTTCTGCAGATACGACGATAATTCAGCTCGATTCCCCCACATTTTATAACAACATTCAGGGATCTTCAAGTTGGAGCTACCCGATGCGAGTTGCACTTTCTGATTTATCGCGTCCAACTTTGATACCATTGAAACAATAACCGTATCAAGCTCCGTCATGACGCTCCTCCTCGGCACGAGCTTCTGCAATGCGCAATTCTTCCTTTGCACATTTAAGGACCCATGCTCGATAATGCCGCATGGACGAATCCACTGGCTCTGCGTCAAAAAGCTTTTGAGCTTCCTCAACCGCAACAATAACTTCTTGCGGGACAGTACCGACACGCCAAGATCCGGTACTCATTTTCGGCTGAAACCCAGCATACACATGACGACGCTCTCTAATACTAAATTTCTCGCAACATTTACAAACAGCACGCAACACACGCACCCACCCCGTCGTTTCTCGTTTACACATTGCAGACAAATTAGCCACAAGATACAGGTCATCCGCCATATGCTCGTCACTACACCTCAAATACTTTTCAACGAACTCAGCAATATAATCCGCCTCTGGGTCCAACTGCGAAAGACACTTAGGAAGCTCATATAGCGTCACAAAACTACGCCGTGACACTGCAATTCTACAAATGTCATCAAATGCAGAGCGATCATCTAACACGCACCAATCTAGCGCATTAAATTCAAATGGGAATAAACGGAACTCGGCATATGGTACGCCCTTGTCTTCTATTTCGAGTCGTGTCTTAATAAACAAATAGAAATCTCGCATCCCCCACCGGACACCCGACCGCCGCGCCAATTCTTGCATTTCATAATGTGCAAAAATATTTCCGTCTAATTTGCGATCCAATATTTGTTGAAGTATCCATGCCATTGGGATTGCCGTCGGCGCCCAGCCATAACGCAACACAGCTAACCACAACCAGTTGACAAAAGAGACGACACACGCCGACACTTCTGCGGCACCACCAATCGAATCCCAAGCAGCACACAACCGTGCCTTCACCATCTCCCCATCAACCACCATAAACGCCGGCAAAACCAAAGACAACTCTCGCGTTGAGAAACCCATCGTCTCATCCAATACAACTTCCATCTCAAACCGATTCAAGTGTCCAAGCGAATACGGATCTACATTAGCGAATATTTCCAACAAGACTTCTTTGGGTTTAAGCGCAAATTCCAAAATCTTCGCGAGAACATTTTTCACAGCCAAATCGCAATTACCCTTCTTGGACACGCAGTACACATCTTTACACCACTGCAAGGCAAAGTCCCGTTCTATCTGATTTGTACGCACACCTTTCAGCACCGACTTAACATAAAGCATCGCCACGTTATCGGGTTCAAGTTTTGGATTGTGCGAGGCAATACAACTCGCCAATTCTCGGACACGAATTCCATCCGCCAGATCATTTTTAGCTCCTCTCGCCGCGGACAAATATTTCTTCACCAAATCGAAAAAACCATACCACTCATCAACGGATTCAGTACTCTCCAATTTCTGCGCCACGCGATTTATCTCTGCTTGCACCTCTTGTTGGGTACAAAACTTAAACAATGTTTCAAATTGCCACTCCTCATTTTCATGTGGTATTGCCTCGCACTGACGCGCCAGAGCAACTGGATGTTTCGACTCATCTCCATATTCAAGATACCAACTCCATATATCTCGCGCAATCGTAAATTCTGGCAACGAAATCTTCCCTCGGGCTTTCGAAACTTTCAGCACAGACAATAACTCGTCCTCAATATATTTTCTATATTCCCGGACATATTCTTGCGGCAACCCTCCCATCCCAATTGCAAATGAAAATGCCTGATGGGATTTTACCAGCAACCGCCAATAAGACAAGCAGACATCTTCAGGTGTCCCAGCATCACACAAACGATCAAACAACATGTCTCGTAACGCCACACAACGATTCCATTGCGGACATCCCGGATGAATACACCCACGCACAAATGTCACACTATAATGGGAGGATTTAATACTTTCACGCTGAGGATTGAGCAATGATTCTGCAACAGCATACAAAGACTTTTCTGTCGCCACATTTTGCAAATTCGGTACTATGTCATTATATGCAACCTGTTGATACCAGCGATCCCCTTCCGTGTCAACAAGCAGCTTTTTCAAACTTCCAACGCACGTATTCCCCCACTCAAGTCTACACGTTCCCTCATCTTCCGCCTTGCACCACGCCAAGATTTCTCCAAAATATCTTTTAGCTGTAGCATAATCCCTAACACATCTCGCATACTGAAACAAACCGTTACCAGCCTTAGCCATTACGTCTGCATAAGAGACCTCCATCAGCCCCAAGGTCGAATTCCCAATTTGGCAATTCTCCTTTGGACTAAGTCGGACTGCCTTTAAAATTTCCAAGGCACGATCAGGATCGGCCCATCCCACATTTTCGAGTAGATCTACTATTGTATACTGGGCTGTTGTATTTTGTTCCTTTGCCGAAACCGCAAACGCATCAAAAATCGGACTCAAAAACACATCCGCATTATCCGCCTCCAAGTATGAAACGGCCATATTTGAAAGCGTCCTAAGGACGACTCCAGGATTGTAAATACGACCGTTTACCATGTCACCAACGAACTGTTCGCCTTTACTCGATACGACATATGACTGCCCGTCACCCTTGGACAGCAACCAATCTCGCAATATCTCTTGACGGAATATTGCAGGTTCAACAGCATAACACCGCTTGTTTACACCCCAATTTCTCACAAGCCCACACTTCACCAATTCGGCCAACACATCCCCTATATCTTCCTTGACCCCGGCATATTCATGGAGAAAGTCGAATTCACCATTTTTCGCACCGCCAGCGCTCAACTGCAACTGCTCCCACGCAGACAACCATTTCAGAACAATCCGTGCGGCCGGTTGCATCTCCAGTCTGATATTCTCCACGCAAGAATCAATCACTTTGGCAACCACTTCGGGGAAATGCTCCGGCACCACAATCTTTGGATACTTTAAGCATGTCTCCAGCAACAAACACAACCACCCCGGAAAACCTTGCGTTAAGGCGAAAAGATCGATGGACTGAACGGCCGCTGAAAAATTCCCAACACTTTTGCATTTCGCCACCAATTCATTGACCATCATTTTCGTCAAAGGCTCAAGCTCAAAATGATCCTCGGCAAAGCCAACCATAGCCAAGGGGCGCAAAACAAAATCTGCATTCTCCAGGTGACAACCAATAATGACCTTCCATTTTGCTCGTTCCGTTACATTGAGCTGTCCAATAATTCGTTGCGTCAATCTTAAATCATCAAGATCATCTACAACCAAACATGTCGGATCATTCCCACTCAGAAGTTCAAACCATTTAGTCGATGCCATCATATTGGCCGTATCCGCCCAATATGTTTTCCAACCTCGCTTCGACAACTCAACCAGAACCTCGTAAAGAAATCGGCTAAGTCCCGCGCCATGGTTTCCCACTACTGGCAGAATGCGCTTCTCTCTTTCAGCAAAAGAAACCGCATGCCTCAATGCATCATCCCTGCCTACCAAATCAACATCGACAAAACTTTTTCCCGGACTCGTTTCCGTCAGATATTCATACGCTTCATGCAAACCCCACAACACGCGATTTTCGCCCTCAAAAAAAACAGTTGATATCTCACGATGCTTATACAACAACTGTTCCAATTCCTCAATCCCCCAATAAGTCGCATCGGTGAAACCCTCACTTCTGAACGCCTTTACTACTTCGTCCCACTTTTTAATATCATTAGGATTTTTACGGATATTCGCCACTAACACCCAATGCTTTACGCTCTTCCAATGGACAAAATTAGGATGCGTAGGATCTTTGTACTTTTTAATCTTTCCCAACTCACCATGAGCTACCTCAACCGCCCTCGCCATATCCATCCCGCTATAATACTTCGCCTGATAGACCGTTAAACCATCCCCTGACCGAGCATCTTGCCCACTGTCTTTTCCCGGACGGCCAAATAGTACCGCCGTGGAATCTTCGGCAAACACAAGGGCGTGCATAAGGCTTTCAAAAGCCCCTCCACCATTTATCATTCCCCAATTCAACATTGCCATACTATTGCGTCCTTTCTGTTATTAGCGCTCCAACACTCCCTCGGTCTTTACCTCGTTCAAATACTTCACCAACGGCCCAGTTGACTCAAACCGCACCTTTGCTTTGTCCGGCAAAATCACAAACTCCTGTTCTCCTTCAGGAATCGCCAAGCCATAATCTACATTCTCTGCCATGGGCTCTCCTTGAAATTACATATTAAAATAAGATTCTCACTGTTGATGATTGTCACGTTCTATAAATAGGTGACGTTCCCCAGCAAAAGGCAACATTGCAAGACTTCGAATAGACACAAATGACTCTCCGCCAAGAACAATATGATCAAACAATCGAACTCCGACGATTTCCGCGACATCAAGTAACGACTTCGTCTGCGCAATGTCGCGTGGGCCAGGCGTCGGATTGCCACACGGATGGTTGTGAGCCACAACAATTGAATTCGCGCCCCAGCGAATCGCATGCTTGAAGATTTCGCGCGGATGCATGATCACCCCATCGGTCGTGCCACGAGAGACCAGGAATGGTTCGCAAATCGGCCGACGGTCAGCGTCGAGCGGCAACACGAACACATTCTCCTGTTCGTCATCCGCCGCGAAATAGACACGAAATATCTTATATGCGTCCTCTGGCGTTCGGACTTTCATACCATGAATGTCATCGGGAGACAACCGTTGACGACGATAACCAAGCTCAAATGCCGCCGATAATTCAAGGCACTTAACTGGCCCGAAGCCCTTAATCCGATTATCGGGATTTTGTTTGTTATACTCTTTGACCCGGTTCTCGATTGTTCGCCAGTCCGACGTAATCAATGCCTTTAATGAGCCAAACACTGCAATAAGCCGTCTCGCCAATTCCTTTACATTGCAGCCATGCGAACCCGTCCGCAGAAGAATAGCAATCAAATGCTCATCCGAAACCAATCTCGGATTGGGGGCCCGCCGAAGCTGCTCACGCGGCATCGCGTCTGGCTTCGTTTTCTTCGTGAACTGATTACGCAGTTCTTCGGGAAGTGTTTCACCTTTGCGCATCAACGACCTTTCTTGTCGTCAGGAGTCTCATCACCTTTCGGACCATCATCGCTCTCAAGTTCCGAAATGTCTCGTTCCAGCTCTTCCAAGCTGGCCTTCCGTTCTTCCTCGCGCAACCGTCCACGGTATTCTTCCAATCGAAGCGCCGCCGTTTCTTCGGCAACCTCGTGCCGAATCTTCCCCGCATCCCGCAGTAGTTCTCGTCCGTTCAGAGTCAGAATACCGTCAAGCTTGGCAATCCAATCGTCCATCGTCATTGCCACATGCCTACCCGCCTGCGCCTCGGCAAAAGCCAGATACTGTTCAACCAAAAGCCCAAGATCCTTCATCTCGCTTTCATTGAGGTAATTCTTGGCCGTCACCGCATCTTGCTGGGTGATACGTCGGGGGTCTTTCTTGTCATAGGACTGCATGCCCATAAATGGCAAGGCCGCATTCGCCCGATGTACGACAATCTCCGCCGCCGTCTCCTTGCTAATGGCCCATAGCAACTTGTTTTGCACAATCTTGAAGAATCGAATGGTGCGAAAATCTTTTGGATCGTAATCAATACTTGTCGTGTAGATGTCTTTGACCTTCTGGTAAAACACGCGCTCCGAAAGCCGAATTTGGCGAATGCGCTCCTGTAATTCGTCGAAATAGGTCGAGTTCCTCCCTGTTTTCATTCTTTCGTCATCAAGTGCGAATCCCTTGATGATATACTCGCGTAAAACCTTTGTCGCCCAGATGCGGAACTGCGTAGCGCGAGCTGAATTGACACGATACCCAACGGCAATAATGGCATCAAGATTGTAGTGCTTTATCTGCCGCGTCACCTGACGATCCCCCTCCGATCGAACTACTGAAAAAATTTCAGTAGTTGCCGATTCTTTCAATTCTCCCTCGTCATAGATGTTTTTCAAGTGCTTAACGATGTTATCGGAACCACACCCGAAGAGCTGTGCCATCGCCGCCTGCGTCAACCAAGCGGTTTCGCCCACAATCCGAACATTGACATGAACCTGCCCGTCTTGCGAGGTGTAGATCACAATCGGGTTCTCGTCGTCCTTCCGTTTCTCTTCCATAAAGATCATCCCTCCGTATCTTCAAACGCCGCCAAACGGTCTTCCCAATCACTTTCATCGGGTGCTTCGCCCAATGCGACATTTTCCCGGTGTTCTGATGCAGATTCTCCGCCACCATCCAAAACTGTGTTTCGCATTAATGCGTCAAACCCTTCACTGCGCAATATCTTATCGGCCTCTGACATCTTTTCCATCGCAGCGATAAACTTGCGCCCCGCATTGATCATCCCCTGCGCACTCTTCCAATTGTCTGGAACAGGAACTATCATTTCCTGAATATGACGCGGCTGCAAATGCTGCTGAACTGATCCATATTCATCAAGCAACATGAGCGACAATGCCGCAGTGGAGGCAAAGTACGAAACTAAATATGCTCGTAATTTTTCATCGCGAACGCGGATACGAACCAAATCATCACTCACAATATAATTACGAGCAAGGTCCTTGGTCGCATATGTCATTTTCCCAATCGTGCCAGATCTTGAAATCAAAATATCGCCTTCTTGGATTTCAAGCATCTTGATACATTCAAGCTGTTTTTTACTCGCCTTCGACAAATCAAACCATTTCACAGACATTCGCCGCAACTCAAGCGCAGCATTCGCCGTCAAAAAAGGCCGAACCTTTTTCCCTTCATTGGAAGCATTCACCCTAAGCGAAGATGAACTCCACCTTGGACCAATATAAATCTTTATTCCCGACTCCAACTGCCCGACTGTAGTTGTTGACCACCCTTCTTTATTGTCAAACTCAAGAACGGCATTTAACGTTTCATTTAACTTTGGTAAGTAATGCTGAGGATTAATATTTAAATGATCTTTAATTTCAGACCTCTTAATGGAAAACACATATTCAGAAGGCTTAAAATCCTTCCCTTTGCGGAACTTTTCATAACATTCCGCAATAAAACCCAAATCGTGATTTAATTCATCCGTATTTCGTCCATTCGCATCAATCACGAAAACGGGATTCCCTTTTGAATCCTGACCAATTCGTTGGGAAATTGCCATGAAAATGTCATAGTCTTTCCTAGGCTTTTTTCCCGCCTCTGGCTTCTGCAAGAACATAACGCATGTTCGAACGCCAGTGTCAGGTTGAAACGTATCCTTGTGCAGTGTGACAATGCCGCGGATTTCACAACGTTCCAACAACCAATCCCTGTATGCCTCATAACTAATATTATCAAGAATACCCTTTGGCAGAACGATGCCAAGTCTCCCTCCTGGTTTCAACCAGTTTACACATCTCTCAATGAACAACAACTCGGGAGCCTGTCGAAGTAACAACTCAGAGTCTTTTGTTCCAAACACGAACTTTCCTGAACTAGTCTTTTTACATGTGTGGCCAAACACATAATCTCGCAATATCGTTTTATCAGAAATCTGAGATTCAACCTTCTGCCCAGAAAATGGAGGATTCGTTGCAATCACTGCGGGCGCATTCGTCTTTCCTATTGCACAACGAGACTGTATCCACTTGTCAAAATTCTCTGGACGGCCCAACGAATTTCCCCGTGTCATTCCCGATTGTCCATCACCTGTCAAGAGCATTGCACATTTTGCAATCTTGACTAAACGACTGGCTATCTCAACAAGAAAAACACTGTTCTTCACAACAGCCAGCTGCTGCTCTCGTTGTGGTGAATTTGCCTTCGTTTGCGAAACTGCTTTCCTGCGTAAATATCGAAACAAACCTGTTGCGAAACCACCACCGCCACCAGCTGGATCAAGAGTCCGCTCACCAACTTCTGGATCAAGCATCTTGACCATCATGTCTATAACCAACCGATTCGTAAAGAACTGCCCCTGCTGACGCTTTAAATTAATATGCGTAAACTGTTCGTACGTTTCACCCATTAAATCCCAACCATCCGCATCATCGGTTCTAGCAGCAAAGCTCCAGTCTTTTAGAACACCCGCAGCCTCTGCGATACAATCAGCACTGACTTGTATTTTCTCAGAACTTTCAAACACATCTGGATACTGATCGGCATACTCTCTGAACAGCGCCTGTATCGCATTAGCGCAATCTCTTCGCCCTTCTACTGTCTTGTACTGCGCATCCGTTATCCAAAACTTAGGATAGTCACCAGCAGACATTTCATCCTGTATTTTTGCCAACAAAATACGCACCATGTCCATTGTCAAATCAAAATCGGCATTCTCCATACCACGACCGTACAGTTTATTATGGCAAGTGGATAAAAGAAACCTCACATTCTTTGGCCTTGTCAACTCCGACTTCGCGGGAATAGCATCACCTCCACCCCAATCTTCTCCATAACGCGGCAACGACATCGACTCTTCTAAACCACCTTTAGCCCCTTTAACGCATTTGTACACGGAAATCTGATTTCCATTAGTCCACACCCCACCTACTGCGGAAGTATTAAAAATATACGACACAAGTTGAGCATATCCCTCGTCTACTTTTGGCTTTTTACACTCCACAACAAACAAGACATTCCCCTGATCTTTATCAATTGCCGCACGCTTACTGTTGTAAACAACAATATCTGCACGAACATCTGCACCATCCAACCCCTTCATGATTTTAGAACCATGCTGAACAGGGACCTCTCGAAGCATAAGTTCCTTAGGGTATCCATAATCACTATTTAATATTCCTATGAATTGTTGCCTTACAACTTCCTCAGGAGTTGTCACAAGAATTTTTCCAGACAAAATATCAATAATATTTCCATCCTCATTGAACTGTACAAGATTCTTCTTCATGATTACTATCTCCTTTTAAGCTACAATGCCCAAATAGTTATTGGAATTGATCGCGGCATTCTTCGATGAATACGCGACCCCATGATCATTAAGCGATTTCTTCGCCCAATCTTCAACCGGTTCTTCTACACTCTTTGCCATAATAGCCCTCCTTGCAACTTTATCGTGCTTCATCTACATCGTCGAACAGGCTCTCCTGCACTTCAAACAAAGGCACTTCCTTGCGACGGACTCCGACCTCATACTCCAGCATGAGGTTAATCAGCTCTTTTCCGTCGATGAGCGCAATAGGTGCCTTGTCCATCTTGCGAGCCTCTTCGCGCGCGCCAGAGCTAAAATCACTTGTCGTGACAATACATCCCTGCTCATGTGCACCAAGGCTGCCGCGAACCTGCTGCACAATCGGCGCTTGAACATTGCGCTTCCAGCGCTTAGCCTGAATTGCAAGCTCTGTGCTAATCACACCGCCTGTCACCATTGTGCCACGAACGTCTATACCACCATCGCCCGAGAGCCGAGTACGCGACACCTCACGAAACCCAATCTCGCGGAAAAGTCGCGAGATAAGCTCTTCGAACTCTTCTGGCTTGAGCGCCATCAGTTTTGCCTTCAGCTTCTTGCGAACATCTTCATGATGTTGCTGAACCTGAAAATCAACACCTGCCTTGTCCCAAATCGTCAAGGCGACAAGGCCTTTCCCACATTGCACAAACCGCGGCACTTCTCCGCGCTTTCGCAGTCTTTGTATCTCCTGAATGATCTGCGCATACATGGTGGCCTCTGGCGTCTGACCGGAGGTCTTCAACCATCCCTTAGACAATGCCGTTTGCGTAATATCAAGATAATGCATCGGTTTATGGCTGCCCTGCGCCTTCAATACTTTCTCGGCACAATCGGTGAACGAATACGTCTTGTCGCTAATCGTCACGGACTGCACCCCAAAGCCAGGCAATGGTGCTTGCACCGGCGACTCCTCGGCCTTCACCCCCGACAAGGCAAATCGCCCGTTCCCCACATTCACAAACCGAGACTTTGCACCCAACTTCTTGATATCCACATAAAGCCGCGCCCCTAATGTCTGCTCAGGCGTCTTGCCCTTCGTCGTCCACATTCCTGATTCAAGAACCAGACGGATTATGTCAGCGGGGGACATCGGGCTCCCTGATTTCTTCAGCACTTCGTATGCAGCATCAAGCAAAGACATTTTACCGACTCCTTCATTTCTTCATATAGAAAATTTTACCACATTGCCCTTCTCGCCTCACGCAGCTTTGAGTCCCGCGCAATTCACCTTCAATTCGGACGCCTTCTTCGGCGACTTGAAGGACATATCCCCAACCTCGAGAAGCGCCGTGTGATCCGTCAATCCAGGATTCTCACACATAGATGAAGAAATACGAACACGGTGAGCAAAGTTCGTCTGCGCCTTACCGCTTCCGTCCGTGTTCGTGACAAAGATGAAGTCTGTAAACGATTGCCTCAACATGGCGGTAAGGAGTATATCGAATCGGCAGAATGAATGAAAGCGGTGACGAAAAGTTTGGGCAACTTTCCGATGCCCTGCGTCAAACACGTGCCCTGCGTCCGCGCAGCCGAGGAGCTTTGCGGAGTTCTCGCCGCCGTTGGCGTACATCAAGTTCAGGGCGCTCAATGCCAGTACGGTCGTCGCGGAGGATCGGCCTTCCCCGGAAAGCCCGACGAGACGGTTCGTGTCGCGCCCGGCGTCGCCGTGTGTCTGCCCGCAGTTGAGGCACCACGTGTGCGAGCCTGGGAGGAACCAGTACGGCGTTCCAGCCGTGGAGGAGGTTTGCCCGTTGGGTAGCAGTCGCAGTGGCACAGGAGCACGATCCTTGTAGCCGTCGGAAAGCACGCGCTCGCCTTTCTTGTTGAGCGTGAACCAGCTGTCGGGAAGACGCTCGAAAATCTCGTCCGGAGTCGCCGAATGGTCGCACGGGAACACGCTGTCGGCGTTCAACGACTCGACGGGGCAGAGGAAACCGGGACGCGAATGTTCGTCCTCGCCGTTCTCGCGCGAGTTGTCGCTGAGTTCACGCGGTTTGACGAGCGCGGGAGAGCCGGAGTCGCCAGACGTCAACCACACCGGGATGTACTCCTCTCCGCAGAAACGGCAAAAATAGGTCGGGAACAGACGCTTCTCCTGCGACTGTGCGTCTGGCGCAAAACGCTGCGCGTCAAGTTCGACGGTGCGCTTGCCGGGGCTTTCAAGAGTCGTGAGGATCTGGCCGGGGCCGCTGATGAACTGATGGAGCTTGAAGGCGAACGGCGCCTTGTTTTTATCGCCCAAGCCCCAGTCCTTCTGCTGCATGGAGACCAAGAACCGAACGATAGCCTCTCGCGCCGCTTCTTTCCCGATATGGCATGCCTCAGCAAGCTTTTCGGCTGCATCGTGCGATGTAATCGGCATGGCGCGTTCAAGGTGCCCGCCCTTGTCCTCGATACCCAGCGTCCGCTCGATCCAGACGGCAAAAGGATCTTCCTTGAATGCATCCAGATCGGACCAGTCATAAGACGAAGCTGACACGCGCGCCGGAAGGTTGGAAAGCATCTCGGCGTTTGAGATGTTCTTGTCAGTCACATACTCCAAGGTCTCGTCCACCACGCAATGCTCGGTGATGGGGGCGTCGAAAATGCGGCTTGCCACATCGGCGATGGCCTTGTGTTTATCACCGGTCTGACCTACGCCCGCCATTGTCGCAGAAGTTCCCACGCAAAGAAGGTTGTCGGCGTTGAGCTGTGCGCGGAGACGCCTGACGAGCGTCGCCACGTCCGCGCCCTGCCGACCACGATATGTGTGCAGCTCGTCAAGGACGAGGAACTCAAGCCCCTGGCAGTTCTTCACCACCTGACGATCCTCCGTGTGGCGCGTGAGGATGAGGTCGAGCATCATGTAGTTCGTCAGAAGGATGTCCGGCGGGTTCTCGCGGATTCGCTTGCGATCTTCCTCGCTCTCCTGACCCGTGTAGCGGCAGATCGAGACAGGCTCGGCCCCTTCGGCATAGTCACAGAGAAACTTACGCATCTCCTCGCGCTGGCTGTTTGCAAGCGCATTCATCGGATAGACGATGATGGCACGAGTTCTTGGAGTCGGATCGGACTTCTTCTCCTCGATAATGCGGTTGACGATAGGGATGAAGAAGCAGAGCGACTTGCCAGACCCCGTGCCCGTCGTGACCACGTAGCTCTCACCATGCTGGACATGGGAAATCGCCTGTCTCTGATGCTTGTAGAGACGGAGAGGCTGCTTCGTGAATCCAGTAACGCCGTTCTTCACCTCTTGTTTGAAGAGCTGGAAAATCGCGGCACATTCCGCAGTCAACACGCCGGCGGCGGCGAGTTCATCGACCGTCTTGTCCTTTTCATAGTTTGGGTTGATCAGGATAAGGGGCTCCCGCCAATAGCGCCCGCTGTCGTATTCTTCTTTGAGCCGAGCGGCGATGTCCTCGGCCGAAGGCTTTGCAAAGCTCGTCGAAAACTTCGCGTACTCGTCAATCAGCTCTTTACTGAAATCAAAGACGTTCTTCATTTGCCTACCCCAGACTTGCGCTTCTTCCTGTTGTCAAGAACAACTTCCATCATGTCACCGACGTCGCATTTGAGTTCCTGGCAGATTCGGTCGATGACAGAAGAGGCAACATAATCACCCTTGGAAAGCCTCGCGAAAGTAGAGGGTGAGATTCCCGTGGCTTGACGCAATTCAGTCCGAGTCATGTCACGGTCAATAAGCTGTTTCCAGAGTTTTTTGTAGCTTAATGACATGGTGCATCGTCCTTTCTCAACGAAGTCCTTTCTCAACGAATCTGTCATTATTATATCTTATTCCTCCGTTCAACACAATGGCCGCTCGTAATGAAAATACGAGAAGTTGTATATTTTCTACTCCCCGTCGTAGGCCATCGAATCCAAGAAATATCCAGTCAGCACGCGCTCGCGGCGTGCGAGCGTCGTGAGGCGCAGATCGGCTACGATGGACTCGATGGAAAACCAGTCTTCCGGGGGCAGAGCAGAGGCCGGGATCGGGTGCGTCAAACCAAGCGAATCGACGCTCTCCGCCTCGCGGAACGCGGGCGCGGCGTCACCCGGCGTCCAGCCGAGGCGAACCGTCACCGCGCTCCCTCCGCGCTCCTTCAGGAGCCTCCGCGCCAACTCCCGCGCCCTAAACGCCCCCGCCACGTCCACCTTGTGCGGGTCCTTGCCGCAGATCGCCCCGCCGCCAATCGGGATCTCCGGCCCATAGAAATCGACGGCGAGCTTCTTACCCGAGAGGCCGTTGTCCCCCTCTGGCCCGCCGATGATGAAGTCACCCATGCCGTTGAGGATGAAGTTCTCCAGCGGCAGGTTGGAGATGCCCGCGAGGCCGCGAGCCTCCAATTCCGCCAGCGCCCCGCTCACGACGGGCAAGACCAGTTCGTGTTGTTCCGCCGCGAACACGCCCTCCCTGTGCTGGATGCTGATCGTGAGCCGCCGCCATTCATAACGCCCGCCGTTGTCGTCGATGTGTACAAGCACCTTGAAATCGGGTCCGAACTTGTCGGACACCGTCCGCCGCCATCCGTCCACCTTCCGGCCGATATAGTTGGCGATGAAGTGTGCGGGCGGCAGATAGTCCGTCTCGGGGTGGTTGCAGGCGAAGCCGGTCACGACGTTCTGGTCGTCCGAAAGGCTACGGATGGCGCGTTCATCGTCCGAAAGCGGCTCAAGGCACACATTCTGGATGACCTTCAGTTTCTCCGGCGCGTGAATCCAGATTCCGCCATACCCCGCCTCCCGATAGACTTTGCGGGCAATCTCCTCGATCTCCTCGTTCGTGACGGCACATTTGCCTTTCCTGGCGGCGATCCGCCCGTCGATGAACACATGATCCGTGTGGACGGCGCACTCGACGCCCACAAGCGCTTTGCTGTCCCGCCCCACGGCAAGATCGACGATGGATTCCACAATGGCGTCCGCCAGCCGGTCTGGATGCCCTGGAGAGACGTATTCGGCGATGTGCGATTTCATAGTGGTTAGTGGCTAGTGGTTAGTAGAGCCGTATGAATTTATCGGCGATGGACGAGAGGTCGGCCTCCTGATTGTAGCCGGGGTCGGTTTTGACAAGCCCGACGAGAAGCCGCATTCCCGCCGCGTGGAAGCGTTCTGCAAGCGCCGCGTCGGGCTTGCCGGTGAATCCGTCCGTGACGACGACGGCGGCACGTGGCCGCCTTCTGGGCGGCAGTTCGAGGACGTGCTTGAGGACGCAGTCGATGTCCGTCCCGCCCGTGGAGCTGAACTTCCGGGCGGCGAGGTCGCGGGCGGAAGCCGGATGCACGACCGTCGAAAACACATGGACCGTGCAAAGTCCGCCCCGGCAATAGGGAAGAAGCGTCTGCGCCACGGACGGCACCTCCTCGGCGACCGATCCTGACACGTCGAAGTACACGAACGCCTGCCGATTGTCGCGGCTGGATGGCCGCTGCAACCTTGTGGTCGTGCTGTAGATCAAAGCATCGCCGAACGCGACCTCCCGCGCCTCGTGCGAGCGGTCGTGCCAGTCCGGGAGAAACGTGGCCGTCTCGCACACCATCTCGCGTACGGAACGACGACGAACCTCCTTCTTGCCGGGTATCGCAGCCCGGCGCATGAGGCGTCGAATGCCACGACGCAAACGGGTGGAGGGGTCGGCCTCGGCGTCGAAGCCGCGCTCGCACTCCTCCGCGCCGAGGTCTTGCCCCTGGAGCGGACGGTCGGGGCTGGGCCATTTGGAGATGATCTTGTGGATCAAGTCCTTCATCTCCTGCGAAATCTCCTCGTTCTCCTCGGCGTGCGAGCCGAGAAGAAGCGGCTCGCCGTCGCTTTTGACCACCAGTTTGATCTCCTTGACGCAGCCGCTCTTGAGGAGCGCCTCGTACACGTCGTGGTAGGTGCCGGTGTCCGAACCGCCGTAGAGGAGCTTGAGCGCCACCTCCGCCTCAATGGGTGTCCCCTCGCCCTTGGGGCGAAGGAGCGCGAACGGCATCTTGTCGGAAGGATAGTAATCCGTGAAGAACGAGGTGAATTCCGGTTTCGGAAAGAGCGAACAGAGGATCGCGTTGATGACGGCGTCAAACACGATGTTCCGAACCTCGGTCGCACGCGGGAAAAACGTGGTGTGGCCGAGAATCACATGGTAAAGCTCGTGCATCACGAGCATGAAGAGATGCTCGTTCGTCTGGCAATGAGCCTCGATGAAGTCCTTGTTGAGCAGGAGTTCCGGCGACTCTCCGCACGTCACGCAGGCGGTCTTCGTCTTCTCCGAAAAACGGACACGGAAGAGAGATAAGAACGTCGTCAGCTCGAACGAGCTGGGCGGGAGCACGTCAAGAATCCGCGTGATGATTTTCTCTTCGTCGGTCATTGAAACACGTTCCTTTCTTTTGACAGGATTTACAGGATTACCAGGATTGTTTGTTTAGGAGTATAATCAAAATCATGTGAAACCTGTTAATCCTGTCTAAAACAGTACTGCGGGAAGTATCTTTCGGGAAAGACATACTTCCACGGGAGCATAAAGCATTTCTCATGCACCTTTTCAAGCCATCCGCCAGAGGCGATGCGTCTGCGTGGAATATACATGGGATGATACGTGCCCGACACCCGGCCGAGAATTGCAACCGTCAGAACCGGATCGCGGCAGATTCGGCGATCATCGCCATAACCGTATGGGCTGCCCTCGTAGCTGCCTTTTCCAATCATGTAGCCAGAGGGTCTCGGAACGGCATCCAGCGCTTCACCATGTTGGGCAAGGAAGTCGTCCAGCCAATCCTGCGGCGACGGGAAATCCTGCGGAGGCCTGAACGGCGGCCTAAAATCGGCTCCATAGATATTGAACTCCACATATCGTCCAATAGGTTTTACAACAGTCTCCACCTTGCTGCGCGGTGGGGCGCTCATGTTTTGGTATGCGTTCACAGGCCAAACTCCTTCCAGAGGCTCTCGAAGTCCGCCGAAGCCTCGTTGACTGCTCGGATGTTCGTAAAATCGTCGGGCAGATACGAATTGAGGAGATTGGAATGGTACTGCGCGAATTCCGATTCGCCCCCGAAGCGCCGGTTGGCGTCCGCAACGCGCGCGCCGACCGCGCGGGCGATCTTGGACTTGTCCGGCGTGACCATGCAGGTGTTTTCGTGTACATCGATGGCGCGGCGAATCTCGTTCGCGAGCAGCTCGACCGTCGAAGCGGGGATGTCCGCCCGCTCGCGGATGCCAAGGTACGTTGCAAGCGCCAGCCCGCGCCGAAGGTGCGGCTTCGCCTTCGCCACACCCTCGCCGATGATGACGGCGGCGCGGTCTGGCGGCACGACGAGCCGCTCGCCGACCATCTTCCGCAGCCGGAGGACCGGATCATTAATCTTCATGAGCAGCACAAGCGGATCGGCCTCGTCGCGCATGGAAAGTTCCCACGCCGACTTGCAGATGGCTGTCAGTTCGGCCGCGTTCAGCCGCCGCCGCGCCCGGTCGGGAAGCGTGTTCAGGAGCGCAAGGCGGGCGGAATCGTAAAGCTCCGGCACATCCCCAGCCGTCAGTTTTGACAGCACTTCCCGCGCAGCATGGACGGCGATTGCGCACCGCATGAGCATCGTCGCTCGGCGCGTCGATACATCGTACTTCGTCGCGTGGAGCTTCGGAACGAGCGTGACAATGTAGGGCGTGAGGCGGGGCGTCAGCTCCGGCACAAGCTCCTCGTACCGCTTCCGCGCCTCGGCGACGAGTTCGCGGATGGCGACGGGAAACTCGTGCCGCCCCGCAAACTGGTCGGCGAGAACCTTCTTCTGGTCGGCTGGCGTCAGGTCGTCCCAATCCGGCACGGACATGATGTACGGGAACCGATCCGCGAGCGCGGCGTCGAGCGGTTCGGAACCAAGGTAGAGCGCGTCGCCCTCGTCGAGTTCCTCGTCCGTCGGCGGAGGATTCATCGCCGCCCAGCGATAGACGAGGCGCGTAAGCGGACGCCCCTGTACGCGCCTCTCGTAGATGATCGGGAAGAGCTTGTTCTGGAGTTCCGGGCGGGTGCGGCTGATCTCGTCGATGAACACGACCTCGGCGTCCCAGATGCTTTCCGGGGACGCAAGATAGTCGAGCTTCGTGCGCGTCGCGTCCGGGAGCGGAACGCCCACGAGGTCATCGTAGTTGATGAGGCTCGCGTTGTAGGAGCGGAACTCCATGCCCAGCGCCTCCGCGAGACGCTCCAACACAAAGCTCTTTGCACACCCGTGCGCCCCGACGAGCAGCAGCGGTTCCTCGGAAAGGAGCGCAGCAAGCAGGACAGCTTCAGCTCTCTTCCAGCCGTACAGTCCCAGCGGCTCTGTTATCAACGACTTCATTTTCTGTTCCTCTATACCTACAGCATACTCGGCTCTTCACCGGGCATTCGCTGATACCACACCTGCGTTTTGTATACAACGACCGTAAGCGGTCCAGCAGCAATAGTGACGAAGCCATCGGCGTCGGGCTTTACATACCCGATTTGCGAATACTGACTACCGCCCGGCGTCTTGCAGAACGTCATCCAGTAGTCCGCCTTCGCAATAAGCGCGGAGACAAGTATTACTGCAACAATCATCAATTTCATTTCAGCTCCTTATTTCGCGTGTCAGTTAAATGCCGGCTGCCTCGATGCAGAGCGGACAAACCGCTTCCCCAAGGCCCAACGCCCGAAACGCCGCCGGCGAAATCCCCATCAGCCAATCCGCTTCCCGAGCAGTAACGCAATCGTCACGGGCCAGAAATCCTCCGGCACGTTGTACGGGTTGCATTCGTTTTCGTCGCCGTCCATGAGAACGACGCCTTTGACCTCCCACTGCATCTGCTTTGGCGGCTTGCCTTTCAAGCCATAGCCACGGTTGAAGCGAACTGTCTTGAGGCCAATTGTCCGCTTGATGTTGTACTCGGTGAAGTCACGGTACTCGACCGTCTTCTTGCCTGCCTCGATTGCGTCGTAGAACTCCCCCGCCAACACGAGGTAGCCATCAGGTGTCTTGGACTTTAGACGACCGACCTTGATGCCTTCTACGAGCGAACGCATCTCTGCCTCTTCCGCTTCGGCTTCGGCCTCCTCAATCTCGTTCCGCCCCTTGATGGTGAATTCGTACTCCTCGTCGCCGGACTTGAATGCCATCGCAACGGGATGGTTGAACAGCAGGGTGTATGTTTCGCCGCCCTCGTCAGTAAAGATGGCGCAGTAGTCCCCCGCCTCGGCCATCGCGAGTGTGCGATCCTTCGGCAGAATGCCAAGCGTGTGGAATATCTCGTTAGCGCACTTGATGGTCTTGTCCTCGCCGTTCTTCACCGGGACAGTCAGGGCAAAAAGGAATGGATTGTACAGCCCTGGCTCCGTGTCTTCCAGGACATACCGTTCGACGATTGGCATGACCGTCTCGTTGACGAGGGCAAAGTCTTTGTCTGTGAGTTCTCTCATGGCTTGTTTCCTTTCAGTTGTTGATGATTGCGTGAACGAAGATGTCTTTCGGATGCTCGCCGCCGATGAAGCGGTGCGTCTGGTTGCAGCGCCACGCGAGCGGCAGCCCGAGGATGCCGCTGAAGCGCGGAGCCTCGCCCGCGTTCCCGTTTCCGACGCGATACGTCGCGCCCCACGGATCATGCTCGACCCGATGGAGATGCATGATGTGGTCACCGGGCTGCTCAACGTCGCTGGAGAACACCATCTCCACGCGAGTGCTTCCAGCCGAGAGTGCCTCGATCATCGTGTCAGCACCGGAGACCATCGCGTTCTGCGCCCGCGTCCCCTCCATGTCAGCGTACCAGCCAGCGTCATCTTTAAGAAAGACGATGTGCTTGTTGACAACAGTCGTGTTTGGTTTCAGATTCATTCGTTTGCGTCCTTTGCCAAGATTTTCAGGAAGGGACAAACCCCTCGCAAACGAACGGTCGCACATCTTGTGTTCAAGACGCGCGACCTTGCCGGAACATGTTTCCCTTGCGGGCACATCGCCTCTTCGGCTACCACCGTGGTGTTCCACTCGGTTGGTGCGACCGGCCTTGCGGCCAATCGTCTCCTGATGTCTTGACGGCGGACATTATACCATATTGCTGATTCAGCCACAAGGGGTATTTTAGCTTTTTTGTAATGGGTTAGTGGGTTGCGCAGCCCACCAGCCGAATTGAGGATTAGGGTCG
>ERZ1034962.379-NODE-379-length-22017-cov-5.028140_pt1 | contig 22017 bp, 13 predicted proteins | sample MGYA00520696_ERZ1034962 | MGnify/ENA primary metagenome ERZ1034962 (study PRJEB33766, sample SAMN09781770) | gut metagenome | biome: gut microbiome | host: Homo sapiens | place: Madagascar | study: EMG produced TPA metagenomics assembly of the PRJNA485056 data set...
CAGAGAGCGCAGAGAATAAATAGTCTTGGAGGCTGACATGAGTGACACGAACGCACAAGAAATACTTGTTCGTTCGAAATGAAGGAACGCGCAGCGCCCGGCGAAGCATCCCGCATTCTTTTCGGGTGGGCGGGGATGTGGTATACTAGCCACATGATGAAAAACAGATTGCTTGCGCTGGCCGCCTGCGTGGCGTTCGCGGGATTCGCCGCAGGGCCCCGGATCCTCTTCGACACCGACATGGTGGAGGACTATGACGACGTGGGGGCGCTCGCGTGCCTCCACGCGCTGGCGGACGAGGGGAAGTGCGAAATCCTCGCGATGGCCTCCTGCACGCGCGACAACCAGTCCGTCGCCGCCATCGAGATCGTCAACGCCTACTACGGGCGGCCCGGCATCCCGGTGGGCTGCGCGAAGGAGCTGGGCGTCGTCGGCGTGCCGGGCGGGAACCCGCAGCGCCCCGGGCACCGGAAGTTCACGCGCCTCGCGGAGGCCTACCCCCACTGGGTGAAGCACCTCAACTCGAACGACGCGCCGGACGCGAACGACGTCTACCGCAGGGCGCTCGCCGCCGCGCCCGACCGGAGCGTTGTCTTCTGCTCGGTCGGCTTCCTCACGAACGTGCGCCGCCTCCTGGAGACGAAGGGCGACCGCCACTCGCCGCTCGACGGCCGCGAACTCGTGAAGCGCAAGGTGCGCGCCTGGTACGTGATGGCGTGCCGGATGCCGAAGGGGCAGGAGTACAACGCGATGCACGACGGGCCCTCCGCGCAGATCGCCTTCGCGCGGTGGCCCACGCCGATCGTCGTCTCGGACTGGGCGCTCGGCCGGCACATCTATTCGGGCCGCACGGTCGCCGAGCGCGCCTACCCCTATCCGAACCCCGTCCACGACCTCTTCGCCGAAGCCCTGCCGTCGCGCGCGTGCGTGCTTGCGGGGAAGGCCGAGGAGAAGGGCGTGGGCGGGCGCTGCTCTTGGGACGAGGCGACCGTGCTGGCCGCCGTGTACGGCCCCACCCGCTTCTTCGAGGTCGAGCGCGGCTTCCTCGCGGTGGACGCGACGGGGCTGAGCGAATGGACGCCCGACGCGAAGGGGCCCGTCCAGCGCCTCGTGCCCGCCGCCACGCGCGACCGCCGCCGCTACGCGAACCACAACGTGGGCGCGATCCTCGACGAGCTGATCGCGCGCGAGCCGATGTGCCGCCGCACCGACGCGGCCATCACGGCCTTCCGGCAGTCGAAGCTGGAGCGGACGGCGACGGGCGTGCGGATGACGCGGAGCGGCCGGACGCTCTGGAACCTCGAACTCGACACGCCCGAGGGGCGTCCCTTCTTCCATCCGCTCGCCCTGCCGGGCGGGCGCACGCTCACCGACCTGCGCCCCGCCGACCACGTCTGGCACCTCGGCGCGTGGTTCTCGTGGAAGTTCATCAACGGCGTCAACTACTGGGAGCCGGCGGACGCGGCGCGCACGGGCGCCGAACCCGCCGGCGAGACGCGCGTCGTGAAGAAGGCGGTGCGCACGGAAGGGCTCGACTGCGTCGTCGACCTGAAGCTCGCCTACGGCCCGCGCGGCGCGGACGCCCCCGTCCTCCTCGAAGACCGCACGGTCACGATCGACCCGCCCGACCCGAACGGCGGCTACATCATCACGACGCGCCACACGTTCACGGCGCAGGCGGACGTCACGCTCGACCGCACGCCGCCGCACGGCGACGTGAAGACGGGCGCATGGGGCGGCGGCTACGCGGGCGCGACGCTGCGCCTCGCCCCCGACGTGGCGAAGGCCTTCGCCGTGCGCGGCTTCGCGGGCGGGACGACGCCGGCGGCCTGCACGGGCGCGGAGACGACGTTCCTCGACCTCTCCGACCCCGCGACGGGCGAGGGCGTCACGTTCACGCAGCTCAAGGGGCCCGCGACGGCGCGCTTCTACCTGTGGCCCGACAAGCGGATGGTGAACGCCTCGCCGCTCTACGCGGGGCCGCTCGCGCTCAGGAAGGGCGAGACGCTGGAGCTTGCCTACAAGATGGCCGTCCATGCGTCGAAGCGCGTCGCGGGCGCGTTGCGGGCGCGGCCCGTCGAGAAGATGGACCGGGGGCTCGTCGCCTCCGTCTCGCCGCGCGGCACCTACGTGGGGTGGCGGATGCTGGAGGGCGACGCGCCCGGCCGGGCGTTCGACCTCTGGCGCCGGGCGGACGGGAAGACCGAGAAGGTCAACGCGCAGCCCATCGTCCAGACGAGCGACTTCTTCCTCCCCGGCTACACGAACGCCGCCGCCGCGTATTCGCTCGACGGAAAGACGTTCACGCCCGTCCGCTGCGTGCCGGACGGCGCGGCGCCGTATATCCGCATCCCGCTTGCGGACACGAACGCGACGGTGGCGGCGGTCGCGGTGGGCGACCTCGACGGCGACGGCGCCTACGACTACGTCGTCAAGACGCCGTCCGGCGGCACGGACCCCTGGGACCTCGTCTGGCGGCGCGCGCAGGACACCTACAAGCTCGAAGCCTACACGTCAAAGGGGGACTTCCTCTGGCGCGTGGACCTCGGCTGGAACATCGAGATGGGCATCTGGTACGCGCCGTTCATCGTCGCCGACCTCGACGGCGACGGCAGGGCGGAGGTCGTCGCGAAGACGGCGCCCCTCGCGCCCGACTACCGCGACCCCGACGGGCGCGTGACGGACGGTCCCGAATACCTCACCGTGTTCGACGGCCTGACGGGGCGCATCCGCGCCCAGACGCCGTGGATCCCGCGCGCCGCGCCCGACCCCGCCGGCGACTACAACCACTACAACTCCCGCAACCAGATCGCCCTCGCGCACCTCGACGGCAAGACGCCCTGCGTGATCATGGAACGCGGCACGTACGGCAAGATGATCGTCGACGCCTACCGCTTCACGGGGACGGCGCTGGAGCGCGTGTGGCAGTTCAACAACGAGTTCATGCCGCGCCGGTTCAAGGGGCAGGGCGACCACGCCTGCCTGTGCGAGGACGTGGACGGCGACGGGTGCGACGAGGTGCTCATCGGCTCGCTCACGCTCGACCACGACGGCACGGTGCTGTGGTGCAACGGGCGCGGTCATTCGGACGCGCACTACTACGGCGACATCGACCCGAAGCGGCCGGGGATGGAGCTCGCGTTCGTCTACGAGACGCCCCAGCGGAAGGGCGGCGGCCTCCTCCTCACGGACCCCGTGACGGGCGAGGACATCTGGGCGCTCGACGCGCCGACGCGCCACGTCCACGGCAGCGGCATCTGCGCGGACCTCGACCCCGTCCACCCCGGCCTCGAAATCTACGGGCAGGAGGTGGACCAGAGCGGCAATTCGAAGACGAACACGCACCCGAGGAGCGACAACCGCTGGTTCTTCACGGCGGACGGCACGCTGCTCGCCGCCTACACGAACTGCACGTTCAACTACGGCAACGGCGTGCGGAATGCGTTCTGGGACGCCGACCTCCAGCGCGAGGTCTTCCGCGGGGGGCTGAAGGACCACGCGGGCGCGCGCCTCACCGGGCGCGTGCCGGGCCCGATGCTCGTCGCGGACCTCTTCGGCGACTGGCGCGAGGAGTTCATCACGGGGCACCGGGGCGAGATCCGCATCTACACGACGGACATCCCGGCGATGGACCGCCGCACGACGCTCATGCGCGATGCGTCCTACCGCTCGCGCATCACGATGTGGACGAGCGGCTACGACCAGCAGCCGATCCTCACCTATGTGCCGAGCGCGCGCGATCCGAACGTCTCGGTGCGCCTTTCCGAGAACGCGCGCGAACTGTGGCTCGACGTGACGGCGCCGCTCGACCGTCCGCTCGCGGGCGTGCTGGAGGTGACGGAGCTGCCGAAGGGGTGGCGCGTGGACCTCGGGCGCGTGTCGCTCGACCTGCCGCCCGGCGGCGTGTGGTCGAAACGCCTCCCGATCCGACGTCCGCCCAACCCGAAGGGCCGCTACGGGGCGACGGCCACGCTCACGCGCGAAGGTGCGCCCGCGCTCGTCGTCCGCCAGCCGTTTATGCTATAATACCCTCTCTATGAACAAGCCCACCATCGATGTCGCCTACGTGGCGGAACTGGCGCGTCTGGACCTGACCGACGCGGAAAAAGCCGTTTTCCAGCCCCAGCTCGAAAATATCGTCAAGTACGTCGAAAAGATCGCCTCCGTGGACGTGACGGACGTGCCGCCCACGATGCACGGGCGCGAGATCGTGAACGCCTTCCGCGAAGACGTGGTGCGCCCCTCGCTCGACCGTGAGGCCGCGCTCGCGAACGCGCCCGCCCGCACGGGCGACGAGTTCATGCTGCCGAAGATCGTGGAGGGGGCGGAGAGCTAGGATTGACCGCCGCAAGGCGGTGCCATGGGCGGGGTTCGGGGACGCCAGAGTCCCCGTCCTTTACGGAAGGAAGGCAACATGGAACTTTTCAAGCTGGGAATCAAGGCGGCCCGCGAGGGCCTTGCGAAGGGCGACTTCACGAGCGAGGAGCTGGTGCGGGCGGTTATCGACCGCGTCCATGCCGAGAATCCGCGCATCGGCGCGTACCTGACGTTCGACGAGGAGGGGGCGCTTGCGGCGGCGCGGGCGAATCCGAAGGCCGTGCCGATCGCGGTCAAGGACCTCATCAACGTGAAGGGCCAGCCCTGCACGTGCGGCTCGAAGATCCTCGAAGGCTACGTGAGCCCGTACGACGCGACGGTCATCCGGAACCTCAAGGCGCACGACTTCATCTGCGCGGGGCGCGTGAACATGGACGAGTTCGCGATGGGGTCCTCCACGGAGAACTCCGCGCTCGGCCGCACGGTGAACCCCTACGACCCGGCGCGCGTGCCGGGCGGCAGCTCGGGCGGCAGCGCGGCGGCCGTGGGCGGTGACCTCTGCATCGCGGCCCTCGGCACGGACACGGGCGGCTCGATCCGCCAGCCCGCGAGCTTCTGCAACTGCGTCGGCCTCAAGCCGAGTTACGGGCGCGTGAGCCGCTACGGCGTGACGGCGTTCGCGAGTTCCCTCGACCAGGTGGGCCCGATGACGAAGAGCGTGGAGGATGCGGCCCTGCTCCTCCAGGCCCTTGCGGGGCACGACGAGATGGACGGCACGACGCCGCGCGAGCCGGTGCCCGACTACGCGGCCGCGCTCGCGGGCGCTTCGCTCAAGGGCGTGAGGATCGGCCTTCCGAAGGAATACTACATCGACGGCCTCGACCCCGAGGTGAAGCGCCTCACGGACGCGGCGATCCAGACGTGCGCGGCGGCGGGCGCGGAGATCGTGGAGGTCTCGCTCCCGCACACCGAGTATGCGATGGCGGTCTACTACGTCGTCGCCCCCGCCGAGGCGAGCGCGAACCTCGCGCGCTTCGACGGCGTGCGCTACGGCCACCGCTCGGCGAAGAGCGACAACGTGTTCAACCTCTACGCGCGCAGCCGCGCCGAGGGCTTCGGCCCCGAGGTGAAGCGCCGCATCATCATGGGCACCTACGTGCTGTCGAGCGGCTACTACGACGCCTACTACGGGCGCGCCTCGAAGGTGCGCACGCTCATCCGCCGCGACTTCGAGCAGGTGTTCCGGAAGGTGGACGCGCTCCTCACGCCCGTCGCGCCGACGCCGGCGTTCAGGATCGGCGAATTGCAGGATCCGCTCACGATGTACCTGAACGACCTCTTCACGATCCCGAGCGCGCTCGCGGGGAACTGCGCGATGAGCGTGCCGGCGGGGTTCACAAAGGACGGGGGCGCAGGCGCCTCCGAACCCCGGCCCACGGCGCCGGCAGTGGCGGTTCCGCCGTTGCCGGTCGGCGTGCAGTTCATCTGCGACGCCTTCCGCGAGGACCGGCTGCTCGCCATCGGCAGGGCCTTCGAGGAGGCGCGGGGGTGAAGGCGTTGCTCGCCACGCTCCTGGGGGCTGCGTGCCTCTCCGCAACGGGGTCCGAACTGCTCGCCGCGCCGGTCGTGACGAACGTCGCGACGTTCGCGGTGCAGGTGACGAACCAGCTCTACCTCGCGGTGAGTCCGCTCACGAACGACCCGTTCGCGGTGTCGTCGCCGCAGCCGACGAACGCGGTGGCGGACGCGCTGGCGGGCGGGACGACGACGAACGCCGTGACGGCGGCGGGGACGGTGACGAACGTCCCCACGCTCCTCCTCCTCGACACGAACCGGCTCGACAAGGCGGTGGCGGCTGCGGTGAAGGCGGCGGCGGCGGACGTCGCGGCGGCGGCCGAGAAGAGCGAGGCCGCGCTGCGGGCGCGGCGCGTCGATACGCGCTCGTTCCCGCTCCGGCACGTCTCCGCGACCGAGGTGGCCGAGCGGATCAACGCGATGTGGGCCGGCGACTTCGGCCTCGGGTGGAAGCTCGGCGCGGTGGCGCAGGCGTTCCCGGACGCGAACGTCGTCATGGTGACGGCGCCGGGCGTCGTCCTCGACGCCTGCGAGCGGGTCGTGCGCGAGGTGGACGTGGCGGCGCAGCAGGTCTACATCGAGGCGCGGTTCGTGGAGCTCTCCAACAACGCCTCGCACAAGCTCGGCATCGACTGGCGCATGCTCGACGGCATGACCGGCGCCCTGAGCATGAACTCGACCTTCGACCAGCGGCGCATGGAGGGCGTGCAGAGCGTCGTCGAGGACGGCAACTCGACGAAGACGACCTACGGCGAGGGCGGCATCAATCGCGTGAACCTCTCGCGCGTGCAGGGCACGATCGGCATGAGCGACCTCTACGTGATCCTGCGCGCGCTCGAATCGAGCGAGGACGCGCGCACGTTCTCGAACCCGAAGATCATCGTCGCCTCCGGGCGCAAGGCGACCGTGGACATGACGACGAAGTATCCGAACGTGACGATCGCCGTCAAGAAGACGATCAACGACAACTCGACCTCGGTGGACCTCGACATGAAGATGAGCGCGATCCCCGGCGAGGACAAGATGATGTTCGCCAAGGAGGCTTTCTTCTCGTGGGGCATCTCGCTCGACGTGACGCCGCGCGTCGGCGCGGACGGCCTCATCCACGTGGAGATCGTCCCCACGGTCAGCTCGAAGACGGGCGAGGTGACGGCCGGCGGCGGCGATGACGATTCCGACGCCTATGCCGCCAAGTATCCGATCATCGAGATGCAGCGCCTCGTCACCGCGTTCAACATGGCCAGCGGCACGACCGCCGTGATCGGCGGCCTCTCCCGCACCGTGGAGACGCAGATGGACAACGGCATCCCGTGGCTGCGCGACTGGTGGTGGATCGGGCCGCGCCTCTTCGGTTCGAAGGTGCGCGTGAAGGAGCAGAAGGAGATCCTCGTCTTCGTGACGGTGGGCCTCGTGGACGCCCGCACGATCAAGAAGGACGCGGGCCTCCCGAAGAACGCGGTGCTTGGCCGCCAGTATACCGACGGCATCCTGCACGAGCCGGGCGACCGCATCCGCCAGGGCATCCGGGGCATGGACTCGCTCGACCTCCGTTCGCTGGAGGAGCAGGCCCACGACCCGCGCCGCACGAACCGCCTCGTCACGGTGCGGGGCGAGATCGAGCGTCTGCGGCACCGCCTCGACGAACGCCTGCGCCAGCTCAACGAGACGGGAACGACGAACCTCTGGGACGCGATCAATGCGCTCTCCCCACGCGAAGGAAAGTGAAGACGATGGAATTCGAGAATACGATTGGACTGGAAACGCACGTTCAGCTCAAGACGCGCACGAAGATGTTCTGCGGCTGCCTGCTGAAGACCGGCTGCGAGCCGAACACGAACGTCTGCCCCGTCTGCCTGGGCTACCCCGGCGCGCTGCCCGTCATGAACAAGGAGGCCGTGAAGCTCACCGTGATGAGCGGCCTCATGCTCGGCGCGGCGATCAACAAGCACGCGACCTTCGACCGGAAGAACTACTTCTACCCCGACATGGCGAAGGACTACCAGATCTCCGAGAACGGAAACCCCCTCTGCATCGGCGGCGGCGTGGAGATCACGAAGGCGGACGGCACGAAGAAGCTCGTCCGCATCAACCACATCCACCTCGAAGAGGACGCCGCGAAGATCAACCACTACGCCACGACCTCCGGCGTCGACTTCAACCGGGGCGGCACGCCGCTCATGGAGATCGTCGGCGAGCCCGACCTTGCGGACGCCGACGAGGCGATCGCCTACCTGACGGCCCTCAAGGAGATCCTCGTCTACGCGGGCGTCTCCGACTGCAACCTCGAAGAGGGCAACATGCGCTCCGACGTCAACATCTCGATCCGCCCCGTCGGCTCCCCGACGCTCGGAACCAAGGTCGAGATCAAGAACATGAACTCCTTCAGCGGCATCCACGCCGCGCTCGTATACGAGGCGCGCCGCCAGCGCGCCTGCGTCGCGCAGGGCGTCCCCATCGTGCAGGAGACGCGCCGCTGGGACCCCGAGGCGCTGGAGACGGCCTCCATGCGGACGAAGGAGAACGCGCATGACTACCGCTACTTCCCCGAACCCGACCTCGTGCCCGTCGCGCTCTCGGACGAGCAGATCGACGCCTGGCGCAGACTCCTCCCCGAGAAGCCCGAGGCGCGCCGTGCGCGGATGATCGCCGACTACGGCATCGCCGAGTACGACGCCGGCGTCCTCTCGCAGCACAAGGCGAACGCCGACTTCTTCGAGGCCGCCGCACAGGGGCTCGACCGGAAGACGGCGAAGCTGCTCTGCAACCTCTTCATGGGCGACGTGCTGGCGCTCCTCAACGCGAGCGGGAAGGAGATCGGCGCGTGTGCGCTCACGCCGGACGCGCTGCGCGCGCTCGTCGTCCTCTCCGCGAAGGGCGCGATCAACGGCCCCACCGTGAAGGACCTGCTGCCCGAGCTCTTCGAGAAGGGCGGCGACCCCGAGGCGATCGTGAAGGCGCGCGGCCTCGGCGCCGTCTCCGACACGGCCGCCCTGGAGGCGTTCGTCGACCAGGCCATCGCCGCGAACCCGGGTCCCGTCCGGGACTTCAAGGCGGGCAAGAAGGCCGCCGCCGGCTTCTTCGTCGGCCAGGTGATGAAGCTTTCGAAGGGCAAGGCCGACCCTAAGCTCGTCGGCCCGCTCGTCGCGCGGAAGCTCGCCGCCCTCTAGCGTGCGGGACTTCACGCGGATGTGCTTCTACGACCTTTCTCTCGGCACGCGCCTCATGCTTGTGGCCTTGGCCACGTGCTGTACCTTCTATGGAGGCGGAAAGGGTTTCCATGTGTCCGAGCGTGCTACTGCATGTTCACAAGCGATGATGGCAGACGTACCCACGTCGGCTTTAACGATGCGGGGTGAAAACTCGGCACGGACGGGACTTAGGTTTACGGATATCTCGTGCGGTGACGGGGAGATTGTATTGAACGTCGCGTGGCCGGGCGGGTTCTTCGCCGTGCCACCGTTCATTGAGTTCTTTGCGTGTACGAATCTCGTTGCTGGCGCCTGGTCGTACATCGGCTGGACACAGGCTGATGAAGGGGCGACGAATGCCACCGCCGCCGTGGATGTGGACTGTCTTGTGGTGGCTACGCATCCTCCGTCCGCCTTCTTCTCCGCGCGGGCGTTTGACGGGCTCGGCTCAGATGATGCCGATGACGATGGTGACGGCCTTTCCAATGGGGTCGAACGAACGCTTGGTACGAATCCGCGCAGACGAGATACGGACGGTGACGGCCTTGACGACGGTACGGAAGTGGCGCGCGTTTCAATTGGTTTCCACCTACCCGATTTCGATCTCTCGACACTTCCCGACCGTCTCGAAGGCACGCTTCCCTATGCTTCCTATCCCGTGGCATTCGATGTGGATATTCCCTTTACAATCGCGGCTGTTGGAAATGAATCCAAGCGCGCGATCGTTCATGCCATTGGACTGGTCTCGTTCCCTGGCCTTGGTTCAAGTATCACGGCCGCACGTTATCTTGCAGGCGACTCCCCGTCCGACCGCTATGCCGAATCGCATATCGCCATTGCCGCCTACGGTTATGCGTTTACGTCAATGGGGTATGCGGGATCGCAGTTGCGTGCGGGGACGATCATCGGTCCTAACGGACGTTGGTTCGTGGTTGAATGGCGGGACATGATGGATCCTCTAGGATTTACCGATCTCAATCCTGGCTACGCGACGTTTCGATTTGCGGTAGCCGAAGCAGATCCAGATGTCTTTCACGTACAGTACCTGTCGCTTTCCGGTGCGCTTGATGGAAGTTCAGCCATCATCGGTGCGCATGGCCTTGACGGCGTACCCGACATCTTCGGTCCTGCCCGTGTGGTTGCCGGTGATGTGCTTTCCTACCATCTGGGTAAAGGGACTGACCCGATGAACCCCGATACGGATGGTGATGGTCTCCTCGATGGCTGGGAACTTGCGCACGGTATGGATCCCGCAGTGGACAACTCCGGCGATTCTCGCCTTGCGCCCGACGCGGATCCCGACCACGATGGCCTCACCAATCGTCGCGAGTGTGAACTTGGAACAGACCCGTTTCAGCCAGATTCGGACGGCGATGGACTCGATGACGGTTGGGAGGTGGCCCACGGGTTCGATCCGCGCACGCATAACGGACAGACGCCCCGCACGGATGACGATCCCGGTGCCGATCCAGATGGAGACGGTCTCACGAACCGTCAGGAGTGCGAATGGGGAACATCGCCCTCCGTCCGCGACACGGACGGCGACGGTGTCGACGACGGTACCGAAATAACGCAGAATAGTGACCCCGCCGACGCAACGGATGAGGGGAAGGTGAACAGCCGCATTCCCGTGCCGTTCACGTTTGGCGATCCGAGTCGGAGTAGTTCGGAGAAATACAAGTTGACCGTCACGCCCGTCGCGCGTGACGGCGAGGTACCACGTACCTTCGCATGGGTGAATCAGGACTACGGGCAGTGTGAGACACGAACGGCAATGCTTACGCCAGGCTGGCGGTACGAGATCCGGCTCGGTCACGCGGCCACGAACCGTGAACAGGGACCCGACTGCGACTATTGGCTGGAGGTGTCCACGCAGGGGTTGCCCCCCTCGGTTGTGCTCTCCGACCCGAACGGACTTCTCGGTACGCACAACACGGACGCTGCCTTCCCAGGCGCGGGTAAGGTGGCACATCTAACCATATATAAACTTGAATTTGTCACGCCTGCCGGTGACCCTGTGACGGCGCCATGTTCCGATGCCAAGGATGGACAGAACGAGTTCACCTACGATGATGCCACGGCATCATTGACATTACCGCTCAAGGTTCGGGTGAGGCCATCCCTTGATCCGTCCAATGGACGACAGGGCGTGTTCGCCCTTCCCGCCATCTCTGGTACGATTTTGGAATGGGAGGGTCATTCAAATGGTTCTGCCGGGGTGGTGGAAGATGAATTTACGGCTCGTGCGACTTATCGGGATTATCCAACGCAAAATAATGACTTCGGGCACAAAACCGTGACCTTCACATTTGACGGCATGACGATCTCACAGGATTTTGAGGTGTTCTTCCCAAAGAGGGGAAAGAATCATCCTCCCTGCGCAACTTGTCCGAATTGTTCCAATTGGTTCTACTACTGGCGAGAGGGAAATGTATGTGGAATTCCAGACGATGCCCGCTGGTGTGACGTAATCGACAATGACGAGAACATTATCGGCCAGTACGATACTTCGAGCGGGAAAATCCTCCTGACAGATCAGGCGGCGATGACGGAATTCGGATTTCCTCTTTCTGCAAACCTCATAATCAGCCAGACGGTCTATAGGGTGGAACATGAGGCCGCGACTGCGCCCGATGTCAAACCTTCTTCGCAGGGGATGGTAAACCGGCGCTACTACGTGTGTTCGAGTCCGTCGATAACTGAGTTGGAGAACCAGAGGTTGTACTTAGGGGGACGGCGTAAGGGAATCGCCTCTGTCGCGGCGGTCATAAGCCATGAGCAGTGTCACGCGCAGATGTTGCGGGACACCGCCAGCCAACTTGATGCACTAAATGAAGCGACATCTGAAATGATGGCGATGAAGCAGATGTATGGAGGCGACAGTATGGAGTATGCAGAAGCAGTTGCTCGTGTTCGTCGTTTGGAAGAAGGTTGTGCGGACAATGACGTGGACTTTGTACATGACGGGGGAGAGTGTAACGGTTATCTTGGAATCTATTCGGATCCGCGCCAGTCCGATACATATGGGATCTCGGTAATCTACCCCGGGTATCGCCCGTATGGAGACAACGAGGTCAGGGCGCGTTGGGTGGAAGCCCAGACAACGACTGATCGGTATCGCGTGAATTGTGATTGGAGTAATCCGGGATGTCAGCATGAGGCACCTTATGGACCGTAAAGCATAAGGCGTGTAAACAGGGTATTGCCATGAAGAACATGAATCAGGTTGTCAAGACGTGCGCATTCCTTCTGGGCGTGTCGGTGCTGATTGTCCCGTTGGCCGCCGCCGCCGTTGGGAAGGAGACGTTCAAGGACACGTTCCCATATGTGCTGTCCCGTCACTTCTCGTATGTTGAACGGTGTGGGGAGGCGGGGCTTGAAGTGACGTTGATGGAGACGCAGTTCCGTTGGTCGATATCCAATCGCGGAAACCGGAAACTGTCCCGGGAGGCAGATCCCTGCGAGAAGGTCCGGCTGGGACCGGGGGACAACCTCTATTTCTACATCCCCGGTTTCCCTGGTGGGATGTCCGTGGCGGTCACGAATGGGGCTTGGAAGTCTGAACGTGTCGAGCTTCCCGGGCGATTTGCCGACTCCCGGCACTTGGTCGTGTTTGACGATAGTGACTGCCGGAGCAGGGGGAAGGGGCGGGAGACGGCGCGAAACCATCGGATGTTCATCTACGATGTTGCCAATGCGGAGCTATTTGACGTTGAGAAAAACGGCTTTGAACGATTCGACTTGCCCTTTCAGGCTCTCTGGAAGGACAGGAGGGAGTACATGCGGCGGTTCTCCCGGAATCATTCCTCCTTTACATTGTCACGGGGGGCAAGGCGCATGTATTCAAAAGCCCGTGACTGCATGAGGACTGGAAAGGACAGGATTCCCCAGGGGGAAGGGGAACGCCTTGTCTCATGTTTCTCAGACGAGACCATGCCGTCCGTGGGGCGCGTTGTGGGGTTGATGGAGATGACCAGAAAGGGGACGAACATCGTAATGGCGGGGATCGCCAAGATGTCCACAACTGGGTATGAGATGTTGGCACGGTACGATGACGCAGGTTCTCCCGTGCTTGTGCGCTTCCGCCAAGGGCGCAACGAACCGCGAATCATCTGCGAATACGATTCAACGGGACAGGCAAGAAGATTTGTCCAGTTGGGACGTACGCCGACGGAGCCCTCGTCTTTTTACGTGGATGGAGATGAGGATACGGGGATCAAGGTTGAGGACAGGGGACAGAGCGACGCCTTTGTCCGAAGCACGATCCCGCAGTTTTCCCATTTGGAGGCTTCGTGGCGCGACATGGAAGAATGAGGCGCTTGAAAGTCCTTGGTGAAGTACAGGGGCGTTTCGCATATTTCGCGTAAGCTTTACGGTTTCCGTACCGGGCGGTGGACAGCGGCGGGGGGCGTATGCTACACTTGCCCGCAACCACGGCTTGGAGGTCGCGGGCGTCGCAGGGGCGTCCCGCCTGTCGCGGGAAAACGGAAGGAAGCGCAATGAGAAGACGGTCTGGCTGGTTGGCGTGTGCCGCGTGGGGGATGGCGTGGACGGTTCTGGGGGTGGCGGTGCCGGACCAGGTCGATCCGCGCGTGCGCGCCTACGTGGCGCCGACGCGGGTCGTGTGGACCAGCTCGAACGCGGGGGCCTACGGGACGCGCTCGGCGGTCAAGGACGCGGCGGGCCTGCTGGCGGCGAAGCACGGGCAGGTGCCGGAGAAGGCCTGGCTCAGGCCGAGCGGCTGCACGCTCGTGAACAACGGCGACCCGGCGGGCGTGCTCCTCGACTTCGGGCGCGAGCTCCACGGCGGCCTCCAGATCGGCAACAGCGAGTTCACGCACGGCTCGCGGGTCCGCATCCGCTTCGGCGAGTCCGTCGGCGAGGCGATGGCCGACGTCGGCGAGAAGGGGGCGACGAACGACCACGCCGTGCGCGACGCCGTCTACCAGCTGCCGCACCTCGGCATGCTGGAGATCGGCAACACGGGCTTCCGCTTCGTGCGCATCGACCTGCTGTCGCAGGGGAAGGCGACGCTTGAATTCGTGCGCGCGGTCTCCCTCATGCGCCCGATGCCGCGCGTGGGGGCGTTCCGCTCGTCCGACGAACGCCTCAACCGCGTCTGGGAGACGGCCGTGCGCACGGTCCACCTCTGCTGCCAGGACTTCCTCTGGGACGGCATCAAGCGCGACCGCCTCGTGTGGATGGGCGACACGCACCCCGAGACGCGCGCGATCCTCGCCGTCTTCGGCGCGGCGGACGTCCTGCGCGACTCGCTCGACTACGCCGCCGCCACGACGCCGCCCGAAACGGCGTGGATGAACGGCATGGCGAACTACACGCTCTGGTTCCTGCGCAACACGCACGACTGGTACTTCTACACGGGCGACGCCGCCTACCTGAAGGCGCGGCGGGACTACCTCGTCAAGACGGTCGAGCACGTTCTCGCGGAGACGTTCGGCGAGAAGGCCGCCTTCCGCACGCAGGGCTTCCTCGACTGGCCCACGCAGCACAACAAGCCCGCCGTCGACGCGGGCACGCGCGGCCTCGTGGCGGTCGCGCTCGACAACGCGGCGGCGCTCATGGACGTGGTGGGCGAGGCGGGCGTGGCGGCCCGCTGCCGCGCGGCGGCGGCGAAGGTGCGCACGGAGAAGCCCGATCCGCACGGCGCGAAGTCGGCCGCCGCCCTCCTCGCGCTCGGCGGCCTGCGCGACGCGAAGGAGATGTACCGCGACGTGCTGGGCCGGAACGGGCACGACGGCGTCTCGACGTTCTACGGCTACTACATGCTGGAGGCGATGAGCGCCGCCGGCGAGGGCCGGCGCGCGCTCGACACGGTGCGCGACTACTGGGGCGCGATGCTCGACATGGGCGCGACGAGCTTCTGGGAGGACTTCAACGTCGCCTGGACGAACAACGCGACGCGCCTCGACGCGCTGCCGGCGGCCGGGAAGAAGGACATCCACGGCGACTTCGGCGAGTTCTGCTACCCCGGCTACCGCCACTCGCTCTGCCACGGCTGGAGCGCGGGGCCCGCCGCCTGGTGCATCAACCGCGTGCTGGGCCTGGAGGCGCTGGACGCCGGATGCCGCACGGTGCGCGTGAAGCCGTTCCTCGGCGACCTCGCCTGGGCGGAGGGCGCGCTCGCGACACCGCGCGGCCCCGTGCGCGTGCGCCACGAACGGCGGGCGGACGGCACGGTCGAGACAAAGGTCGAGGCGCCCAGGGGCGTGGCGATCGTACGCGAATAGGAAAAGGAGAGACACCATGCGGAAGATGGCTTTGACGACGATTCTGGTGGCGGGCGTGGGGGCGCTGTTCGCAAAGGTCCCCGACGCCGCGCCGGACCGGCTGACCGCGCCCGCGCTGAAGGACTGCCGCGTGCAGGGCCCGATCGGGGCGAAGTTCGAGAAGTTCATGTACGAGCGCTGCTGGGGCCCGTATGCCCGCGGCGTCGTGATGCGCGAGGCGGAGGAGGCCTTTGCGCATCCGGACGACGACGTGTTCAACGCGCCCGCCGGCATGTGGAAGGGCGAGTTCTGGGGGAAGCTCGCGCTTGCCGCCGCGCGCGTGGCGGCCTATCGCGACGACGCGGACTTCACGGCGTTCCTGCGCGCCTCGGCCCGGCGCCTCGTCGCGCACCAGCGCGCGGACGGCTATCTGGGCACGTACCTGAACCCGGAGTTCGTGCTGCCGTGCGACCCGGAGACCGCGCGCGCGGCGCTGGGATGGCCCTGCTCCTGGAACTGGAACCTCTGGTGCCGCAAGTACACGCTGTGGGGGCTGCTCGCCGTCTACGACCTGACCGGCGATGCGGACCTCCTCCGGGCGGCCGACCGCGCGATGGCGCAGGAAATCGCGATGCTGCGGAAGCTCGGGCTGCGCCTCTGCGAGACGGGGACGGGGCCCATGCGCGGCCTGCCGCCGTGTTCCACGCTGAAGCCGCTCCTGCTCCTCTACCGCGCGACCGCGAAGCCGGAATACCTCGCGTTCGCGCGGGAGATCGTCGCCTCGTGGTCCGACGGCAGGGGCCCCGCCCCGCAGTTCGCCGCGAAACTCGCCACGGGCGCGTCGATGGATGCGTGGTACCCGGGCGAGACGGGGCTGTGGGCCAAGGCGTACGAGATGATGAGCTGCCTCGACGGGCTGCTGGAATACTACCGCCTCACGGGCGAGAGGGCGAGCCTCGACCTCGTCGTGAAGATGCAGGACCTCATCTGGCGCACGGAGCGCAACCTCGTGGAGAGCGTCGGCTACAACGATCAGTTCGTGGGCGCCGCGCGCCACCTGAACGGGACCTCGGAGCCTTGCGACGCGATCCACTGGATCCGCCTCAACTACGACCTCTACCTCATCACGGGCGAGGCGAAGTACGTGAACGCGATCGAGTACACCTACCACAACGCCTTTCTCGCGGGCGTCTTCCGGGACGGGACGTGGGGCGCGCGCGAAGTGCGGTCCCACGGGCGCCACATCGCGCGCTTCGGGCAGAGCGGGATGCGCTTCCAGCATTGCTGCGTGAACAACATGCCGCGCACGTTCATGGACATCGCGCAGCTCGGGGCCGTGCGCGAGGGCGAGGCCGTGCGCGTGAACCTCTACGCGCCGTTCACGGCCGGCTTCGCGGACGCCGAGGTGACGCTGACGGGGGATTTCCCGATCGCGGACAAGGTGACGGCGAAGTTCGCGGTGAAGCGGCCCACCACCGTGAAGTTCCGTCTGCCGCCGTGGTCGAAGCGGACCACCTTCGCCGTGCTGCCGGCCGGTAAGCCCGTCGTCCCACCTGCGGGCGACTGGTACGAGACGCAGGTCCCGGCGGGCGTCACCGTCATCAAGGTCGCGTTCGACATGGCGCCGCGCCTGGAACACTCCGGCCGCGCCGCGTGCGACGACCTCACGGACTACCGCTTCAGGCGCTGGAACGCCGACGGGCGCGACGCGCGGCGCCTCTACCGCACGACCCCCGCCGCGCGCCTGTTCCGAGGGCCGCTCCTGCTCGCGAAGTCGAAGAACGTCAACGACACGGCGGACGACATTCTCCGGGCCGACCTGAATGGTGGCGACTGGTCGGTGACGCTGCGCCCGTTCACCGACTTCCGCGTGATGGGGGCGTGGGAGGCGACGTTCACGCGCGGCGACGAGAAGTTCGCCGTCTCCGTCTGCGACTTCCCCTCGGCCGGCGACGAGCTCCTGCCCGACGGCGCTGACTATTTTTCGATCTTCTTCTAGTGCGTGGCGGCTGGGCGGAAGGCCGGTTTTCGTGCCCGTGTGGTACGGAAGCCGCGTTTTCCTGAAAAAACTCTACTCCCACGGCGGTGAATGTGATACTATATTGCGCAATTTGTTCCGCATCAGCGGAAGACAAGGAGTAAAAAGAGATGGACATCAACTTCGGTGGCGTCGTCGAGAAGATCGTGACGCGCAAGGAATTCCCCCTCAAGAAGGCCCAGAAGGTCCTCAAGGGCAAGACGGTTGCGGTGCTCGGCTACGGCATCCAGGGTCCGGCCCAGGCGCTCAACATGCGCGACAACGGCATCAACGTGATCGTCGGCCAGCGCAAGAGCAAGGGCGCGAACAGCTCCTGGGGCCGCGCGCTCAAGGACGGTTGGGTGCCTGGCAAGACGCTCTTCTCCATCGAGGAGGCCGCCGAGAAGGGCGACATCATCATGATGCTCACCTCCGATGGTTCCGTCGGCGATGTCTGGAAGAAGATCGAGAAGTACGTGACGCCGGGCAAGGCGCTCTACTTCTCGCACGGCTTCGCGTACGTCTACAACAAGCTCACGGGCGTGAAGCCGGGCCCGGACGTGGACGTCATTATGGTCGCGCCGAAGGGCTCGGGCACGAACGTGCGCCGCAACTTCCTGAACGGCGCGGGCATCAACTCGTCCTACGCCGTGGCGCAGAATGCGACGGGCAAGGCGGGCGACCTCACGCTCGCGATCGGCATCGCGGTCGGCTCGGGCTACCTCTTCCCGACGACGTTCGAGAAGGAGGTGACGAGCGACCTCGTGGGCGAGCGCGGCATCCTCATGGGCGCGTTGTGCGGCGTGATGGAGGCGCAGTACTACACGCTGCGCGCGAACGGCCACTCGCCGAGCGAGGCGTTCAACGAGACGTGCGAGGAGCTCACGCAGTCGCTCGCGCGCCTCGTGGACGAGAACGGCATGGACTGGATGTACTCCAACTGCTCGCAGACGGCGCAGCACGGCGCGCTCAAGTGGCGGCCGCTCTTCCGCAAGGCGACGGAGCCCGTCTTCAAGAAGCTCTACAAGTCGACGAAGACGATGCAGGAGGCCAAGGAGGTCATCCGCGACACGGGGCGTCCGGACTACAAGGAGTTCATGGCCGCGAAGCTGCAGGAGATGCACGACAGCGAGATGTGGAAGGCCGGCGAGGCCGTCCGCTCGCTCCGTCCGCACGAGGGCAAGAAGGCCGGCGCCGACAAGGCTGCGGGCATCAAGGGCCGCAAGATCACGAAGTAGGCGCCCCGCGCCGGAACCGCGATCGGTGAAAATCGCCCGTGCGACGACCTCGCACGGGCGGTTTTTTGCTATACTGAAACCATGCGAAAGATCTTGACCCTGTGCGCGGCGCTGCTTCTTGCGGGCGCCGCCTCCGCCGGAACCGCCTCCGACGCGCCGGAGGCGGCTCCTGTCGTCCTGGAGGAGAAGACCGACTCGCCGCTCGCGGCGTTCGTCGACCTCGACCTGGAGCTGACGTTCTACTCCGCCTACATCTGGCGCGGGCAGATCATGTTCGACACGGCCGTGTGGCAGCCCGCCGGGAACGTCTGGCTCAAGCTCGGCGAGGCGGCCGAGTACGGCAAGATCAAGCTGCGCGCCTGGTCGAACTTCGCCATCAACGGCTACAAGGGCCCGCACCGCTTCGGCGGCATGAGCATCGTCGACGAGACGGTGAGCTACAACTACACGGCCTTCGACTGCCTCGACGTCGAGACGGGCTTCATCCTCTACCAGTTCCCGAACCGCCACGCTTCGGGAATGCGCGAGACGGACGAGTTCCTCGCGGGCGTGCGCTGGCGCAACCCGTACCTCACGCCGCGCGCCTACGTGTGGTGGGACTTCGACTCGAACGGCCACAACGACGAGAACATGCTCTACTTCGACTTCGATTTCTCGCACGCCTTCGCGCTCACCGACGCCCTCACGCTCACGCTCGGCTCCGGCTTCGGCGTCGCGAACGGGTCCTACATGGACCACTACTCGAAGGGCGACGTGAATGGCGTTGCGTTCAACAACTTCCACAGCGACCTGGGCCTCTATTACCAGCTTACCGAATGGCTCAAGGTGGGCGGCTCGCTCTCCTACTACTACAGCCTGAGCCGGCAGGTGCGCCACAGCCGCTACGACCTCCACGACCACTACAACGCGGGCATCCTGCGCGGCGGCATCCACCTCGTCGCGAACTTCTGAGGCGCGCGCGTCAAATGGGATCGGATGAAAAAGGACGCCGACACGATGGACCTGCCCTTTACACGTGAAGACCTCTTCGCCAAGCTGCACGGTGCGGCCAGGATGTACTGGGCAACGCGCCGGGATCAGGCCGACAAGCAGAGGAGCCGTGGCGGGCGCGACGCCGGGACGCGCGGGCAGGTCACGGGAGGCAGGCAGTTGGATGGGTTCGCCGCGTTGATCCGGGACGTCGGAATCGCCGCCGGCTTTGGCCCGGACGAGATCTTCTTCAACGCGGCGGTTCCGATCCCGGGGTATTATCGTCCGCAGAAGAATTGGGATGTCGTCTTCTTGAGGGGCGTTCAGCTTGTTGCGGCAATTGAGCTGAAATCCCAGAGCGGAAGTTTCGGAAACAACTTCAACAATCGCTCCGAGGAGGCCCTTGGCGTCGCGCGCGATTTCTGGACGGCATACCGCGAGAAGGCGTTTGGCGTGATCGCGCCGCCCTGGCTGGGGTATTTCCTCTTTGTCGAGGATTCGGAGGCTTCCACGCACCCCGTGGCCCTCGGCAAGAGCCCGATTCCGCCCATGGATGTCTTTGTCGGGTCTTCGTATCTCCGCCGTTACGAAATCCTTTGTGAGCGGCTGATGCTTGAGCGCGACTATCATGCGGCGGCCTTGGTCCTCTCGGACAAGGACACGGCGACCGTGCGTGATGGCGGGGGCGGCGTCTCCGCCTACGCCTTCTTCAAGTCGCTCTATCTTTTCCTTCGGGCACGTTCATGACCTCGCGAATGTCCAGAACGGTCCGCCGGAACGTCACAGGGGAGGTCTTTACGCGGCGTGAAGTCGTCGACCACATGATCCACGAGGTCGCCTATTTTGGAAGGATCCGGAAGTGGTTGGGCGCACGCGTCCTTGAGCCAAGCTGCGGAAGGGGCGCATTCGTCCTGCCGTTGGTCGAGAAGGTCCTTGCCGAAGTCGCGGACTGGACGGATGCGCGGCTGGATTCCTTCTTGACGGCATGCGACATTTCAGAGGACAACATTGAAGCGGTCGCCTCCCGGACGAAGTCCGTGCTGCTGGGCCGGGGATGCCCGAGCGGGCGGGCCGAGGAGCTTGTCCGCACGTGGTTCGTCCGCTGCGATTTCCTGCTTCACGGCTTTGCGCGGAACTTCGATGTCGTGATCGGCAATCCCCCCTACATCCGCTTTGACGCCCTCGCCCCCCAGCTGCAGGGCGAGTACAAGTCACGGTACAAGACGTTCTCGGCGCGCTGTGACATCTACGTCCCGTTCTTCGAAAAGGCCCTGTCGCTGCTGGCGGCGGACGGCGTGCTTTCGTTCATCTGCTCGAACCGCTTCGCCAAAAGCAGCTACGGGAGGAGGTTGCGTTCGCTGATCTCACGGGAATACAGGGTCGCGCTCTATCTGAACATGGAGCACGCCCAGCCGTTCGAGGAGGAGGTTTCGGCCTATCCGGCAATCTGCGTCCTCGACCGCCATGTCGGCGAGAGGACGCTTGCGAAGACGATTGGCGACGCCTCCCGGAAGACGCTGCGGGAAAGCAGGGCGTCCAGGGGGAACCTCTCGGCATTCGACAGCTGGTATCGCGATGAGGCGCCGTGGATCTCGACGAGCCGCGACCTCCGTGATTTCGCGGAGTGGGCGTCAAGGGCCTTCCCTGTCATTGAGGAATCGGCGCCCGGGACGCGCATCGGAATCGGCGTCGCGTCCGGCGCCGACGATCTCTATGTCGATGCGCAGAGGGCCTGCGACCTGGAGGAGGGGTGCCTTCTGCCGTTGGTGATGGCGGGCGACATCGCGGACGGCGTGGCCAACTGGCGCGGCCGCTACATCTTGAACCCGTATGACAACGACGACGACAGGCTCATGAAGGATCTGGCGGACTATCCAAAGATGGCGGGCTATCTTGAGGCGCATGCCGGGCGGCTCAAGGGGCGCTACTGCGCGAAGAAACATCCCGATGCGTGGTATCGGACGCTGGATCGCATCCGTTATCGCGTGTTGAGGAGCCCGAAGCTCCTCCTACCGGACATCCAGGCCGGCGGAAATGTCGCGCTGGACGAGCGTGGCCGCCTTTACCCGCATCACAATGTATACTGGATCACGTCAAAGGGGTGGGATCTTCGGGCGCTCTGCGTGCTGATGCGCAGCTCTTTTGTGACAAACCAGATGAGATGCCTTTCGACCGAGATGCGGGGCGGGTTCATACGCTACCAGGCGCAGAACCTCCGAAACGTCCGCATTCCCCATGCCAAAAGCCTTTCCATGGCCGACGTCGAGCGTCTCGCGGCATTGTACGGCGAGCGTGGCCGCGCGGCCGTCGATGCGGCCGTCGATGCTGTCGTTCAGCGGGCGGCTGCCCAGTGCGTGCCGGATCCGGCCATGAAGCGGAGGGAGCCTTTTGAAACGCCTGTGCAGGCGGTTGGATGACGAAAGGAGCAGCAAGGAAATGAAAGGTAGCAAGGCTATGGTGCGCCAAGCGAAGCTCGGCAGAACTAA
>ERZ1034962.382-NODE-382-length-21993-cov-6.289315_pt1 | contig 21993 bp, 22 predicted proteins | sample MGYA00520696_ERZ1034962 | MGnify/ENA primary metagenome ERZ1034962 (study PRJEB33766, sample SAMN09781770) | gut metagenome | biome: gut microbiome | host: Homo sapiens | place: Madagascar | study: EMG produced TPA metagenomics assembly of the PRJNA485056 data set...
TCGCTAGCGAACATGCCGACCACCCCAATCGGTTACCTTGGTCATCGCCATCGTAGATCGACCAAGGAGGCCAGGAAGGAATGATCAGCATGTCCAAGGCTTATTCTATACGCCAGCTCAGGATGGAGGGCGACTCGATCGCCGAGATATCCAGGAAGCTCGAGGTTTCCAGGGACACCGTCTACAAGTACCTCGCGATGGAGGACCTCTCGCAGAGGCCGCCCGCCCCGCGCGCCAAGGCCAGCGTGCTCGACCGCTACCGGCCGCTCATCGAGAGCTGGCTCGACGAGGACGAGCGCAACTGGCGCAAGCAGCGCCACACCGCCCGCCGCATCTGGGCCCGCCTGCGCGACGAGGCCGGCGCCGACGTCGCCGAGTCGACCGTGCGCAACTACGTCAGGCGCATCAAGCTCGAGCGCGGCGCGCGGCGCGAGCAGTACCTCGACCTCGATTGGGGGCCGGGCGACGCGCAGGCGGACTTCGGCGAGGCCGACTTCTACGTCGCCGGCGTGCGCACGCGCATGAGCTTCTTCGTCATGACGTTCCCCTATTCGAACGTGGGCATCGCCCAGGTGTTCCCCGGCGAGAACGCCGAGTGCGTGTGCCAGGCGCTGCGCAACATATTCGAGCACGTGGCGGGCGTGCCCAGGCGCATCGTGTTCGACAACGCCGCCGGCGTGGGCCGCCGCGTCGGCGACGCCGTCCGCACCACCGAGATGTTCTCGGCCTTCGCCGCCCACTACGGGTTCGCCTACTCGTTCTGCAACCCCTGCTCCGGGCACGAGAAGGGCAACGTCGAGAGGAAGGTCGGCTACATCCGGGACAACCCGTTCGTGCCCCTGCCGCAGATCGCGAGCGCGGACGCCTTCAACGCCAGGCTGCTCGACCGGTCCATGGCGCTGTCCGACAAGGCCCATTGGATCAAGGGCGAGAACGAGCTGCAGCTGTTCGTCGAGGACCGGTTCGCGATGATGGGGCTGCCGCCGGCGCCGTTCTCCGTCGTGCGCTACGAGGTCCGCAAGGCCGACAAGCTGGGCAAGGTCCGCGTCGGCGGGCCGCACCTCTACTCGGCGGACCCGTCGCTCGCCGGCCGCGAGCTGGTGTGCGGCATCGGCGCCACGACCGTCACGATCGCCACGCGCGACGGCGCCGTCGTCGCCGAGCACCGGCGCGCCTACGGCGACGCGCCGACCGACACCGCCGACCCGGCGAGCCAGCTCGCGCTGCTGTGCCAGCGGCCCGGCGCATGGGCGAACAGCAAGGTCAGGAGCGCCATCCCGGACGACCTGCGGGGGCACATGGACTCGCTGGGCAAATCCGACCTGAAGGCGGAGCTGCGCCTCATGCGCGACCAGGCCGCCGCGAGCGGCTGGGACGCCACGGTGCAGGCGATGGCGGGCGCGCTGCTCGCGACCGGTCGCATCGACAGGGCCTCGGTCGCCGTGGGCGCCGCGCGCATCGCCGGCGGCGCCGTGGAGTACGACGAGCCGGTCGACCTGTCGGCCTACGACGAGGCGTTCTCGCCGGCGGGGAGGTAGCGATGGGCATCCGCAGCAGAGACGACGCCGAGCGGTTCCGCGCCCTGGCCAAGAAGATGCTCTTCTCCAACGAGACCATAGAGCAGTTCCTCGCCTCGTCGTCGGCGGCGCAGGTCAGGTGCGCCGCCGAGCTCATATCCCGCGAGCAGGCGGTCCGCGAGCGCAACAAGCGCGCCAGGCTCTACCGCAAGGCCGCCTTCCCCCAGGTCAAGTCCTTCGAGGGGTACGACTTCTCCCAGGTGGCGTTCCCGGACGGCTACGGCGCCGACGACCTCATGTCCCTCGGATTCGTCGACGCCGCCCAGGACTTCGTGTTCCACGGCCAGACCGGCCGGGGCAAGACGCATCTGGCGATCGCGGTGGGCAGCGCGTGCGTCCAGGCCGGCAGGTCCGTGCGCTTCTTCACCACCGCCCAGCTCGTGCTCATGCTCGTCAAGGCGAACCGGGCGCACGCCCTCGAGCCGATGCTGAAGGAGCTGGGGCGGGCCGACCTGCTCATCCTGGACGAGTTCGGCTACGTGCCGCTCGACATCGAGGGGGCGCGCCTGCTGTTCCAGGTCATGAGCGACTGCTACGAGAAGCGGAGCGTGATCGCGACGACCAACATCGAGTTCAGCAAGTGGGGCACGGTGTTCGGGGACGACAAGCTGGCCGCGGCCATCATAGACAGGCTGGTGCACCACGGCAGGCTCGTGGAGTTCAACGGCGCCAGCAAGAGGATGGACGCCGCGCTCATGCTAGGGAAAACGGAGGGTTAGAGGGCAGGTCGGCGCTTCCTAGCGAAGTGTCGAAAACCTGCATAGCGAAATGCCGGTTTCATGGTTGACGAATACAGCCGTTTTCCAGAGTGAAGTACGGCTGGTAGCCATCGGTGACGAGCCATCCCGACCAGCCGCGCAGGAAGCCTTCGGCCACCTTGCCGCTTCTGGTCGGGCTGTATTCGTAGATATAAACGGGATTATCGCAGGCCGGCGCGGCGAACAGCCACATGCGCGACTTGCACTTCGCCTCGCGCCCGGGCTCTTTGAGCACCTGCACCTCCGTCTCGTCGGCATGGATTATGTCGCCCATGAGCAGATGCTCTTTCATGCGGGCCCTCATCTTGCAAAGCCACAGCTCCCACGACCGCATCACCCAGTTCGCCATGTTCTGGCGAGACACGTCTGCCCCCAGGCACCTGAACTCCTGCTCCATGCGGTACAGGGGAAGGGAGTTCGAGTACTTGCCGTTCACCACGTACGCTATCAGCGACGGCGTGGCGAACGACCCCTTGATCGGCGGCCTCGGCATGGGCGCGCGAACGATGCCCGCGGGGACCTCCTCGCCGGCGGCGTTGGCCCCGCAGCATCCCGGGCAGCGGTAGACCTCGCGCTCGTGGCGCTCGGCCACCAGATGGGCGGGCACCATGCGCAGGGAATACGTCACCTCGACGCTGAACCCTTCCAAGCGCGCGCCGCACCCGGGGCATTCCCGCGATTCTGCGGGCAGCTCGTGGCGCACCACCACCTGCTCGAGCTTGGAGTAGTCGATCTTCCTTTTCCCGCCCCTTTTGCGGGGCTTGGGCGGGACGGCCTCGTCGAAGGCGGGCTCGGGCGACCCGTCGGCCGCGGCCTCCATGTCGTTGAACAGGGACAGCTGGTCGGGCATCACCTTCTCGGATTTGCAGCCGAAGAAGCGCTGGTTGGACAGGCGGACCAGCTCTATGAGCCTGTCGCGCTCGGCCTTCACCGCCGCCAGCTCGGCGCGCAGCTCCTCGGCCAGCGCCTCCGGCGCCCGCGCGGCCTCGGAGGCCGCCTTCGCCAGCTCGGCGTTGTCGCGGGCCAGCCGCTCGTTGTCGCGCGAGAGCGACTCGACCTGCGCCATCAGGCGGGCGATCTGCTCGGCGGCCGATATGTCCGTTTGCTTCCCCATGGGCATATTTTCCCATATACTCCCAGGTCAATCCATGCTTTTAGGCTAAAGAACCTTCCCGGCGGCGACCGGCGCGGCCGCCTGGGGCAGCTCCGCGGGAAGCCCTTCCAGCAGCCAAAGCAGCTGCCGGCGCTCGATATGCGGAAGAAGCTCGCCGTCCTCCGAGTGCCGCCACCTGAAGCCGCCCTCGGAAAGGCGCACGTACCACATGCACCAGCCGTTGACGTCGAAGCGCAGCAGCTTCATCTTCTCGCAGTCGCGGCTCACGAAGCAGTACAGCGCGCCGTCCATCGGGTCGCGCCCGAAGTCGGCCGCCACGATCGAGGCCAGGCGCTGGATCCCGGCGCGCATGTCCTGGGGCCTTTTGGATATGTATATGGCGTCGGGCGTGGTGAACGGGTTCACAGCGACGCCGCCGCCCGCATCGCCGCGGCTATGTCGGCCTCCGCCGCGCCCGCCGGTATGGCCAGCTCGACGCGGCCCACCAGCGCGCGGATGGGCAGCGGCGACGACGGCCCTTTGCGTTCCGCCCCTTCTTCGGCCGGGTCGGCGGCGCCCTGCGCGGCGGGACCCGCCGCCGGCACGATGGCCTTGGCGTCGGCGATGCCCTGCCTGGTCACCTTCACCCATCCCGTCGTCTCGGAGTTCTTCCCGGCGAAGCGGCCGGGCTCCTCGTCGCGGAAGACGGCGAGCCACCTGTACAGGCTCGACTTGTTCACCTTGTTCAGCGAGCACCACTCGCCGATGGCCATGCCCGAGGCCAGGCAGCGCTCTATGCGCCCGGCCCACATGTCCCGCCTTGCGGCGTCTCCGTTGACGGACATCGCAAACCTCCCGATCGAAAGCGTTTGCGACGATCATCAGTCAACTGATCAGGTGTGTTAAGACGCGCTATCTTTGACGCTTACTGAAGGCCGACATGGTCGACTGCCAAGAGGATGTTTGACCGATAACGACGGAGTTGTACGTGTCGCGGTCGGTCTGATCGCTAAACCGCACAACAAGAACGAGGTTCCCCTCGTTAGGTTGATCGGACATCGGGATGTCCGCGTACGTCGACGAAACAGGACGCACGCACGGGATGCATGAAGCAACCATTACCAGCACAAGGAGCCAAACCAACGTGGATTTAGCGAAGCGAAAGCGAGTGGCCATACGGCCCCCTTACCGGAATGTCAATTGACGCAATTCTACCAGGGAATTTGGTGATTACGGTTGGCATTAGGGCGAGGAATCGGGAGCGAGCCCTTTTCCCTTCTTGCAGAAAATGCCCGCGAAAGGCGCAGGTGTTACCAATGCGCCGGCAGTGATACGCCCTCAAACGCCCATTCCATGCGCCTGCCTACCTCTATTTCAAAGACTTCAGGGCCTCGGGCACCACGCCGCCTAAGTGCAAGACGCATAGTTCCCGAAGATCTGTGCACGTCTTCTCGGAAGCCTTGGAAACATCCAAACCGTTAATCGCGTTGCATATATCCTCACGCTCCATTGCAAAATAGTCTGCGCTTTTAAGCATTGCTCGGAGAAAGCAGGCCTTCTCTTCATCCGTAATTTCCGCACAAGCAACAATTTCATCAAGCGGAATATCCCAAAATAGTCTTGAGCCGCATTCCCTTTCACAGTATTTCGCAATTATTCGTATCGCATCGCGAGCAGGCAGCCCTTCCGCTTTCAATAGCCTGCGCAACCCGGTCGCAGCTTCCTTATAGCAATCTTCGTTTTCGAGCAACTGGGAAATCGCGGCTAAAATCCACTGCCCCCATTCTTGCGACTTGCAATCCCCCCCTAAGTGCAAGGCCCAATCAACAAGCACCCGAATGGCTATAGAGCACAATTTCGGATAGGCGCGGCATGATGCAACAATGCGGCTCCTCTCCGGGGGAGCATCATAAAAAACGGAGCATCTAACGTACAGCGCGCAAACACCCGCAATCCCCTGATTCGAGCACATTGAATCAAAGACGGAAAGGATAGTTTGCCAACGCCCTCGAATCAGCATCCAAGCTTTTTCGGAAACTAAATTCAGGTATCCAAGTCCGCAAAGCGCACCATCAAATCCCAAAGATCCCACTTCAAGAAAGGGAAGACAGCAAGCTTTTGCACATTCCATATTCGCGTTTGTCCAATAGCTCACTTCGGAAAGCAAGCTTGCCGCAAGGCAATTTGACTTGAATGCATCGTTTTCAACCAAGCGTACCAACTTTTGCACCCGCGCATGTGTCACTTCCCCTTTTGCATCATCGGAACCAGCGCATACGCCAGAACGCTTTACGATATCGCAAACAAGGCCAACGGGTGCGTTGATTGAGGTAGTCAACCAATCGGTGCGTTCGCATGATTTCGTGTTGCAATTCCAACGAGAGATGCCATCAATTGCCGTCTCGAGCAATTCGTCGAATCCTTCTTGGATTAGAAACCCCTCTTGCAAAGCAAGCTCATGCAGCCCGAATAGCGCTTGTTGATATGTCTTATCGTCAACAAGACATCTCGACAGCAAAGCGAATGCCTCTTTCCATGCAGAAGAGGGAACGTCTTTCCACGTAATCTGGCTAAGAGAAGCTGCCGCTAACCGCTTGCTATCTTCGCCGGATTCAAGCAAATCGAGACAAACTGCAATCGCTCTTGCCGGATAAGCCTTCATTGGCTGCTCGACAACTTCATAGGGAAGAATTGGGTGCCCCTCTTTTCGCACCGCATCCAACCGTTTTAGCAAAGCCTCCGCGTTAAACGCTTGCTCGCGCATAGGAGGAAGCGAGTCGTCCTCAAAATGGCATGACGAGGTGCTCCAACTCAAGTCCGGATATTCCCTTTCCTTAAAGTTGGGGTATCGTTGCTTTATTTCGCTCAACTCTCCTTTCAAAAGAGAGTCTTCGGGGCTGTCTCGCAGCAGCCAGCGAAAAATGTTAAATCTCCCGTACGCGTCAAAATTGCTAGCCAAGTCGGGGTATTTCCCATGGACGTAATCCATGAGCTTGCGTCTACCTGACTCGGATAAACGAGGATACGCAAACCGAACCAGCATGAACACCTCGTGCTTAGCACTTAACTTTTCCTTGCATTCGGCAGCGAGAAGAACATCAAGCGTGCGGTCGGCGTCAAGGTCTATATAACGGAGGAAAAACAAGCCTAGGCGCATCACGAAACACGAACGAGATACGCAAAGCCGCTCTACGGCACCGACATCTAAAAGCCCGTGGTTAATTAGCTCCAAGCCTAAATCGCGAGCAAGCGACACTAAAACGTGAATTGTTCCTTTGAGATAGGCATCTTGCTCGTGTTCTTCGATGGCCGACCGCGAGAAGCTATCAGAGTCAAACGGCAAAGACGAAGTACCGAAAGCAGATTCAATCTCCGCCCTTTCTTCCAGCTTCTCAACGAGATAGGAGAACAACTCTTTACCTATTTCACCAGAATGAGCAAGCGCCGCTTGTATCATCCTCTTTGTTTCGGCATCGGAATCAAAACAAAACTGGACAGCAAAGCCCTCTTGCTCTCCAGATTGAGGAGCTTTATATGTTGTCGAAAATGAAAAAGCCAGCTTAAGCACGCGCAGCACCACTCTGGGATTAGCGGTTTTCTCGACAATGCCGACCAAGGCGTACCAACTTCCATCTCGTGAGATATACTGCGGCTCAAAATATGCCAGCCAAGCCGCAAGACAATCCTCCGAGGCGCCTCCACTATGCAGCACCCACAAAACCGTAGAGCAAAACCCTTTTGAAAGATGTCTGTCCGCTTTTGCAGCCTCCAGCAACACCGCGCGATAATCGCTCAACGCCACATCGCGGACAACCCATCGAAACAATGGTTCTTGCTCTGACGGAAATTCATCATCGTATAAAAAGGAGGTCACTCCGATAGCAACAAGTAAACGAAACGAACTTGCGCCATTCGCCGACTGGGCGAACGACTCGGCTAGCGCCGCACGCTCCTCGGGCGGATACATCGAGTCGCTCAATAGGCGGCGAAGCTCTGTGCGTAGCCCTTCATCAAGCTCCTCACCTTTTGCAGCAGCAGAACTGACGACGTTGGCGCGCTCGTACAACGACAGCCTTGTCCTTCTGCCCCATTCCTCAAACAGCACAGGAAGCTGATTAAAATCGCTAAACTGAACAGGTGAAATGCCTCTATAGCGCCACTTATCAGACTCTTCGTCACTTCTTACAAGCGCAAATACTTTTCCTTTCATCTCTGCCGAAATCGACCTCGCGAGGTAATGAACGAGCATGTCACTACAGCTATAGCCAACGAATAGGACGGTATAGCGAGAAAACATCTTCACCAGAAATCGGGCAGCCCACCCGTCAGAAACGTAAGCTTTACCGAAATCCGAATCCGTCAACACCATCTCATGCGGATAGCGAATGCCGCCGTGAAGGTGCACGATTCCCGTGAAATCATCGCCTTTAGGCAACGCAGGGCCATTATATATGCGAGGGGCAATGTCGAGCTCTTTTGCAGCGCATTCAAACCGATAATCGAAGTTTGTTGTTACAACACGAGCGGAGAGCTGATTGTCCAATGTCAGGATATGCTTATGCAGCTCGGAGCACGTTTCTTCTTCCAGCAAAGAGGCGCAATACGGTGCACATCTCCTTTTTGGGAAAGAAGGCCAAGCGCCGCTTCTAGGTTAACGTCCTCTCCTTGATCAAGGGCGCGACGAATCCCGAGGTTGTCAAGCGGATCAAATTGTTCCGATGCGCTTTTGACCAGCTCGACAAAGGAAGCTAGCGGCTTGGGACGCTGCATCGACACCCCGGCACCCGCAAATATCACCAAGCTGCCATCAGCAAGTGCCCGGTTAAGCTCATCGGGAAGATGGACTCCCAAAATGTTCATAGGCCTCCTAATGCGGTTGGTTATTTAGCAAAGCAGGCTTCTAATCGTCCGAGCATTTGAAGGAACACTCGTTATTGCGATACCTTCCTCATGGACTTTACTAAGGCGTACGGGTCTATCGTAGGAAACGTTTGCCTGCCCACAGGACTTTCGGAGGTAATGCTTTCGATAACAGCGCGAATTTTCCCGTAAGCAATTGACACGGAATTTGCCAGTATAAAATCCTTCCGATCTTCTTCCGGAATAGATTCGAGTGCCGCCTCGGGAATAGCGACGGTTATGCCCAGCTTGCAGGAGGCCGTAAACGCTGGATCGGCATCCGCATTTGCGCTTTGGAGCCAATTTCCTGTTGCTTCCAGAACGCATTTGCTCGTCAGCGCCCCATCGTGCACCTCGGGAAGTCCTAAGTTAGAGTTCATGGTCAGAAAAAAATGCGTCTCACCACCAGCAAAGCCCTCTTCTATGTTGAGGCTAAGACCAAGAACCTTAGTGTCAAGGAGTTGAACCGGGGATAGCCAATTTGTCTGCGTCATGCCACCATCCTCCTGAGCGAAATGGTACCCATTTGCTTCAAAGTTTCATCTGCTTTGATTGGTTGAGTTTGCGTGCCTTTGCTCGGAGCATAAGAAGAAAACGACTGCGCAGGGGTGGATGGCAACGATATCGGGGCGGATACTTCCGCCTCATCTTCCAGCTTGGCATAACTTATTTCCGAAGTTTGATTCAGAGTTATGGGCGAAACCGTACACCCCATAGCTACAGCAATCTTTGCAATAGTTTTAAAAGTAAGATTCGAGGTGTTCGACAGCAGCTTGGAAACCGCCGGCGGGGTTACGCCCATTAGCTTTGCCAGGTCCTTTTGCCTAATGCCAAGCTTTTTCATGTGTAAGAATACTTCCGATTCAAAATCTAACGCCATTTTTGCGGCAACAGTTTCAAAAGACGGCTTAGGGGCTTCATCGACTCCAAGAAACTCTTCGAGGGAAACCTTCATAGCCATGTTACTCACCCTCTTCTAGTAAGCGCATTGCGTGTTCTGCTAATGGTTTTATTTGTTCTATCTTCTTTTCCATACTTATATGTTTGTGAGCCTCAAACGCATCAAGCATAACGAGCTTTTGCCTCTTTTTACTCAGATAGGTAATTACACGCCACGTTTTGTCAAAGCGCCGAATCTCAATCAGGCTAAGCGAAGTGCCTTTAATCGTGTCGAAGCGCTTAGAGGCAAAAGCGAACTCAACACCATTTGTATATCCCATTTCATCAATCTTCTCGATAAGATTAAATAGGGATTCGTGAGCGGCTTTGTCTTTCTTGAATCTCTTTTGCAGAATGTCCTTTCCTGATTCATCGTCATTGTCAACGAGCAAATAGAAGAAATCAGCTATCTGTTTTAATTGCCATCTATCGCTCGTCATTCACACTCCTAACGAAGTTTGCCCTGAAATAGTTTACCTATAAGTTAATTGCTTGTGAAGCAGATAAGTGCTCTATTTTTGCATCCATGAAAATCCCAGGCTACACCTAGAGAACCGATTAACCATGAAAGGGAGATGCAGGCGAAGATTAGAGGGCATACTCCAGAGCATGCCCAGCTCGGCACCTTCGCCCATGAGCTCGCGGAACACCGGCAGGTCCCGCGGCGTCGAGATAACGAGCGCCTTCACTTCGGATTTTTTTTGGAACCTATCTGAGCGAGTCCCGATTAAGCAAAACTCTTCCTGCCCTTAACGTCGTAACGCCGCGCTTCCTCGATAAGGAATGACTCTTCCAAATGCCCTATATACGAAGAAATCGTATTCGTGCTTATCTTTGACTTCAAAACAGACTTGAACGTCACCTCAATCTTGGGAGGATTCGTAAGCGGCATTCCTCCGTATGCAACGTACTCGGCCCAGCCTTCGTATTTATCGCCTTCGAAACCCTGCATGAATTCAGAAAACGACAACGGCCGCACCCTTACCTCGTCACCGCGACCGCGGAACTGTGTCATCACATCGGATGACAACAACCTGGAATTGCTACCTGCAACGTAAACATCGACGTTGCGCATGCGCAGCAAGCCGTTGAGCGCTCCGTATAATCGCGGTGGCATTGCCTTTGAGCTCTTCGTCCGAAATGGCATACTGCACCTCATCAAGCAAAACATAATAGGGAGATTTTTGTCGGCAATCCTGAATCCAAGGAAGTCGTTCAAAACAGACGAATCACGGAGACGCGCATTTCCTTCGTCATCTAGCGCAACCTCAACAATATGCCCATCGTCAACGCCAACCTCGTTCCTAAGATAGCTCTCAAAAAAGATCAGCAATGGGTGCGCCTCACCACAACGCCTAATGCTCGCGATGACTTTAATCGTTCCATTACGCATACAATCTATGAGTCCGTTGGGGTACATGTCTCCGCGAATCTCCACCGCTCCCTCCTTGCTTTTTCATTGAGCGTTTAGCATATGTTGCAATTCCACTCAATGAACGGAGGAATCGGCAGATCAGCCCCATTACGCACTTTTATTGTTGACGTTGTTTTTAACATCAACCTCATTCCGGTAGCCGGAAAAATAATGAGCAATAGCGCATCTTTAGTTTTTGCTAGCTGCTAGAGCCCCGCAAGATTGCACCACCGCAAAAGTCAAAGAGCCGCAACTCCAATGACCACATAGACCGCCGAATAAACCACGATGTGCTCATATCGAAAAGCATCCGAGACCGAAACCACAGACGCTTTTACTCAGTGGGTGGAATGACACCCATGTCGCGCAGATCCCTATTTCAACGATATACTAAAGTCGTTCCCGCCCAGAGAAACCGAGTGCAATCATGAAAAAGCAAAAATCATTCCAGATACACCTCGATCCTGATTTGATTGAAGAGTTCCATGCCTCGCTTAATGCCCACGAACATATTTCGGAGCAAATTTCTTTTATGGAGAAAGCCTTCAAAAAGAAAAGCTACCGAGGTGTTCCCACTTGGGACTGTATCTGCGCATGCGAACACCGCATTCGTGATACCGTGGGATACCTGAACGATCAGGTACTTGGCAAGATGGAACACGGTAGCGCATTCGATTTCATTAACTTCATCAACAACGCCTCAGTAGTGCTCGACAGCATAGATATGCTTGCTAAAATTCTTGGCGTCGATTTGAGCCAAGAAGATGCGCGGACCGATGCGTTCAATATGGTTGGCCTAAATGGAGAGGGTACCGATAAAAAATACTTTGAATTTCTGCGTTCTCTGTGCGCCGTGCACCCCGTCGAAACGAATCGTTACAAGAACGTGTTCCATACAGCCGATATAGTTACTTGTCCCTATTTAGTTTGGGTGAACAAAAACTTTCTGGGATCGTTTTGGAACTGCGATCTACATGGACACGCTTTCATCAACGAGGCAAACAGCTGGGGCAAGGATATTTGCATCCACATCGACCAGGTTTTTGCGCATATCAAATACCGTTATAGCCTTCTTAACAAAATAGGATGTACATTGGAGAGATTCCAAGAAAGCAGGATTGAGGAATTTCGTACCATTCCCGTTCCCGCACGCGCTGAAAATGAATCAGAGCCTTCCTACGTCGAACGCCTCAAAAATGCCGAAATCGAACGATTCGGTGCAAACAATGCCTATGTATACGACTTCGCAAAAAGAGCGTTGCTATTCAACCCGTCTAACCCTGCGAACAAAATCGCTGCCGAAAGATACAAAAACGCTTGGCGCTTCGCCATCGAATCGCAGCGCAACGTCCTGCAAAACATGTCCCGATTAGACGCCAACCATACAGAAATCGAGAGTGGCAACACGGATTGGGCTTTACATCTTGAATACTGCTACTGCGACTGCCACGAACTGGCAGAATTTAGCTACAACCTCGAGAAAATCAACTACCTCGACGGGGCATCAGGAAAAAGCAATGCCATCTGGGGAAGAGCTAAGCTTGAAGAGATGGATAGAGTTCTCGGAAAGCACATCGTGTTCGACTACGACAACGATTCCGATGAGGAGCTGTATATGCTCTCCCGGATCGCACTTTACGAAATTGCCTTTAAACATAATTGCGAAATCAATGAGACAATACCCCATGGTGAACGCTATCGCCCGTAATAACAGTGATGCGCAACGGCCTCAAAAGCAGCGTTTTCGACACACCCGTCGTGCATACGGCAAATCACTCGAGCAGCTCCGCGCGAAGGTAGAGTCGGCCGATTCGGCGGCAACCACGGCATCGAACCTGTCGCGACCCACCTCATGCCGTTCAGATCGCGTCGGGAAAGCTGGTGCAAGCAAGCGGTTTGAGGAGATTTCCGTAGGGCGACGGCCTTCACCCTAGAATCTGAAATTGCGACATAACGGATTCTTGGAAAGGACGAAGACCGCAATGGAGAGTCTAGCAGAAAGCATGTCCTCGCAAGCCCCGGTGCCGAGGTTCGAGGACGAGTTGATCAAGCCGAGGGAGCTCATAAGGCATCTCGCCGAGAACGTCGTGAGCGCCATCATGCACGCTGAAACAGACCAGCCGTGCACCGGCGGCACCAACAGCCGCAACGGCTACCGCGAGCACAACCTGGTCACATGCGTGGGCGACATCACAATGCGCATACCGAAGCTGCGGTCCGGCAGCTTCTTCCCCGAGGACATCATCGGGCGCCACTGGCACATCGAAGGACCAGGTCATTCTCAAAAACCGATTGGAAAAGTCCGGGAGTTTTCTCGTTCCTGCGCTGTCGTTTTGACGTTTACATCGCAATTAGCCCAACAGGTATCTTCCAGACACCATCGAATTGATTAAAGCGAGAATCCACAAAACAGCAACTCAATCACTCCTCTTACATAATTCAAATCTTAGTGATTTCAATAGCTTCGCTGTAGTTTCACTTGATTTTGCCGCCTTGGCATCTCCGCCAGAATCACGATATTCTTTAAAAGCAAATGCCGCTGCCGAACGGACGTCCTTTTCGATAATGTCATCGATAGACAGATTTTCGAGCAATGAATTAGTTATTTCGATTGTCCCGACTTTCATAGCAACCGTCACCAATAGCGCATAAAAACGAATATCGCTAATTTGCGACTGGCTGTACTCATCTTGAAAGGATGACAGAATTCCAAATACCTTTTTACCAATGCATGCTACGTTAAAAAAAGCTTGTAAATTCCCATTACGAGGAAACAGCTTATTGTACTTTGCGTCATCTGATAATAGAGTAGATGGTCGCGCCCTCGCCTGGTCCGGTTGCTTAAGCAATAAAGTCATCAGACACTGGCCAAGAAAATCAATGCTTACGATATCCTCTCGCTTTTTCCCTAGGTTTTTGTAATAGTTTTTTCGTCTATCGTAATAGAGGCCTCTTGGCTTGAAATATTGTTCAATCTGCAATTGAATCGAATCCGTTGCACGTAGGGACGTTTTCTTTATAGTGGTCTGGCTATTCGTCGCCATGATGACCCTATCCCTAGTTTCGTCACTTTCGGGCACGATTATTCGAACAAGTATATTTCGACAATCCGCTGGGTTTTCGTGCTCTGTCATATAACAATTTACTTCATAGGTGGTTTGGAGACCGTTAACAATCCTCGGGTCCTCCATTCTGATTTCGCCGCCTGTTACCTGCCATGCCCTGTTCGCCAAAATCGTAACACCATTGTTCAGCCACCAAAAATCATCTGTCTTATTGTTTTCGAGGGTCCTTTTGATTTCCCTATTAACCTGAACGCTTCCTTGATAGTCACGAATATTCGCTTCAAATAAAAAGTTCCTCAACTTTCCGTTTTCGCCAATCAGGAACTCCTGATATGAAGCTAAAGAAACCAATCCAACATAGTCTGTCCGTCCTGGAACCGCGATAAGCGACCCTGGAGGAAAGCGCAAGCTCAGTTCTCGTAAAGCAGGTGGATTCCAAATCTCAACCAGTTCCTTGGCCCCAAAAAACTCGACACTCACATTTAGACTTTGTATTGGCAAAAAATTTTTAACCAGCGCAACGAGGCTTTCCTTTTGCAATTCGACATTCGGATGCACTTCCGAAGCAAAAGAAACATCATAAAAAGACACTTCAATCCGAGCCGACTTACGTGCTGCAATAGTGATCGCCGTCTTAATCTGTTCAAATTTTGCTAAGACGCCTTCATCATATTTTGCAGAATAATCTTCCGTTCTATGCGCAAATTGCAAGAGGTCGGTACAAATGTCTTTCCATTTAAGAAAGACATCCTCCTTAAATGATGTCGTAGTTTTAGATTGGATAATGTAAATTTGAATCGAAGATTCACCATTTATCGTTTTCAGAACAGTTTCTTCATCTTCCCTGACAATTTCTCCATTTAAGAAAACATAAATACCGTCACACCCACCGTCTCTCGACCTGCCAACAAGACCGCTTTCAATTTCTTCAGCAGTCAGATCATAGTGCGCGAGAACTTTATCGACTGAGATGTATTCAAAAAAAGAGCCCTCGCTCCCATAGGAGCTCTGCTCTTCATAATCGCCCTTGAAGAATTGCTTTACGAGCACTTGCTCGTTAGTCAAATTAGACATCTAATCTCCAATCGGACAAAATCACCAATCTCATCAAATATTTATCAGTCAATTAGCTTAGCCGCTCGGACCTCTAACTTTTTCGTCAACAAATAATTTACAGGCAGAAACAGTAAGACCCGCGAATCATGGGCCTTACTGTTTCTGCATGAGTTTGCTTTACTGCCCCTGCGCCTCGTAGCGAGCCTCGGTGGCAGCCTTGGCCGGGCGCCACCAGGATTCGTTATCCCGATACCACTCGATGGTCTGGCGCAGGCCCTCGGCGAAGTCGTTGTGCCGGGGCTTCCAGCCGAACTCGCGCCGCAGCTTGGTCGAGTCGATGGCGTAGCGGCGGTCGTGGCCGGGGCGGTCCTTGACCCAATCGAAATCGTCGGGGTCCTTACCCATCATCTCGAGGATCATCCTGAGCACCGTAATGTTGTCCTTCTCCCCGTCTGCGCCGATGAGGTAGGTCTCGCCCGCGCGGCCTTTGGTGAGTATCGTCCACACGGCCGAGCTGTGATCCTCGGTGTGGATCCAGTCGCGCACGTTCTCGCCCGTGCCGTAGAGCTTGGGGCGCACGCCGTCGATGATGTTCGTTATCTGGCGCGGGATGAACTTCTCCACGTGCTGGTAGGGGCCGTAGTTGTTGCTGCAGTTGCTGATGGTGGTACGCAAGCCGTAGATCCTCGTCCACAGATCCAAATCGACCCACTCGTCGAAGGTTATGGAGTCGCGGTTGCGGCGGGTTTGCCAGTAGCAGGTCATGCCGGGCTTCACAAGCAGCCTTTGGCGCTGGTAGTCGTTGTAGGTTGCAACCTCGTTCGGCAGCGCGGGGCGCGGGCCCACGACGCTCATCCCTTTTGTCAAGACGAAAACGCAAGGTCGTGCAGGTGATTTTGCGCAGGTAGCGGGGGTCGATGGCGATTTCGACGGGTCGTTTAGGGCCACTAGGAGCGCATAAGGCAATCGAAATGCTGAGGTATTCCAAACGCTCGAAGCGCGCCGATTTCCACCCTTGATGCCCGCCGAAACCGTCTCATTGGGACCCGTTTCCCAATGAGACGGTTCTTCACAAACGGCATCAAGGCGCATGAAAACGCGGGGACAGTCGCCAAAGCGCGCTTCTGCGGATACGCCCATAATGCTCAATTCAGGCCCTTAGAAGGCTTCTTATGGTATTTGCAGTCCTCGGCAGGCAAAGTGCGCGGCGAGATGGCGGAGAGATGCGAATTCCGCCAACCTGCGCCGCGCGCACGCTGCGCCACGCAAGAGATTGCGATATATTGTTGTCTTCAGAAGAAGGAGGTGAACGCCATGAGGGACACGCCGAATCCCGCGGTTATCGAGTGGGCCATCAAACGCTGCGGCAAGACGCCCGAGGACATGACGGGCATCTCCAAGAAGGCGCCCCTGTGGGTCACCGGCGACGCAGAGCCGACGGCCAAGCAGATGCAGAAGCTGGCGAAGGCCACGCACGTCCTGCTGCCGTACTTCTACGAAGACGAGCTACCCGACCTGGGCCTCCAGATCCCCGACTTCCGCACCGTGACCTCCGAAGCGCCGAAGGACCCCAGCCCGGAGCTCTACGACACGATCAACCTGATGCAATCCCGGCAGGACTGGCTCTCCGAGTATCTGGAGGACGACGGTGCCGACAGGCTCTCCTTCGTCGGCAGCTGCAAGGGCATGACCTCCGTCGCCGAGTGCGTGGCCGCCATGCGCTCCCTCATCAATCTCGAGGTCGGCTGGGCGAAGAGCCTGGACAGCGACGCCGCCGTTCGCGCGCTACGCGACGCCATCGAGGCGACCGGCGTCTACGTCTGCGCCGGAAGCTACGTCGGCAACAGCAGCAAAAGAACGCTCGACGTGAAGGAGTTCAGAGGCTTCGTCCTGACCGACGCCTACGCGCCGGTCATCTTCATCAACACCAGGGACGCGCGCTCCGCCCAGCTGTTCACGCTGGCCCACGAGTTCGCCCACCTGCTCTTCAACGAGAGCGGCCTGGACGACGCCGAGCTCGACGAGAGCAATGAGACCATTTGCGACGAGATCGCGGCCGAATTCCTCGTCCCCTCCTCCCTGGCCTTCCGCCTCTTCGACCGGTTCGACAACGACGGGGCCATCAAGGAGATGATGCGCTTCACCAAGGTGAGCGAGATCGTGTGCCTGCGCAGGGCGAAGGACCTGAAGCTCATCAGCAAGGCGGAGTTCTTCAGGAGGCTGGACGATTACAGGGCCCGCCTGTCCTCCCTGCCTCCCAATAAGGGAGAGCGCGCAAAAACCTCCGGGCCCTCCTTCTACACCCTGCAGAAGAACCATCTCGGCAAGCTCTTCCCCGAGACCGTGTACCTGGCCCTCAAGTCCGAGAGGCTGCTCTACTCCGACGCCTACCGGCTCACCGGTATGAGCGCCGGCAGCTTCTCCGACTACTACAAGCGAGAGGGGATGTTCGTATAGTGGCGCCTTACCCGCCTTACCTGATCGATTCCAACGCGTTCATCGAGTCGAAGAACCGCTACTACGCGTTCGACATCTGCCCCGGCTTCTGGGACTTCATGGTCGACGACTTCAACGCAGAGCGGTCTCTCAGCATTCGCCATGTCTACGACGAGCTCGTCGTCGGCGGCGATGACCTGTCCGATTGGGTAAAGGGCAACCTCGAACGGTCATCCTTCAAAGACAGCCTCGGCGATGCCGAGGTGGTGAAGGCGTACATGAAGGTTGCGGAATACGTCCGAGGCGACTACAAGCCGAACGTCGCCTCGGACTTCCTCGCCGAGACGGTTGCAGACCCCTGGCTCGTCGCATACGCGATGGCGCACGGTGGCTGCGTCGTCACGCAGGAGGCTCCGAAGCCCAGCAAGAAGAAGGCGTCGTTGGTGGACGTCTGCGACCACTTCGACGTCCACCACGTCAACGTCATTGAGTTTCTCCGCTCAGAGCAAGCCCGCTTCGTCTACTCGAAAAACAAAGCCCAAAGCTAGAGACTCGGAAAAGCGAGGCTGGGCCCATCGCGGCAAGGCCGACCGGACGCCAATGACACCTCCTAAGCGTATGTTTGGGCTTTCCAGGCAAAACCCGTCGACCGTCGATGCCGGTGATTCATAACGTCAAGCAAGCAGAAAAGGCACACGGGCCTTGTATGGCGGAATCGCAAAGTGGTTCCGCCTATTTTTCGCCCAACAGCGGCGTGTTCCCCAGGAACGCAGGCAGCATGCAAAGCGCGCCGGGCAGTAGGCCAAACCCCGAGGCGCAAACGGAGCCCGTCTCCAGCAGCCCCGATCATCCGACTCGTCTATATGCGGATTGAGACGTTCGATAACTATTGGTCCAGATGAAGAAATGGCGAGGTGCAAGCCTCGACGATCCGACAACTGCAAGGCACGCGTCCTTTTCGGCAGCACAGTTGACGCACGCCAAGAAGCGAATCGGCAAGGACGCCTTTGAAGCAGCATGCCTGGCCAGGAGCCCATGCCGCGTAAATAACACGCTCGGCAGCGGGGTCGAGGACCTGCCCGCTGGCCGTCGTCCGCCTTCGCTGCGTCCTGCCAGTCGAGCAACCATCCCGAGCACACGCCCGCCGGTCCCATGGCAAGGGGAGCGTTCCTCGCCTCCTCCCCTTGCAACCCCTCCGGCCGGCAGCCGCTCATCCGCCGCGGGGGCTGTTGCGCAGACCTCGTCGCTGCGGGGCGCACGCGCGACATCTCCACAGGTTCCCGAACGGCCTGCGGCCAGATCCGGAAATCGGTGGAGGTGCCGGCCCTGCCGGGCCTTCGCGAATCCGCCCCTCCCTCCTCGTGCCCGCGCACGGCGGCATCCAAGCCGAGCAAGGGGGCCTTGCATCGGCGGCAGGCCGATCGGCATCGAGGGGAACCTCCGCTCGACGGCACCTCGCCGCCTGTCGGGACCCGATGTCCAAAAAGCGCCGGGCGGCGCCACTGAGTGGAGGCTCCGACGAACCGGAGATGCGCAAGCCCCGGCAGCGAAGGCGGCAACAGGAAGGAAGAGGAGATGCGCGCATGCAAAAAGGTGTCCGCGAGAATCGACACCAACCTCAAGGACGAGTTCTCGAGAACGCTCGAGGGCATAGGCCTGGACTACACGTCGGCGGTGAAGAGCTTCGCCTACCAGCTCGTTCGAAAGCGGGCCATTCCCTTTGAGGTCAGGTCGGTCGACTTCGAGATGTCGGGCAAGACCGCCGTGACGTCGGTAAGGCTGCCGGAGGAGGTCGCCGAGGAGGCCATGGCCGTTCTGGCAGGCATGGGGATATCGTTCTCCGTCGCCGTCAGGATCCTCGCCCTCGAGACCGTCGCGAGCGGCATGATCCCCTTCAGGGCCGGGGAGTGACATGCATGCCCGTCTGGATCTTGATGCCCAACGCGTAGGACACTAGCCGACGCTCGTAGGCCAAGGGCCTACGAGCGTCATCCCTTTTGTCAAGACGAAAAAACAAGATTACCTGCAGAAATGATCCGACTAGATAGCTGAACTACCTGTTTCCTGGAGTTTGAACCTCCAGACTTTTGCGGCTCATTCCGACCGTCATTGACGATGAACCAGCTCCGAAAAGCCGCCTTCAAATCGAATAGTAAATCGTCCCATTGGGACAGATTCCCAATGGGACGATTCTTCGCATCAACGTCGGAACATACACAAACCCAGCGTTTTAGCGAAACGGCAAATCTAAAATGAATCGCGAGGCTTTAATGCGTCAACGAGCAATACCGGCCTAGCTCGCAGCTAAGGACGAATGCCTCGACCGCCGCTATAATCTCAATGGATAATGGAATGGCATAACGCATTGGAGACGTATGGCAAAGAAGAAGCAACCGCAGGCACAAACGCCGGAACTGTTCACCGTCTACTACATGAATCAAGACAAGGTTTTCGAGATGCGCATGCTCCTTGACAACCGGCTTCGAACAGGGCACACGGGAGAGCAGACGGGCTCTACATCGAGCGAAGCCAACATCAACGCCGAAGCCGGCGCAAAGGTCCCGTTCCTTACAGAGCTACAGGGCAACATCGAAGGAAAAATCGGCCACGAGAAGCAAACCAAAATGGTCGATACGCTGGAATACATCCACACAAAAAGCCGTATGCTCTCCGACATCATCGCCCGTTGCAACATCTTTGAAGGGAACTCGGCCAACGAAGGCGACCTCGTTTACATCGACGACGTCAATCTGGAGCTCCTCAACGAAGACGAGGTACGCGCGCTCATCGCAATCATGACGGGGACGTTCGACGGCTTCACAGTTCCCGAGGCGGGCGGGCTCGATATCGGGCACATGTTCCAATCGATAGTAAAGGCGGGGGCATCGTTCAAGCTGAGAGGCGAAGCCGGACATGAGTGCGGCGGCCCCATCCTCCTGAAAATACCCATCGACAGCGGCAACCTCTTCGAAAGCGGATACTCAATCGACGACCTGCTCATAGGCAAGGTCGGCGTCGTGGGAATCTGCAAGGGCAAGGTAAAAACGGACGACCTGCACAGCTCATTCGACTACTTCCAGGCCAAAGACGAGCAGCAGCCAAGCGAAGACGACGGCTTCATCGAATGCGCGGAAGACGCGGGCACAGAACCCGAAGACCCGCGAGACGAAGGCGATGGAGAGCCCACCTACATCGACGTGCTCTCGATTATCCAGGCCGTAAAAGCAAAACCGGAAGCGTAGCCCATGCTCAAACTGACGACTTACAGACGCGACCAATTCCCCAATCTCAAGGCGAAGCTTGAAGCAGACGGCTACACCTACGCGTCGGCAATGGAGCTGCGCAACACGCAGAAGCTCGCCTCGCTGTGCAGCGAAGGCCGCATCGCGCTCGACGTCTCGCCGCTGTTGCCGCTCCTCGATCCCACCAGCTGCCTCAACGACACCGCATCTGCCACTGAGACGCTAATGCACCTGCTTCCTGACGACACGCTGTTCGTGGCCGATGAGAATGCGACAGCGGGTCGTGAGTACGACATGCGCACGCTGTTCGACGAAATCGAGAAATCCGAAATCGAAGGAGAGCCAGCCGAGGAAGCAATACGGGTCGAGCGCGGAGCAAAGCTCCTCATAGACCTGAGCAGCGAGAAGGCCGACGAGCTCCTTGACGACTTCGACAGCAAACTCATCGGCCAGGCTCCGTTCAAAAAGGCGCTGCGCAAGCAGGTCGGAGCCTTCAGGCTGTTCAACTCCATCGGCGAGCAGCCGATACTATCCATGCTCCTGCTCGGCCCATCCGGCGTCGGCAAGACCGAGGCGGCCCGCATCCTCAGCGACCTGCTCGCACCTGGCCAGCCCCTCCCGAAGATCAACTTCGGCAACTACAGCAGCAAAGACTCCCTCAACTCGCTCATCGGAAGCCCGCGCGGCTACATCGGCAGCGAAGAGGGCGAGCTCACCCTGAAAATCGAGGCCAGCGAATCCGGAATCATCCTCATAGACGAGTTCGAGAAGGCCAACCCGGCGGTTTGGAACTTCTTCCTGGACCTGCTTGAGAGCGGGCATTTCACCGACTCGCAGGGCGCGGTGCACGACCTCGACGGCTATACCATCGTATTCACGTCCAACGCTCCAAAAGAAGAGGTGCAGGAGAAGTTCCCACCCGAGCTCCTCTCCCGCTTCAGCCTCAAGGCAAGGTTTTCCCCTCTGAGCACAGAGGACAAGCAGGCATTCGTGCGACGCTATATCGAAAAAGTCGTGACGAAGTACCAAAGCACTCGCAATACGCTCCCCCATCCCGACGATGTAGTAAACGCGGCATTGGAGGGGATCGACGTTTCGAAAGAAAAGAATATCCGAGTACTCAAGAATGAGGCCCGCAAATGGTTTGCCGACTACATAAATGAATGCGCCGATCTTTAAGTGCCATGCCGCGCTGTCATCCGCGATTTCAGGTCACGGATGACAGCAAGCGCAGCGGAAGCGCCACTACTCGGCCAGCGTATTCCTGCCGCCGCATTCAGCAGAGGCGCCGGCGTGCTCGGCATCGCCCCTCCTGCGCCTAAATCGAACGTCTCCATGCGCCCGCAACCCACGCAGCCATCGAAAACGATGCGGACCCCATAGCTGCCACGCATACCCGTCCAGTCCAATATCCGCGAAATCACGCCTATAGGCAGGAGGCGCCGACCCGCCTCCCCCGTTCCTTCCTCGCCGAGGGGCCGAGGGCTAGTCGAGCCTTATCGGCCTCTCGGGCC
>ERZ1034962.383-NODE-383-length-21867-cov-7.205116_pt1 | contig 21867 bp, 20 predicted proteins | sample MGYA00520696_ERZ1034962 | MGnify/ENA primary metagenome ERZ1034962 (study PRJEB33766, sample SAMN09781770) | gut metagenome | biome: gut microbiome | host: Homo sapiens | place: Madagascar | study: EMG produced TPA metagenomics assembly of the PRJNA485056 data set...
GGCCAGCCCCTGACCCCGATCCTCAACTCACCGTCTAAGAAACGGCCGTTATTTAGATGAGGCTAATGACTTCTATTTCGCATCGTAGCACCAGGCAAACTCGTCTAATAACTCGTATACTTTGACCCGTGTCTAATTATGGCTGCAGTAGCGTTTTTTAGGCGGTGAAAATGAAAATCGGCTATGCCCGCGTATCCACTGAGGAGCAATGCCTCGATCGTCAAATTGACGCTCTTGAAAAATATGGTTGCGAGAGGGTTTTCTCCGATAAGGCCTCCGGCTCCAAGGCCAGTAGGCCTGGTTTGGACGACATGCTTTCGTTTGCTAGGAGCGGAGATTGCATAGTCGTTCAGAAGCTCGACAGGATTGGCAGATCAACAAAGAACCTTATTGAGCTTTCCGAGTTCTTTCATAAGAAGGGCATCGACTTCGTGAGCCTTGGCGAGGGCATTGACACTACGACGGCCCAAGGGCGGTTCTTCTTCACCGTTATTGCCGCCTTTTCTGAGTTTGAGCGCGACTTAATCTCTGAGAGGACTAAGGATGGTCTTGCTGCGGCTAGGCGCCGCGGAAGAACCGGGGGTAGGCCCAAGGCGGATCCCGAGAAGGTGAAGCTCGTGGCAAAGATGTGGAACAGCGGCGAGTATGCAGCAAGCGAAATCGCTGCTCTTTGCAATATTTCGCGGGCTACGGTCTACAACTATGTTAAGGCCGAAAAGGGGATCTCGAACTGACGAAGAGCGGGTCAGTTAAGCAAAAGGTTGGTGTAGCTGCAAGCGTTTACGAGTTCGGCAGCTGTTTAGTCTTGTTCCCTTGCTCGTTTCTTTGATGGTATTTCGTCCTCCATTGCGGAATGCTTTGGGCGTAAGCGCTGGACATTGCGCGTTGCGTCATGCGCTTTGGCCCGGCTTTGCCGGGTCCCGGGGGGTGACGCTAACGTTGCTGCGATTGCGTCAGTCGCATAGCCGCAACCGAAGATTTGCGCAGCAGCCACGAGTTCTTCTCCGGACTACGTTTCTCCTTGCTATACCTTTTGCCAAATAATAGCTGTCAGCAAATGCCAACTGAGTTCGCTAGACGTTACAATTGAAGCAATAGGGGCTTATGGGAAAGGGCGTATATGAATAAGCGATTAATCTCGGGACTTTGTTCGATGGTTCTGGTGATGGGGCTCATGCCCTCGTTCGCTCTGGCGGAATCATACTGGTCAGACCCCAACCCGCCCAGGTTCGTCTCCGGCTCCGTGGACAAGCCAGTCGCCACCGTCGGCGACACGGTCACCGTCTCCTACGACATCGCCGACGCCGAGGGCGTGGCGAGCGTCAGCCCCATGGTCTCCATGACGGACCCGAGGGACGAGAAGCCCGACGGCAGCGCCGTGGGCGCCTGGTCCGCCTCGTCGTACGACACCTCGTCCTCCTGGCGGTTCGACGTCAACTCGTCGACCCCGCCCGGCAAGCGCTGGGTCGTGGCCCTGGGCGTCACCGACAAGGGCGGCTGGGTCAGCACGATCTACGACGCGACCTACGCGGCAAACAGGGGGCTCTCGGGCGTGGCCACCGCCGACCTGTCCGCGCTCACCTTCGAGGTGGTGGGCACGCAGGCCGACGACCCCAACCCGCCCAGGTTCGTCTCCGGCTCCGTGGACAAGCCAGTCGCCACCGTCGGCGACACGGTCACCGTCTCCTACGACATCGCCGACGCCGAGGGCGTGGCGAGCGTCAGCCCCATGGTCTCCATGACGGACCCGAGGGACGAGAAGCCCGACGGCAGCGCCGTGGGCGCCTGGTCCGCCTCGTCGTACGACACCTCGTCCTCCTGGCGGTTCGACGTCAACTCGTCGACCCCGCCCGGCAAGCGCTGGGTCGTGGCCCTGGGCGTCACCGACAAGGGCGGCTGGGTCAGCACGATCTACGACGCGACCTACGCGGCAAACAGGGGGCTCTCGGGCGTGGCCACCGCCGACCTGTCCGCGCTCACCTTCGAGGTGGTGGGGCCTTCCTTAATCCCTTCATATAAAGTGATCGAAGGCGACACCTCCTCGTTCACGCAAGGAAGCTCCGAAGGTCTGACCTTCCGTTTCGATGCGCCGGCAGATAAGCTGTGTTCTGTTGAGGTCGACGGGGAGCAGGTTTCGCCCGAGTGTTATACAGTCCGCTTGGGAAGCACCATTCTAACGTTGACCCCGACGTACCTCGATACCCTTGCAACTGGCGAGCACGCGGTAACTGTTTTCTATGCAGACGGGGGTAGGGCATCGGCAACCTTCAAGACGTCTCAAAAGGCAGGTGACGAGAAAACCGGGCCAACCCCTGTTGTCGATAAGAAGAGCGCCATCGACAACAAGGAAATCGGCAATGACGCGGACAACAGCAACCGCAACTCCGGCGGGAGATCAGCAGCTCTAGCTGAAACCGGCGATTATTCTCAAACGCCTGCAGCAATCGTGGTTGGCATCGCTGCAGGAGCGCTGGCAATTGTGGTGTACTCCCGCAAGCGCTCGAGCAGCAGGTAACGCTAGCGTTCGCCCAAAAGGCCGTGCGTAATGTTGATTCGGTTCCGTGCGGCCCGTATTACTTATCGTCCTTCCGGAAACTGATCATTGGCCTATGGAGTCAATCTCTTATTTTCCATGGTCGTGATTAGCCGGTAGCTAACTCGTATTTCAAAATTACTTGCAACTAACCAAGGAAAGGGAGCCGGTATGGCAAAGGGAAAAGTGGGAATTGGAAAAGGTTGCCTATACGCGTTTCTAGCGTTAGTCGTCATTTCCTTCGCAATCGCGGCCCTCGCGTTCGTCGCGTGCGTTGCCGCCGGCGTTGGTCTGTGGTTTCTCATACGCTATGGCTGGCGCAAGCTCGTTGCTTCGTCGCCCGACAGCAAGCTCGTTAAGGCCGGCATGTCCATGCCGCCTCTCGCGCGAAAAATCGCCGCCGGCGTGCTGTGCGCCTTCGTAAGCCTCTGTCTTATCGGAGCCGTCGGCGGCAGCAGCTCGACGAAGCAGTCCGATACGGTCGATGAGCCGCAAACACCCTCAGTCGAGCAGCCGGCAAACCCCGAACCTGATCAATCGCAATCCAAGCAGGAAACGCCCGAAAAGCAAACCGAACAGCCTGCCGCTGTGGCGCCTGCAGCCGCGTCGTTCGATTACTCCCAGGTTCCCGCATTCGACGGCACCGCGTCGGTGCAGATGAACGGAAACGTTCCCTACTTCACCGCCGATGACATCCAGTACGCTAAGGGCAACCCAGGCTATGAGCGCTACGGCGAGCAGGACCGTCTGGCCCGCTGCACGGTCGCTTCCGCGTCGGTAGGCAAGGAGACCATGCCCGCCGAGGGGGAGGAGCGCGGCGATATTGGCCAGATAAAGCCGACCGGCTGGCACACGGTTAAATACGAATCCGTTTCGGGCAAGTATCTTTACAATCGCTGCCACCTCATCGGTTGGCAGCTGACCGATGAGAACTCCAACATCAACAACCTCATCACGGGCACGCGATTCATGAACGTCGACGGCATGCTCAAGTACGAGGACGACGTGGCCGCATACGTCAAGTCAACCGGCAACCACGTCCTTTACCGCGTGACGCCGATGTTTCTCGACGACGACCTCGTCGCGCGCGGCGTGCTCATGGAGGCGCGCTCAGTAGAGGACGAGGGCGCGGGTCTGCAGTTCTGCGTGTGGGCGTACAATGCTCAGCCCGGCATCACTATCGATTACGTCGACGGCAACTCGGAGGAAACCCCGCTGCTCCCCGCAGCCGGCGAGTCATCGGCATCCGGGTCCGAAGGCTCGTCTAATGCCGGCTCTGCGGCATCAGACGCATCGTCTGCGCAGGTGAAATCGTACGTCCTCAACACCAACACGAAGAAGTTCCACGTTCCCGGCTGCTCTTCGGTCAACAAAATGAAGGCCGCCAACCGCCAAGACGTGGAGTCCACCCGCTCCGACCTCTTGGCCCAAGGTTACGAGCCGTGCCAAAAGTGCAATCCTTGATTCCTAGCCAATCTTTGCAACTCGCCTGGCGCGCAACCGTGATCGAGCACGCCGTCTTAATGAAATCATGACAAATCGACATGCTTGCGAAGGGGCTGGCTCGAGTCATCGAACCCCGCATAGCAATATGCAACGCGTCGATGGACCCATGCTTGCTGAAGCTGAGATCTTGCTTTAAGCCCAGTGAATACGGCTGGGGCCTTTTCGGCGCTGATTGGTATGCATGCAAAACGAGGAGGTGTGTCCATGGAGAACAACAAACTCGCTATCGACATCGTTGAGGATGCGCTTGAAAAGGCTCGCGGCCTTAAACAGCTGCTGGAGGCCGTCGTCTGTGGGGCGGATTGCTGCCCGCCTGGTCGGGAGGGCTTGACGGTGCTGCTCGCGGCAAGCGAGGCTATCGTTTCCGACCTCGAGGGCATCGCTGATTTTGCTGGCCTAGACCTTGCTGACGACAATTCCGATAGCTAGCCGTTATCGGGCTAGCGCCCGATGCATTCGCTTCGCTTCATGCGTTGTCGGCCTTGCGTCCGACGCCCCGCCGCTTCTGGACGGCGGGGCCCGCTCCGGCTCCATTCGAAGGCTCCCCATAGGTCGCCTTCATTGCGCCTGAGCTCTCGCTACGCGCTCCGTTCGATGCCTCCCATAGGTCGGCATCACTGCGTGCTCCGCTCACGCCGCCGGGCCCCGGCGAACGGCTCTGGTGACGTCGCCGTGTCGCCGGATACCCGGCTGCAACCGCGGGTCGGCGCGGCAACGCCCGAACGCTCCTTCGGGTCGCGTTCTCGCTCGCCGCGCCTCAGCCGCGGTTGCGATACCCTACGCCTTGCTTCGGGTATGCCAGGATCGACTTTGTACGTACAAAGTCACCTGGGTTTCGCCGCCGAGGGGCGGCGAAACGGGCCGAACGGTCGACTTCGCGACCGTTCGGGGAACACCCAGCAAAACGCCCCGGGGCCCTTACCCGGGGCGTTTTGCTGGGTGCTCGGAATCTTCTTGCGGCCGCTCCTGCACGCGTAGGACCCAACCCTTTGCGACCCCGGTGCACCCTCGACAGGCTATGCGCGTCAAGGCGGCGAACAACTTCCAGGAAACTTTTCCTCCATGCTGCGCATCTCGTAAAACTTTCCTGCAACTTCTTCGCCTTCGTCCTTGACCCGCGCTGCCGAGGGGGTGCGGCTCGGGCAAGCCGAGCGAAGCCGCGCAGGGCATGGCGCAAGTGCAGCGCCAAAGCCCAAGCGCAACTTGCTCGGGCAGGGCGGGAACGAGGAGAAAGGAAGCGGCACTATGTTGAGCAGGATCCAGCGTTTCGAGAAGGTTAAGCGCGAGAGGGGCATCAAGACCCGCAAGGACTTCGCAACGGCCTATGACTACATCGCTTGGTGGAACGCGAAGGCCGCGAAAGCCAGGGCGGACGGCTTCGCCGTTTTCGACGGCGAGGTTTGCACGAAGAAATTGCACCCGTGCGAGTTCAGCGAGTTCCTCTGCTACGTGGCGGAGTACGGCGAGGAATGGAAGCTAGGCGATGCGGCGTTGTCGCGCTGACGTCAAAACGCTGCGCCGCAAATTGCGGCGCAGCTCCTTCGGGGGGGGAGCTCGAAACGAAAAGGGACCCCAATCCGTTCTCCCAGGGAGGAGCGACGCTTTGCTTTAGTGGCCAAGGCCGCGCGTTTGCGTCTGCTCATCGATTGCTTGCCTTCCCAGGGATATCGACCTCCCGAGCGCATCGCGCGCGAACGCCTTGCCCAGGGTCGCACCCTTGAAGTAGAGCTTGCTCCCTTCGCGCGCGTACTTGAAATCTCCGTTGGCGGCGCGCGCCATGCGCACGCCGCGAGAGGCGAGCTCTTCCTTTAGCGTCGTGCCGTTTGCAGCCGCCGCGTCAGCCGACTCCTTCAGCGCCCTGCGTATCGCCGTCTTGTCGAGCTTGCGGCCTGACATGGCCTCGCGGTACTCCCTGTAGCCAAGCCCCTTCGCCGCTAGGCGCGAACGCTCAAAGGCCTTCAGGCGCTCGCGCTGGCGCTCGGCCGAAGGGGTTGACGTCTTGTAGCGTGCCGAGCGCTCGCGTGCGGGGCGTCGCTCGAAGTCGGTGCGCTTCGTGGTCAGCCTGTTCACCTTCTTCCCTTCGGTATCGTAATAACGCTGCTGCTCGTTCCAACCCCGCTGTTTGCACATGTCCTGTGCCACATCGTGGTTTCTGCGCACGTCCGCGTTCGCTAGTTTCATCTTCCTACCTGTTTCAAGGTTTGGCGCGTTCACGTAGACGTGGGCGTGAACTATCCCATTTTCGCCGCGTGCGAGCCTTTCGGTGCTGTCGTCGTGGACAATGATCGCCGCCTCGTGGTCGGGGAAGCACTTCAAAGCCCATTCGCGCCCGAATTTGAGCATCTGCTCGGGCGTCACGTTGTCTTCGGGCGACGGCGAAAGGACGAACTCCCTGGCAACGACGTCACCTCTGAGGTGGTAGCGGTCGGTGGTGCGGTCGAGCTCGTTCCACCACTTTGCCTCGTCGTTGACGTTTTGGGTGGCGACGCCGAGCTCTCGGCCGTCCTTCTGCAGGTACTCGGCCCTTTCCCGAGCGGTCGAGAACCTGCCGCCGCGCTTAAACGTCTGCGGCTTGACGATCACCTCGGCCCCCTCGCATCGTCAATCAGCTGCTCGAGGCCGCGCGCGGCTTCCTTGTGACGATTGAGCGCAGCCATGATCTCATCGCTTGATACGATGTCGCTCCTGTTCAGGCGGTACGCTATCTGGTTCATGTTCGTCCCCAGCTTCTTCACCTGGTGCAGGAGCTCGTTGAGCTGCTTCGCATCGACCTGCGGCGGATCGTAACCGTTCCCGAGCGCGGCGGCGCGCACGTAGGCGGATGCGCTCATGCCAGCGTTCGCCGCCATGGCCTCAACAGTCCGCTTCTCCTTTTCGGTCAGGCGCGTTTCGAGCCGTTCGGTTTTCCGGGTGCTGCTTTGCTTGCGGGCACGCGGCTTTTTGCCGTCATCAAAGGCCGAAGAAGTCATCGAAATCCTCCTTGCGCTCTTTGCCGTCGGTTTCGGCGTTTGCGCTGAAGTCCGGCGTCCAGGCCGGCACGGGTTCCTCGCGGCGCGCATTCGCCGCCTTACGGTCGAGCTCGTCTGCATGCTCCTTGAATAGGCGTGCCTCGAAATCCCGCGAACCGAACGTTCCCAGCAGGTCCGCAAGCGGTGTGGCGCTCGGGTCGGGGCCGAGCTTGGGCTCGAAAAGCCCGCTTTCCGAAGGGTTGCCGGTCTTTTGCCACAGAAGCATGCCGTCCTTCTCCGGATCCCTGCGCATCACGTCGTTGACGGTCCACACGGGCACCCTCGACTCCGAGTAGCCTTCGCTGGCGGACCCGTTGCCGAACAGCCCGAACTGCTTGCTGGTTCCCTCGTTCCTGAACTTGGAGAGGCGCTCGCCCGACAGCTCGGACCACCATTTGGCGTCGTCCTTGTCGCCGCACGACACCATGAGTTTGCCCGTGCAGTTCGCTATGATCGCGCGCTTGCCGTCCTCGATGGGTGTCGAGTACTGGTCGAGCCCGTTCAGACCCTGCGCGTATATGCCCAGGTGAGCGCCGTACTTGCGTCCCTGCTCCGATATGAGCACCGCTGAAAAGCGGGGGATTGAGTGCATCTCGTCGATAAGGAAATACGTCTCCCTGCCGGTGCCGCGCCTCTCGCCGCTCTTCTCGAGCTGTGCGTAAACCATGTCGATGAGCAGGCTCGCTACCTTGTTGGCCGGCGCGCCTGGCTTAGCGGTACGGACGATGAGCGCGGCGTGCCTCGACGTCAACGTTGGTATGTTGGCATCGTCGCCGCTCAACAGGTAGCGCATGCCTTCTGTGACGAAGGGCCTGAGCCCGTTGTGCAGCGTGCCGAGGATGGACGATAGGTACTCCTTCTCAGCGGTCATGAAGGTGGCCGCTAGCGTGGTGGCCGGGTCGTCAGCTCCTCTGGCGAGCAGGTAGCGCTTAAGGGCCGCACCCTCGTTCTCAAGGGTGCCGTTGATCAGCGTCTTCGCAACCGACCAGAGGTTCTTCTCTTTTTCCGGGATGCCGTCATCTGTGGCAACGATGTAGCAGATCGCGGCGAAAAGGCCTGCGCAAGGCTGGGTGAACGAGTCTTCCTTGCCGCCCGTAGACGGGTAGAAGGCTGTGCCGATTTCCGAGGCCTTGTCGGAGACCAGGTACGAGAGCCCTTCGGCGTTGAGGGCGAGCAGGGGTGCCAGCAGGTTGACCCGCGCCCCTCTGAAGGGGTTCACCAGGTCGACGTACAAGACTTCCATGCCGCAGCGTTCGAAAAATGGTGCCAGGTGGCAGTGCAGCTCGCCGCTGGGGTCGGTGATCACGAGATTCCCGCCGCCGGACGCGATGTTGGCGGCGGCGGCGCTTATCAGCCTCCTCGACTTGCCCGAACCGGTGAAGGCGCACGTGAGAAGGTGCGTGCACGGGCTTACGAGATACCTGCCCTTGCGGAACCCGACGACAAACCCCGGTTTACCGGGTCTGCCAGGCGTCCACGCAGGGCAGGCTTTCTCGATTTTTGCCTGGCTCTTCTCTGATTTCGCGTCCCATGCGTCGCCGCTCCCGTTCACCTCGCGCTTTGCATCAAAGCTATACGCAGCCGTGATGTAGAACATAACGACGAAAGTGACTGTCCCGTAGGCCGCAAGGTTGACGATCCCGCCCTGCGATGCTGTGGCTTGAAAGGCCTGTGCGGAATAGTAGACGATGGCAGCGCCCGGATCCGGGGGCGCGCATATCAGGAGCTTGACGGGGTTGGCGCCCGCCATGATCGGTCCCGCAATCGGATAGGTTGCTAATAGCCAAATTAGCGAAAAGACGAGAATCTTGCCACGGTTGCCTCGCCACAGTTCTGCGATTGACTCGATTAGGTTCATTGCTCCGCTTCCATCTCGTCATCGAGAAAGCCCAGGTAGTTCGAGGTGACCGGCAAGGCGGCAGACTCGAGATACCCCGCATAAACCTGGTAGGTGAAGCCTGCGCTGGCGTGCCCAAGGAGGCCGGAAAGGGTCTTGGCGTCCACGTTGAGGCGCGCGTTCATCGTGGCGAACGTATGGCGAAGCGAGTAAGGGCGTCGGTGCTCGATGCCTAGTTCTTTCAAAAACCTTCGCCATCTGGAAACGAGGGTGTTGCTGACGGTCTTCTGCCCGTCTTCGCAGCAGACGAGCCATGAGCCCGTGAAGACGAGCCCGTTATCCTTGGCAAGTATTGCCCTGCTTTGCTTCCAAGATGCGAGCAGGGCCGCTGTTTCGGGGTCGAGGGGAATCGTCCGGTACCCGTTCGACGTTTTGGTCCTTTTGACGACGTGAAGCCAACCGCTGCCGTCTTTGATGGTGACGTCGTCGAACGTGAGCGAGAGAACCTCGCAAGGGCGCATGCCGCACATCATGAGCAATTGGAACTCGACCTTACGGCAGCTCAAGGGGAGCTTCGCGATATTTGTATGGATCAGCCGCGCCTCGTCCTCGGTCCAGTTGTCGATTTTCGGTTTGCTCCTGGGGTAGCTCTTCGCAAGGCGTTTGCTGGCGGCGGCGTTCGCCTTCACGAGCCCCATGTCCACACCGTAGTTGCCTGCTTCCCTCAGCAGGCACAGCGCCTTGTGCATCGTCGGCATGCCTGCGACTTTCACGGGCTTGAACTCCGGGTACTTGCCTACGTACGGGATCTTCCCGGCGGACCGGAGGGCCTCCTTCTGCGCCCTGTTCTCGATTTCTCGGGTGCGCTTCTGCTCGTTGAGCCTGCGGGAAAGCTCGGGGATGGAGTCGAGCGCATTCTGGATGTCGGACAGCTCCAGGTCGTCGAACGGGATTTTGCCGATGGTGGGCTTTATGTAGCGCTCGAAAAGGTCCCTGCTGTCTTTCGCGTACTGCGACACCGTAACGGGCTCCCTTGATTTCAGGTAGGCTAGGACCAAGTGCTCGACGGTGACCGGTTGGCCGTCGATGGGGAGGCCCTTTTCGCTGGCCGCAGCCTCGATCTTCTTGCTTGTCGCCTGCTCGAACTCCGCGACTTGGCGTGCGAGGTCGTGCTTCTTGTTGACCGCGTAAACGACTTTGACGAACTTCCTTTTGCCGTCGAGGACCTCGCGCTGCGGCTCGCTTAGGCGAATCGTCAACTCGTAGGCCGTCGAGCGCGAGTCCTTCCTGCGCCTCCTCGGCTTGCCCCGCCTTTTGTCGGCGGCGTCGAGATCATACGGTTTGTCGCATCTAACTCTGGTATCGATATCGCCCTGCAAGGCTGCTCCTAGTTCTCGTTTTCCTTCAGAAACTTGATGAGGGCGAATTTGCTTACGCGCCAGGTCGACCCGCTTTTGACCCCGCGCAGGGCTCCCTCGCGCAGGAAGCCCGTCACCGCCTGCCTCGTCTGGCCGAGGAATTCGGCGACGTCGTCGGCCCTCATCATGTACGGGTATGGGGCGAGCGCCTCAACATACTCGTTCTCTGGATCTAGCTTGTGCAGGGCTTCGACATCGATGCTGGCCCGGTTCTCCATTGCAGGCTCCTTCGCAAAAACTAAACAAGGCTGACATAAGGCTGAAACAAGTATACTCAGGACATTGACCGGCCGCAAATGTGGCGATTATAATAGCGCGTGGGATGAAAGGACAGTACACGTGAATGTGAACAGGTTCATCGGGGCCAAGGGGCCTGTCGTGCAGATCAGGGTCTACCTGAGGAACAAGGCCTTCAAGCGCTTCGTCGACCGAAGGATCTACGATCTTGCCGCGATGGACGGGGTCACCGCCGCCGACGAGATGAACGAGCATCTCGCGCGTACGCTTCTGCCGGACAACGAGAGGGCCGCCGAGTACGTGTACCGGCTTTGCACGAGCGAGGACTTCGGCGTCGTGCGGGCGATAGGCGAGATCTTCCGCGAAAACGTTATGAAGGGTAGCGGGGATAGAGCCGCGTACTCGGGGATGCGGGAGCTCGTGGAGTTTTTCGCGGAGATAGTTTTCTGGCAGGGAGCCCAATGGCCGTCCCATCCGTCCGACAGGGCCGAATCCTGCAGGAACTGGCGCGAGCTCGTTCGCCGCGTGGGGGATTCCGCAAAGGGCGCTCCCGTGGATGTGAAGTTCGATGCCCTGCAGTCCGCCGAGGACATGGGGGAGCTCTTGCGCATCATGGAAAGCAGCAGCCATGCGGGTACCCCGTATTACTACTTGAGCCTCGTCCTGGACAATTGGGGCGTTCTTAAAGGCTTTCGCTCGACGTATAGGTTTCTTACCGGCCTCGTCGACGAGGGCATCTTCCGAAGGCCCGACGAGTGCCATCATCGGGTCAAGTTCCAGGAGGTTGCGGACAGGTTGTTTTCCCGCTGGGATGCGGGCATCGACGAAGAGCTGGATCTTGAAGCATGCGACGAGATGAGGCAGGTCGGGATCGCCGACGGCGATTACGTGCGCATACCGAGGGATTTCGTCTTGGTCAACCCTGAAGACGCCGACTCGCGCAGCGACGCCGTGGTCATCGAGGCGATGGGGGCCGATGTCCCCCATTTCGTCTACTTCTGCGATGATGCCGCGGCCCTCGTCAAGGATAACGCCCTTCGCAGGGACGTGGAGCGGAGGATAGCCTCCATCCAGGAGGGGTTCGATAGGGTTCTGTCCGACGACGCGTGCTGCGTGGGCTTCTTCCGGCTCCCCGATGCCGCGGAGTGCAAGGAGCGCCCGCCGTTCGGGGCCGCCCTGTACCGCCTCGGGGCCGAGGGACCCTTGCTGGGCCAAGGCTGCTGAGGCCCCTTTGAGGCCCGACGGGAGTTTACTCTCGATGGGTTTTTGGTATGCTGTTTCTCGAACTTTGAAATCAAGGCTCTGGGTTGAGGACGGGTTTAGCGGGGGTTTCCCGCTATCCGTCCCGTTGGGAAGCGGATCGAGCTTCCGAGAATACGAGAAACCCCAGTTCAGAATCTTTTCCTTACACAATCGAATAACTAGCTGTTGCAGGCGATGCAGACCGACCACCCCGGCTCGATGACCACCGTGCATGCCAACGACCCGGGCAATGCGCTGAGCCGTCTGCGCACCATGGTGGGTTACGCCAATGCCGATCTGGGCCGTGACGTCATCGTACAGCAGATCGCGGAGTCGCTTGCAGGGGGTTTGATCGTCCATGTGGAGCGCATGCGCGACGGAGGGCGGCGCGTTACCAGCATCGTGGCGGTCGACCAGATGCCCGAGGGCTCGACGGTCATCCCCCGCGCCGAGCTGTTCCGGTTCGAGCCGCGCGGGGTGGATGCGTTCGGCCGCATCACGGGAACTTGGCGCGCGTGCGGCGTCCAGCCGCAGCGCATCAAGCAGCGTATGCTCGCGGCAGGGGTGAGGTTCGATCCGTCTTGGTTTTTCGGGTCGTAGGAAGGCGATGGCTATGAAGGGATTCTTCTCCGGGGCGCTTGCCTTCGGCGTGCTTTTTGCGGCAGCGGCGGTGGCGTGCACCGCCCTGTCCTTGAGGTTGCGGCAAAGGGCCGAGGAAAGCGATGCCCGAGCGTCGGACCGGGCGTTGTACGAACTGGGCAGGCGCGATGCCGAGTCGGCGAAGGCGGATGCCGAAGGACCGCTCGGCAGGATGCTGCGCGATGCGGGCATCGAGGCGTCTCCGGTTTCATGGACGCTGTGCTTGGGCACCGTGGGCGCGTTCGCTGCATTTTTCGGCATACGGATAAGCGGCCCGCTCGGTGCGATGCTGGGTATGGGGCTGGTTGCCATCGCCGCGGCGCTGTACGTGCTGCGCGCGCGGGCGAAACGGCGCGAGCTGCTTTCCCGGCAGTTTGTGCGGCTCGTGCCTCAGCTGTCGGCCAGCGTGAAAAGCTCGCTGACCCTTGAGCGCGCGCTGCGGGTTTCGGCCGACCATGCTCCGGAGCCGCTGCGCTCGGAGCTGATGGCGGTGCTCGCGCGCGTTTCCTATGGCATGCCGTTGGTGCAGGCCCTTGCCCGTATGGCGCAGAGCACAGGCGACGCCGATGTTGCGGCGTTGGCGTCGGCCATGCGCATCCAGCAGCGTTTCGGCGGGTCGATGGGCGCGGTTCTCGATCTGATCGCGGAGCATGCCCAGGGCCGTGCCCTCATGCAACAGGAGCTGCGCAGCGAACTTGCAGGAACGCGTATGGCCACGGTGGTGGTGGCGTGCGCCATGCCCGCGATCTTCGCGTTCGTGTTCGCCACGAACCCGGCGTTCTCCCTGTTCTATCGGGAAAACCCGCTGGGGTGGGCCGTGCTTGCCGGTGCTGCGCTCATGGAGGTGGCGGGTATTGCGGCGTGCCGTCGGATCACAAGGTTCTCGTATTAGGCGCGCTCGCGCCGGTTAGGGGGTGATACATGCAGGGTCTGACGTTTTGCGCGATCTGCCTGCTGGCGATTGCTGCGGGGTTGGCGGTTTACGAGGCGCTCAACGCTTGGGCCGGGGTGAAAGCGCGCGGGCTTATGCCGGCGTGGGCAAGATCCGATCAAGCCGGCGGTCCGTCGAAGAATCGGGCCCATGCGGGCGCGGCTCGCTTGTGGTCGCGTGCCGTAGAGGCGTTTGCGGATTTCGCCCCGCTTTCAATGAGGGAACGGGAGCGGTCAAGGGAACGGCTTCGATGCGCGGGCATCGCTTTGGAGCCCGAAACGTGGCGTTGCGTATGCTTTGCCGCGGTTTCGGGCTGCGTGGTCGTCGCCGTTGCGACGTGCATCGCGCTTCGTGCGACGCCGGCGGTATTCGCCTTCGTCGTTTGCGGGGCGGGGTTTGCGGGCTGCGGGGGCTTGCAGCTGTATTTGCGATCGAAGCGCCAAGCGCGCCGCGCCGCCATCGATGCCGGATTGCCCGACGCCATGGAGCTGCTTGGCGTGGCGATAGCCGCCGGATCTCCGGTGGAGCAGTGCTTCCGTCAGGTTGCCGAGAGTTTGAACGGTCCGCTTGCCGATGAGTTCCGCCTGGTGGACCAAGAGGTCAACCTGCTGGGGCATTCTCGCGCGAAGGCGCTTTCGAACCTTGCGCAGCGCTGCGCAAGCCAGGAGGTCACCGCGTTCGCCGCTCAGCTGACCCAGGCCATAGAACAGGGCGCATCGGTGGCGCAGGGGCTTGCCAATCAAGCCGCGCTTGCCCGTTCGCGCGCACAGGCGGCGGCGCTCGAACATATCAGGAAGATGCCGACAAAGCTTGACGTGGTGCTGTCCGTTTGCTTTTTGCCGCCTACCACGTTGCTGGTGCTCGTTCCCACGGTGGTGGATCTGCTGGCGTTTCTGGGAGGTGGGCTGGCTTGAGGTCGTTTCGATGGGCGCCGCAGGAAGGAAGGGCGGGGCGATGGTGAGGCAGAAACGTAAAATCGCGATGCGCAATCGAAGGCGCCGCGTTCCCGCATCAGGCGCTGCGTCAACGGGGGATGGGCGTGTGCTCACGCGCCGTGGTTTCGTGTTCGGTTTAGGGGCGGTCGCTGTTGGACTGATTATGTACAACCCTCGAATGGCGTTTGCCGATGAACCTTGGTGGGACGGGTCCTTGATTTTCCGCGGATATGGCGCGCGTTATGCCAGCAGGTTTTGGAGCGAAATCGGTTCGGTGCAGGCGGGGGCAGGTGCTGAGCAGGCGGGGAATATGTACACCGGTTTGCAGGTATCGGCGAAAACGCCTTGGGTTGAATGGGATATCTCCTCACGGCAGTTCATCAGGGTGGCCACCAAGATCACCATGGCATGCGATTTCACGACGGAGCTGTATTACCACATGAGGGGCAAGCTCGAGATAGCGTGCGGAAGCTATAACGAGCTGAATCCCTCGTATAACCTGTGGCACACGGATTCGGGCGATGATACGCGTTTCACCCTGTTCCACACCGTCGACGGTGCGCCTAAAGGGGGCGTGGAAGAGGGATCGAAGGTTGTCGTCATCGACAATGAGGCAGGAGCGGGCATCCATAGAGACGGTTGCCATGTGTGGACCGATTATCGCGAGTATCCTGGATCGGATTATTCGGTCTGGATTCGGCGCATCGACCGTGATGCGATGCATGGATTTCAGCTGAGGTCGTGGTTTTGGAACTATTACTACTATGGGAAGGACTGGTACTACCAGCGCGCCGACGATCCCCCTATCGGCTTTTCCACGAAGTGGGTTAAGCAGCGTGCGAAGCGGGTGGGCATTGCGAGCGAGGCGCAATGGGCCGGTCGCGTGCTCGTCATCTCCCCGGCAACGGTGCCGTCGCTGCAGTTGGGCGTCGACGGGCCTCGGACCGGCCAGGGGTGCGGCGTGTTCGCCGCTGCGTCCTCGACGAGGCGTCATTGGATAGCGGTGGCGCACGAAGACGAGCGCTTTGCCGGAACGTTTCGCTTCGTGCCCGTTTGCGCCGGCGATGGCTCGCTTTCGTTGGGCCAGGCTGGCGGCGGGCCGCGTTTCGATGCAAGCGCGGCGGAGCTCCAGCATTGCGCGGGGGGCGATCGCGCGCAGGCGGTGTGGGTGCATGGGCGAGGGCCGCGCCAATGGCTTTTCAGCGATTGCTCCGGCATGGCGCTCGATCGCGTGGGGGCTTCGCAGGAAAACGGCGCGCGCGTGCAGTTCCATTCGAACGGCTATGCCGATGGGGAGTGGGGCAACGAATCGCATATGTGGCATCTCGAAGATGCTCGTTTCGGCACGGAGGACGGCGGCCTGTTCGACCTTGAGGGCGCTGCAGACGGCTCGACGGTTGCCGTGGGCGCTTCGCTTGGCGTTCCCGACCCCCGGACCGCGTTCAGGCCCGGAGGCGCATCGGCCGATGCGAAGGGCATTCGATACGAATACCTGTGGTTCGCCGATGACGGTCAGGGAGAAGCCGTCTCCGAGATTCCCGAGGTCACGGGCCACGCATGCGTGTCGTTCGGCGGCGGGCGCCTGTGGCTTGATGCGCAACCGGCGGCGAACGTGGTGGGAACACGCGGGCGTGCTGGGGCTTTGCGTGCTTTGAACCTATCGGCCGAAGGAAGCGGGCTGGGGCTTGCCGTGCAAATCGTCTCGTCCGGGGCGTGGCGCGATGCCTCTCAAGAGGGGGCCGAGGCGCAGGGTCTCAGCATAAAGCTCGGCAGGGATGCCGCTTTGCGCTTTCATGTGCGTTATCGCGTGTGCGGGAAGGATGGGAGCTGGTCCGAGTGGGTCCAAGACGGGCAGGAGGCATCCTGCGGCGGGATGCCGCTTCATGGCGTAAGCGCCCGAATCGTGCCAGCGGGGCTTCTTGAGGAGACGGGGCGGACGCTTCAGATCGGCGAGCATTTGGCGGGAAAGCGGCTGGCGTGCATCGTGCGCGCGACTACCGCATACCTGCATGCCGCGTATCTGGGATGCGCCGTTTCAAAGCCGTTGCAGGTAGTGAACCCCTTCACCACGGTGCGCTATTTCGTGGATGGCGAACGAGAGCCTTGCTGGTCCGAACGCGTCGACGAGTCGTCCTCGTACAGCGCCTCCTCCGATGCGCGCGCAATTGCCTTGAAACCCGGGTGTGAGAAGGTGGAGGGGTGGTTCGTCGATGCCGCGTGCACCGTTCCGTTCGCGGATGGGACGGTGGTGCAGGGGGCGACGTTGGATCTGTTCGGGCACAATATCGCCGAGGTCCGCTATGCATTGACGGATATGGCTCGGGAGTTGTTCTCTGAGCGGCGGTGCTTCGCCGATAAGCAGCTTGAAGCCGAGGTGGACGGAGAATCCATGCTGCCGCCTGCGCAAGAGGTGGCCTACGGGGAGGTGCTGTCGTTTTCGCGGCGTCCCAGCGTATGGTACGAGGCCGAGGGGCGTGCAAGGGAGGCGGTCGGCGTTATCGGCGCATATGCCGATGCTTCGGCGTCCCAGCCGCCGGCGCCGAAGCTGAAGGTGACGTGCTCCATGACGGCATACCTTGGATGGGCCTTGCCAAGGTACGAGGGCATTTGGGTCTCGTAGGCGTGGAATGCGGATCGAGCCGCCATCGGTTGGCGGCTCGATCCGGGGTGCGGTGCGCGCTGGGCGCTTGATAAGGTGCGCGGTAGCGCCGCTCCGCAAAATGAGAGATAAGGCCGATTTGCCTTTCCTGCACGTTCTCGTTGAAAAATCTCGAGATGATGCGCAGGGCGAGCGGCTATCGGCTACTGGCTATCAACCTGCTTCTCGAAGCTGTCCTCGGCTTGCGCCTGAAGCTGCTCCTCGATGGCCTGGTATGCGGCAAGGATTTGCTCGCAATCTTCGGTCAGTCGGCTTCCGTGGGCGCCATCGCGGTAAAGAAGCTGCACGTCAAGGGCTGCTTCTGTGTCCTTGATGATGCGCCATGCCTTGCTATATGCCATGCCCATGCTCTTGGCTGCGGCATTTAAGGAGCCGGTGTCGCGCACGCCGATGCACAGGCTGGCGATGCCGCGGCCGAACACCGAGTTGCTTTCCGTATCGGGGTTGACCACGGAAAGCCTGACGATCGGTTTAAGCTTGGATAGTTTGCTCATGAATGGTCCTTCGGTTCCCCTCGTGTGTGCTGCTATTCGTTGCCCAAGTCAGCGAGAAACCGCTCCGTCGCGCTCTCGATATCCTTGGTGGTGCCGTCGATGACTTCGGTGAACCTGATGGGCAGACCGTCGAGTTCCGCCAGGCCGCGCGGCACGTCGTGGTGGCCTGATTCGTCAGCGACCAGGTCGTTAAGGCCGCAGCCGGAAAGCGCGGCTACGTTTTCCGGCAGGGGCTGGCCGGGTTGTATATCGTGCAGGGCGCGGTACACGTTGTTGCCGAACTTGGCCCAGTGGGCGGTGCTGGCGATGAGCACGGGGTTTTCGCCGCGCAGGTTCTGTGCGGCGCGATATGCCACGGCGGTATGCGGGTCGAGCAGGTAGTCGTGCTTGTCGAGCACTTCCTTGATGGTGCGCAAGCACTCGGCGTTGTCAACGCTGTCGGCGGCGAAGTGCTCGCGAACGGCCTTGAACGTGCCCTCGTCCACGCGGAAGCAGCGCTGCTGCTTCAGGTCGGCCATCCAGCCGGCGATCGCTTCGGAGTTGCGGCCCGTCAGCTCGAACAGCTGGCGCTCCAGGTTAGAGCTGACCAGGATGTCCATGGAAGGGGAGGGAGTCAGCACGAACGGGCGGTCGGACACGTCGTAGGTGCCGGTGTTGATGAAGTCGGTGAGCACGCGGTTCTCGTTGCTGGCGCAGTACAGCATGTCGATGGGCACTCCCATGCGCTTGGCGTAGTACGCGGCAAGGATGTTGCCGAAGTTGCCGGTAGGCACGCATACGTCAAGCGGCGCGCCAGCTGCGAGCTTGCCATCGGCGACCAGCTGCGAGTAGGCGGACACGTAGTACACCACCTGCGGCAGCAGGCGGCCCCAGTTGATGGAATTCGCGCTGGAAAGGGATACGCCGTGCTCGGAGAGCAGCTTCTCGGCGAAGGTCGCGTCGCCGAACACGTTCTTAGCGCCCGTCTGACAGTCGTCGAAGTTGCCGCGCACGCCCCACACGTTGACGTTGGATCCGCGCTGCGTGGCCATCTGACGGTACTGGATGTCGCTCACCCCGCCGTCGGGATACATGACCGAGATAGAGACATGGGGCAGGTCGCGGAAGCCTTCGAGGGCGGCCTTGCCGGTGTCTCCCGACGTTGCCACCAGGATAAGGAAGTCGTGGTCGAGCTTGCCCTGCTCGCGCAGCTGGGCTGCCGATGCGCTGAAGAAGCGCGGCAGGCACTGCAGCGCCATGTCCTTGAAGGCGCTGGTGGGGCCGTGCCACAGCTCGAGGACGTGGGTGTCGGCGTCAAGGGAGGTGATGGGGCAGATGCGCTCATCGTCGAAGTTGTCGCCATAGGCCTGGGCCATCAGCTCGTCGATCACCTGAGCGGGAAGATCGACGCCGAAGGCCTTGTAGATGCGCGCTGCGCGCTGCGCATAGGGCAGCTGAGCCAACTCGCAGATCTCATCGAGCGTAAGCTCGGGGATATGCTGCGGAACGTACAGTCCGCCGCCATCTGCCAGGCCGTTGATAACGGCTTCGGTGAATTCAACGGGCTGGTCGACGCATCCTCGCGTATCGATATAACGATTCTCTTGCATGGGCTTGGCGCCTCCTTCGGCATTGCGAAAAGGGGGGATTATTCACGGTACGCATAATATTCCTGTGAAAGTACAGATGGAAGATGATTTTCCCGTTCTTCAGACAAACGGTGGCGAACGGCGTTCTCGGCAAACGGGCTCGACGCCGGGGCACGTGTCGCCTAGCCGTAGGAGACCTGTTTTCGGCCTGTGCGGGAAATACCTGTGAACAGTTTCGGCGGATGCGGGTAGCGAAGGATGCGGGTAGGAAAGGTGCGGAGAGCGGGTTTGCAGTCGGAACGCTTTCCGTGCCCGCGTACCCGGCGCCTTCGGCCGCGCTTTGCTCGTTGCGAAGTAAATGTGGTGAAACTTTGAAAAATTACCCTTAGCGTACAAAAAGTTGCCCAAAGCTTCCATTAAAAGTCACTATGAGGTAACATCCTTCTGTTGTATGCGTCTAACAAATGAAGGGAGATCATCATGGAGACTGCGATGGCGAGCGCTACGGCGAAGGCCGCGCGAACTTCGAGCGTGTCCGTCCAGCAGATGCCGCTTTCCTTTCTGAAAGAGGGCGAGTCCGCGCGTGTCGTCAAAGTGCGCGGGAAGGGCGACCTGCAGCATCATTTGGAAAACCTTGGCTTTGTGGAAGGAGCCGAGATCAAGGTGGTCTCGGGCGTTGCAGGCGACCTGATCGTCTCCGTCAAAGGCGCCCAGGTGGCCATCGGCCGCCAGGCGGCGTCCCATATCATCACCTCCGCGGCAACGGCATAGCCGATCTGCCGTTGCAACAGGCGAACCCGGCCGCAGCGGGATAGCGCTGCGGCCGTTCGTGCGGTTGCCTTGCAACCGCCGTCATACGGGCATGGAAAAGAACAAAAGAAAGCGAGGATAGGGCTAGATGGCCGAGACTCAGGGCAAAACGCTGCGCGATGTGCAGGTCGGCGAATCTGCTACGGTGCGCCGCTTGAGCGGAGAAGGCGCGCTCAAGCGCCACATCATGGACATGGGTATCACGAAAGGCGTCGGGGTGTACGTGCGCAAGGTAGCGCCGCTTGGAGATCCCATCGAGGTGACGGTCCGCGGTTACGAGCTGTCGCTGCGCAAAAGCGAGGCGGAGTGCATCCTCGTCGACTAGCGCGATGCGCCGGCGTAGCAAGCCGGCGTATCGGCAATCGACGGGCAATGGCGCAAGTGCGCCGTTTTTTACCGGAATGAGTTACCAATAACTAACTCAAAATGGCTTCTGAACTGGGACGATGTAAAACAACGAAACCCAAAACAACGCAAGAAGCCGAATCGATTCGCAAGAAAGGTAGATCATGGGAATCTGCATTGCCCTTGCCGGCAACCCGAACTGCGGCAAGACGACGATGTTCAACGACCTGACGGGTGCCAACCAATACGTTGGCAACTGGCCGGGCGTCACCGTCGAGAAGAAGGAGGGCAAGTACACGCGCGACAAGGACGTGACCATCACGGACTTGCCGGGCATCTACTCGCTGTCCCCGTACTCGCCCGAGGAAATCGTGGCGCGCGATTACCTGCTCGAAGGCGGCCCCGACGCCGTCATCAACCTGGTGGACGCCACCAACCTTGAGCGCAACCTGTATCTGACCAGCCAGATTCTGAATCTGGGCGTTCCGGTCGTGATCGCGCTGAACATGATGGACCTGGTGGAGAAGAACGGCGACAAGATCGACGTCGACGGTCTTTCCCGCGAGCTGGGCTGCCCCATCGTTCCTACCTCGGCGCTGAAGGGCCGCGGCATGGAGGATGTTGTCAAGGCCGCCATCGACGCAGCTCGAAGCAAGAAAACCCCTGCATCGCAGATGAAATTCGACGCCGCCGTCGAGGAGGCTCTCGTCAAGATCGAGAGCGTGCTCGGCGACAAGGTGGCCCCCAACGCGGCCCGTTGGTATGCCATCAAGCTGTTCGAGGCCGAGGACAAGACCATCGCCGACCTCAAGCTTTCGCAGGCGGACCTCGATGCCATCTCCGCCATCCGCACCTCCATCGAGGACAAGCTCGACGACGATGCCGAGTCCATCATCACCGCTGAGCGCTACGATGCCATCAGCCACGTTGTCGACAAGACCGTCAAGCGCACGCGCACGGGCCTGACCACCTCGCAAAAGATCGACCGCGTGGTCACCAATCGCTGGCTGGGCCTGCCCATCTTCGTCGTCATCATGTTCTTCGTGTACTGGCTGGCGGTTTCCGTCGGCGGCGGCGTGGTGACTGACTGGGCCAACGACGGCATTTCCGGCGATGGCTGGCTCTACACCGGCAACGCCGCGTTCGACGAGGCCACCGAGGAATACGAGGACGCTCATTCCCAGGTTGTGGCCTATGTCGAGAACATTCTGGGCGAGGACGAGGAATCCGAGCTGCCTTCCGACGAATCGCAGGAAGTGCTCGACGCCTTAGCCGCCGAGGAGCCTGAGGCGCCCGAAGACGACGCCGATGCGGATGCCGTGGCCGAATATGAGGAGGCCATGGCTGAATACGAGGAGGCGCAGGCCATCGTCGCCGACTTCGACGAGCAGGCGCAAACCTCGCATGCCGTGGCTTCTATGGAGGTAGAGGACGAGGACGGCAACGTGGAGGAGCAGACCATCACGTTCGCCGATTACCAGAAGGCCCTTGAGGTCGAGGAGCCCGATCCGGCCGACGGCACGTGGGGCCTGTGGATCCCGGGTCTTGGCGCCATCATCGCCGATGCCATGGAAGCGGCCGATGTCGCTCCGTGGCTGCAGTCCCTCGTCAACGACGGCATCGTCTCCGGCGTCGGCGCCGTCATCGGCTTCATCCCGCAGATGGTCATCCTGTTCCTGCTGCTGGGCATCCTGGAGCTGTGCGG
>ERZ1034962.387-NODE-387-length-21765-cov-4.748641_pt1 | contig 21765 bp, 15 predicted proteins | sample MGYA00520696_ERZ1034962 | MGnify/ENA primary metagenome ERZ1034962 (study PRJEB33766, sample SAMN09781770) | gut metagenome | biome: gut microbiome | host: Homo sapiens | place: Madagascar | study: EMG produced TPA metagenomics assembly of the PRJNA485056 data set...
TCACCGAGGCGAGCATGATGTTCATGATGCCGATGCCGCCCACAAGAAGCGAGATCGCCGCGACGGCCGCGAGAAGCACGGTCATCGTGTTCGAGACGCCGCTCATGGTGGAGGTGATCTCGGCCATGTCGATGATGCGGAAGTCGTCGGCCACCTCGTCGCCGAGGCGGTGGCGCTGGCGCAGGAGCGCGCCGATCTCGCGCTTCGCCTCCTCGATCTGGTCCATCGAGTAGAGCGAGAGCTTCAGCTGGCGCACGTTGTCCGGGAACGTGGAGGCCTGCAGGACGCGCTTGACGGTCGTGTAAGGCGCGAGCACGGCATCGTCCTGGTCCTGCCCGAAGCCGCCCACGCCCTTCACGTCCATGACGCCCTTCACCTTGAACGGCATGTTGACGATGCGGATCGTGCGCCCGACGGCCTCGCCGTCCGGGAAGAGGTTCGAGGCGACCGTGCGCCCCAGCACGCAGACGCGCGCGCTCTGGCGCTCCTCCTGCTCGTTGAAGTAGTCGCCGTCGGCGACGTCCCAGTTGCGGATCGTCGTGAACTCGGTCGAGACGCCGTAGACCGTCGTGTTCCAGTTCTTGTCCGCGTAGATCACCTGCATCTGCGTGCGCACCTCGGGGCTTTCGGCCTTCACGAGGTGCGCGAGTTCGCGGCGGATCGCGAGGCCGTCGGACGCCGTGAGCGACTGCCCCTCCCCCGCGCCGCCATGCACGCCCGCCGCCGTGTGCCGCTGCTCGCTGAAGATCATCACCACGTTGTCGCCCATCTTCGCGATCTGGGCGACCATGTTCTGGCTCGCGCCCTTGCCGATCGCCAGCACCACGATCACGGCCGCGATGCCGAAGATGATGCCGAGCATCGTGAGCGCGCTGCGCGTCTTGTTACGCCAGATCGCCTTGACGGCGACCTTGAAGATCATGAGGAGGTTCATCGCCTGTCGTCCTTGATGAGGTGGCCGTCACGCATGAGGAGGTGGCGCTTTGCGTAGGCGGCGATGTCGTCCTCGTGCGTGACCATGACGATGGTGATGCCCTCGTTGGAGAGCGCGGTGAAGAGGTTCATGATCTCAATGGAACTCTTCGTGTCGAGGTTGCCGGTGGGCTCGTCGGCGAAGAGGACGGGCGGCTCGTTCATGAGGGCGCGGGCGATGGCGACGCGCTGCTGCTGTCCGCCGGAGAGCTGCGCGGGCGTGTGCGTGCCGCGTCCGCCGAGGCCCACGCGCGCGAGGAGGTCGAGCGCCCGCGCCCGGCGGGCGGCGCGTCCGAGGCGGCCGAGGTAGAAGTCGGGCAGCTCCACGTTCTCGATCGCGCTCGTGCGGGCGAGGAGGTTGAAGTTCTGGAAGACGAAGCCGAGCTTGCGGTTGCGGATGTGCGCGAGCTCCGTGCGCGAACGGCGCGCGACCTCGATGCCGTCCAGCAGGTAGCTGCCGCTCGTGGGCGTGTCGAGGCAGCCGAGGATGTTCAGCATCGTCGACTTGCCGCTGCCGGAGGCGCCCATGATCGCGACGAACTCGCCCGCGTCAATCGTGAGCGACACGCCGTCCAGCGCCGCGACCGGCTCCTCGCCGAGCGCGTAGATCTTGCGGAGATCCCGGATTTCGATTAGATGGCTCATCGATTGGAGGAGGACGGGATCAGGGCGGCGGCGGCGCGCCGCTCTTCTTGTTCTTGTCGCGGGACGGGTGCTTCGGCATGAACGGGTTGTTCGCACCGCCCGGCGCCGCGCCCGCCTTCGGCGCGACGGCGACGCCGAGGATGGCCTCGCGGCCTTCGAGGGCGGCGTCCTGCGAGCGGATCTCGGTGAAGCTGCCGTCGCTCAGCCCCGTCTCCACCACCAGCCGCTCGGGCCGTCCGTCAGTCCCCAGCAGATGGAGCGTCCGCCCCTTCTCCGCCGGCGGCCGCGCGTCGTGCGCCGCGGCGGCGGGATGGTAGCGGAATGCGGCGGAGGTGACGGCAAGCACGTCGCGCGCCTCGTCGACGTGGACGGAGATGTTGGCCGTCATGCCGGGGAAGAGCTTCCCGCCCGGGTTCTCGGCCTCGATGATCACGGGATAGGTGACGACGCTCGACGTCGTGGTGGAGGCCATGCGCACCTGGGTGACCTCGCCCGTGAAGGTGACGCCCGCGTAGGAATCGACCGTGAAGGTGACGGCCTGCCCGTCCTTGACGCTCCCGATGTCCGCCTCCGGCACCGTCGCCTCCACCTGGATGCGCCGGAGGTCGGTCGCGAGCTTCAGGAGCGGCACGGCGTTCATGGAGGAGACGACCGTCTGGCCCTCGTCCACGGAGCGCGTGATCACCACGCCGTCCACGGGCGAGAGGATCGTGCAGTAGTCGAGGTTGGCCTTCGCCTGGCTCACGCTCGCCTGGCTCTTCTCCACGCTCGCCTTCGCGGCGGCGAGGGCGGCGAGACCGGTGTCGCGCGCCTCCAGGGCGCTGTCGTAGTCCGCGACCGGCGCCATCTCCTTCTTCACGAGCTCCCGCTTGCGGGTAAGCGTCTTCTCGGCGAGCGCGAGCTGCGCCTCGCACTTCTTGACGTTCGCTTCGTTCGCGTGGAGTTCGCCGAGGGCGCTCTTGTAGTTCGCCTCGTAGACCTGCGGGTCGATGAGGGCGACGACCTGCCCGTTCGTGACGACGGAGTTGTAGTCCACGAAGAGCTTGACGATGCGGCCGTTCACCTGCGCGCCGACCTCAACCTCCTTGATCGGCTGCACGGTTCCCGTGGCCTCCACGGTGCGGAAGATGTCCGTGCGGACGACCCTCGCCGTGCGGTAGTGGACAACGGCGGCCTCGGTCTTCCGCGCGTCGAGGAACCGCACGACGCCGTAGGCCGCGCCGCCCAGCACCGCGAGCCAGACGCCCGTCTTGACGAGCGTGTTAGTCCATTTCATGATCCGTCACCTCCCGATGCGTTCCGTTCTCCTTCGCGCCCGCGCCCGCGCGCCCGGCATACGGCGGCACGCGCCCCGTCAGGCGGATGAGCGCGGCCTCGGCCGCCTCGCCGGCGTAGAAGGACTTGACGCGGGCGCCAAGCGCGTCCGCGAGCTTGTCCGCCGCGTCCGTGAAGTCGAGGCGGCAGGCGTCGCCCACGTTGTACTGCGCCTGCACGGTTTCGAGGTTTTCCCGGGCCTGTTCCACCTCGATGGACGCCGCCGCAAGCGCCTCGCGCGCGTTGTCGCGGGTCGCCACGGCGACGGCGAGGTCGTAGGAGAGCTTCTGCTCGGCGGCCTCCACGTCCGTGCGGGCGCGCTCCATCTCCACGACGGCGGCATCGACCGCAATCTGCCTGCGGTAACCGTCGAGGAGGGTCTGCACGGCCTTGAAGCCCCAGCTCCAGTTCCAGGCCGGGTCCGCGAAGGAGAAGGCCGAGGAGAGCGTCAGTTCCGGCAGCAGGTCCGCCACCGCGTAGTCCACCCGCGCGCTCGCCGCGCGCAGCTTCGCGCGCAGCACCATCAGCGCGGGCGCGTTCGTGCGCGCGACGTACAGGCCCGCCACGGCATCGTAGTCCGTCGCGGGAAGTCCGGGGCCCCGGTCCGCCAGGGCGTCCCCGGCCACCGCGAACACGTCCGCCCGCGTCGCGCGGTCCGCTTCGAGGCCCAGCGTGCGCAGGAACTCCGCGCCCGCCGTCACGACGTCGTTCGAGGCGTTGATCACCGCAAGGCGCGCAGTCGAAAGGTCCACCCGCGCCTTGAGGACGTCGAGCTTCTTCGCCTCGCCGGCCGCATAGAGGACTTCGCTCTCGCGCAGGTGCTCCGCGTGCATGAACGCATTCGTGCGCGCCACCGCGAGGAGCGCGTCGTTGCGCCGCAGCGTGCAGTACGCCTGGGCGACCTCGTTGAACACGTCGAACTCGCCGTCCGCGAGGTCCCGTTCGGCCGCGACCAGGTTCTCGCGCGCCTCCAGCTCCCGCGCGTCGATCCGCCCGAAATCGCAGAGGAGGAGGTCGAACGACACGTCCGCCGTCCCCTTCCCGCGCGGCTGGCGCCAGGAGAAGTGGCTGCCGCCGTTCGCCGTCGCCTGGGAATAGCCGCCCGCGAGGCTCACCTGCAGCGCGCGGTCGGACGTGACCTGCCGGAGCGCCAGCACGGCGTTCGACACCGCGAGGCGCGAGGCCGCCAGATTCGGGCGGTTCGTCAGCGCGAACGCCACGTAGTCGTAGAGGTCCCCGCCGCGCAGCTCCACGCGCGGCGCCGCGTTCGTACACGCCGCCACGGCGCAGTCGTTCGTCGCCGACGCAACGCCCCGTTGCGCCGCACGGGCGCGCGCGACGGTCTCGCAGCCCGTCAGGACCCCGAGCACGCTCGCCGCAAGCAGGAACAGATGAAAAGCACGAGCCATGCCCGCTAGCATAACAAAGAACGGCGGGGATGTGAAGCGCGAAAAACGGGAGGGCGCTTCTGCGCGACCCTCCCGCCGCACCTTACCGTGGGTAGACCTCGGCCTGCCAGCCACAGGCGCGGGCGGCCTCGACGTTCGCGGGCGTGTCGTCGAAGAAGAGCAGACGTTCCGGCGGCAACGCGAGGCGCTGCGCCATGAGGTCGAAGATCGCCCGCTGCGGCTTGTAGAGGTGTTCGAGGCCGGAAACGACCTCGGCATCCACGAGCGCACGGTAGGCGGCGGCGCGGGGCACGAAGAGCCGTTCGTAGAAGTCGGGCGACATGTTCGTGAGGATGCCGAGCTTCCTGCCGTCCGCCTTCAGGCGCCGCATGAGGTCCAGCGTCTCGGGCCGCAGGTCGCGGATCCAGGCGGCCGCGTCAACCTCCCAGAGCGCGGCGAGGTCGGCCGCCGTGGCCGTGCGCCCCGCGTCGGCGAAGATGCGGCGGTACATCTCGTCGAACGTGATGAATCCGCCGTCCCAGAGATGGCGGTACTTCGTCCAGCCGGCGGCGACGGCGGCGCGGTCAAGCCCGCGCGCCGCGCAGAACGGATAGAGCGCCCACGACCTGCTTGGGGCGACGGAAATGACGCCGCCGAAGTCGAAGACGACGCCCGCCGCGTGCGCGGCCCGTGCGGACCACTCCTCCACGAAGGTGTTCATCGCCAGCCCGCCGGCAGTGCGTCCAGCACCGTCTCGACGACCTGGTCGAGCGTCAACTGCGTGGAGTCGATCTCCAGCACGCCGTCCGCCTTCCGGAGCGGCGCGTAGGCGCGCGTCGAGTCGATCGCGTCGCGCGCCAGGAGCGACGCCTTCACGGCCTCGGCGCTCTGGTTCGCCACGCCCGTGGCGACCTCCTCCAGCTGGCGGCGGCGGGCGCGCGCCTCGGGGGAGGCGGTGAGGTAGAAACGCGCGGGGGAGTCGGGGAAGACGACCGTCGTGATGTCGCGCCCCTCGACGACGAGGTCGCCGTAGCGCGTCATGCCGCGCAGGAGCGCGGTGATGCGGTCGCGCACGGCCTTCACCGTCGCGACGGGGGAGGCGTGGGCGTTGATCTCCGGCGTGCGGATGCGCGCGCCGGGGGCCTCGCCGTCCACATAGTAGGCGAGCGCGCCGTTCTCGGGGCGGCATTCGACCTGCACCCGCTCCGCACAGGCCGCGACGGCGGCGGGGTCGGACGTCTCGACGCCCTGCGCAAGGCACTGCCAGGTCATGATGCGGTAGAGCGCGCCGGAATCGACGTGCAGAAACCCGAGCGCCCGTCCGACGCGCCGGGAGGTGGAACTCTTGCCCGAGCCGCTCGGGCCGTCGATTGCGATGACACGTGCCATGTCGCTGACCTCGCCTTGTTGTCGTGTGAACCGTGGTGGAAAGGGATTCTTCGGTGGCCTCGCGGCGAATAAGCCGGATTCTGTTCCCCTCGCGGGTCCGATCATTCATCTGAGCAATCAACCCGGAACCTCATCGCGGTCCGCCGGGCCGCGCGGCTGAAACCGCGCGGCGGGTGGCCTTCCGCGAACCGGACGGGCAGCCCGTCGGTTCCCTATTTGATCTTGCTCCGGGGAGGGCTTGTCGTGCGGGCGCGCTTCCGCGCGGCCCCGGTGGTCTCTTACACCGCCCTTTCACCCTTGCCCGTCCCGCACGAGGCGGAAACGGGCGGTCTCTTCTCTGTGACGCTTTCCATCCGCGGCGCTTGCCGCCGCGCTCCCGGCCTTGACAGCCGGGTCCCCTGCCCTGCGGAGTCCGGACTTTCCTCACCCTTTCGGGCGCGATCGGTCACACGCGGGGCCACCGAAGAAATTGAAATCAAAGATCGCCGTACAGGAGGCGTCCGCACATCGTGCAGGCCGCCCGCTGCTGCTTCTGCCCCTTCGCGGCGGCGGCGGCGTTGTGTTGCACAAGCTGCGCCACGAACGGGGGCTGCTTCATGTGGCAGCCTTCGCAGACGCCGTCGGCGTTCAGCGACACGACCACCGGCCAGCGCTTGGTGCTCAGGCGCTCGTAGTAGAGGAGGAAGCCGGGGTCGATCGCCTTCACGGCGTTGGCCTTCTCCGTGCGCTCCGCGCGCAGGGCGGCCAGGCGCTCCTTCACGTCGGCCAGGCGCCGGTCGAGGTCGTCGACGTTGCAGTCCACGCCGCCCTTCTCGTCGTCCACCCTGGCCTGCGCGTCCAAGACGCGCTTCTCCAGGACGGCCAGCTCGTCCGCCTCCAGCGCGTCGGCGCGGGCATCGGCGGAATCGGCGTCGTGTTCCAGTCCGTCCACCTGGGCGTAGGACTGCTGGAGTTCGCGGTTGGAACCGATGGTGGCCTGGCCGATGCGCAGCTGCTGGGCCTTCTCGCGCAGTTCGGCCGCCTCGGCCCGCTCGTCCGCAATGCGCTTCTGCATCGCGGCCAGCTGGTTCTTCGCGATTTCAAGCGAGGCGTTGACGCCCGCGAGGCGCGCCGTCTCCTGGGCCTTGCGGCACGGGATGTCCTTCTCTTCCATCTCAAGCTCGCGGATCATGTCATCCACGTCCTGCAGCTCGATCAGCGGTTGTATCACGTTCACCGATGTACTCCCTTTCGTAAACCTCGTGTCTCGAAAATTGAGGGATATAGTTTACCGAATCCCCGAACGCGCGTCAAGGACGTCCGTACTGCACGCTGAAGCGGCGCTCCCCGGTAACTTGCCCCGGAGCCGGGATGTCCCAAGCAACCCGTTCCCCATTTCCTAAACGCGAAAAACCGCGCCTTCGCGCGGTTTTGAATGGTGGAGATAAGGGGAGTCGAACCCCTGACCTTCTCAATGCCATTGAGACGCTCTACCAACTGAGCTATATCCCCAAGGAGGTGGAAAACGAAAGATAGTATACAGGATTCACATCGGAGATGCAAGCGGGAACTTGAAGAAAATACAGCGCGGCGACGTATCCCCTTCACCGCGACTTCGCGACCTTCTGCAGGACGGCATTGCGGATGAGCTTGCGCAGCTTCAACGCGCCGAGGACGAGCAGGACGACCGCGAGGCAGAAGAGGACCGCCGCGCCGATCGCCGTCACGCCGCCGGCGGCAAAGCCCTGCTTCATCCACTTCGCGAAGCTGTCGAGGAAAAGCTGGAGGACGGCCGTTCCCGACGTGAGGACCATGAAGCACATCGGCAGGAAGGCGATCCACCAGCGGAGATGCTTCTTGAACAGCCACAGCGAGGCCGTCAGGAGCGTGAGGGAGGCGAGCATCTGGTTCGCGGAGGCGAACATCGTCCAGAGATTCGCCGACATCGACGGATTGAAGACGAGCAGGTAGATGCCGATCAGGACGACAATCGTCGTCGCGACGTACATGTTGCGGTTGAGGCGCACGACGAGAGGCTGCGGCCGCGCCACGGCGCCGGGCGCCGTCACGCCCGACGGCTGCGCCGTCGTCGACCAGATTTCCTGCCACACGAAGCGCGCGAGGCGCGTGCAGGCATCCACCGACGTCATGAGGAACGCCGCCACGGCGAGGAGCATGAAGCTTTCCGCCGTCTTCTCCGGAAGCCCCATCTGTCCGCAGAAGGACGCAAGCCCCTGCGCGAAGAGCTTCACGGGCGGCAACGTCGCGAGTCCCGTCTTGAGGTCGGCCTGCGTGCCGCACGCGACGGCGAGAAGCGCAAGAAGCGCGACGACCCCCTCCAGGAGCATGCCGCCGTAGCCGATGGGACGGATATGCCGTTCGTTGTCGAGCTGCTTCGAGGTCGTCCCCGAGGCGACGAGCGCGTGGAAGCCCGAACAGGCCCCGCAGGCGACCGTCACGAAGAGCAGCGGGAAGAGCGTCTTTGAGCCGCCGCCCGCCGCCGGGAGGGTGAAGCCCGAGAAGGCGTCGATCTGGATGGTCGGATGAACCCACAGAACGGCCACGAGGCCAATCGCGAGCATCGCGTAGAGAAGATAGCTGTTGAGGTAGTCGCGCGGCTGGAGAAGGAGCCACACGGGCAGCGTGGAGGCGACGAAGCAGTAGACGAAGAGCACGATCACCCAGACCGTGCGCGCCGTCTGCGCCGTGACGCCGAAAAGCGCCACAAGGTCGCACGGATAGAGGACGCCGAACCACACAAGCAGGAAGAGGACGGGGACGAAGACGAAGCTCGCCCACTTGACGCTCCAGTGGAACCGGTAGACGCAGACGCCGAAGAGCGCCGCCTCGAAGATGCCGAGGAGCGAGGAGGTCGCCACCTCGGGGTTCGAGACGAAGGAGTCCGCCACCTGCCCCGTGAAGACGGACATCACGAGGACGAGCGCCGCGAAGCAGAACAGGAGGAAGATCATCTTGCCGGGCCGCCCCAGCACCTCCTCGATGACGGAGCCAATGGACTTGCCCTCGTGCCGCACGGAGAGGAAGAGCGTCACCATGTCGTGCATCGAACCGACGAAGATGCAGCCGAGGACGATCCAGAGCGCGACCGCCGCCCAGCCGAACTCCGCGGCGAGAACAGGCCCGACGATCGGTCCCGCCCCCGCGATGGCGGCAAAGTGGTGACCGTAGAGGACGACCGGATGCGCCGGCACGTAGTCGACGCCGTCGCCGAGCGTATGAGCCGGTGTCGGACGGGACGGATCGACGCCGAGGCTCTTCGCGAGGAACTTCGAATACCACGCATACGCGGCCGCAAAGCACGCGCAGCCAAGCAGCAGCAGCAGGGCTCCGTTCATTTCGCAATCCTCACGCGACGGCCTTCGACGGAAAGACGCCCCGCCGCCAGAAGACGCAGGGCCTCGGGGAACGCGAGGTGCTCCTGCACCTGGATGCGCGCATGGAGCATCTCGGGCGTGTCGTCCTCCTGGACGGGGACGCACTTCTGGACGATGATGGGCCCCGAATCCGTCCCCGCATCGACGAAATGGACCGTCACGCCCGCGACCTTGCAGCCGTAGTCGAGCGCCTGCGTCCAGCTGTGGACGCCCGGGAACGCCGGCAGCAGCGCGGGATGGATGTTCAGGACGCGCAGCGGGAACGCCGCGAGCAGTTTGGGCTTGACGATGCGCATGAACCCGGCGAGGACGACCGTGTCGCAGCCGGCCGCCTTCAACAGCTCGATGCAGCGGTCCTCGGCCGGCCCCTCAAGCTTCGTCTTCCACGGCGCGCAGTCGAGCCACTGGCAGGGGAGGCCGTGCTTCCGCGCGCGCTCAAGGATGTAGGCGTCCGGCACGTCCGCAAGGACAATCCGGATCTCCGCGTCGAGTTCGCCCTTCTCGATCGCGTCCACGATCGACTGCATGTTCGAGCCCGAGCCCGAACCCAGCACGCCCAGTTTCAAGGTTGCCATGAACGTCCTCCTGAACAGAACTCAGATCCGGTTCGGCGTCTCGATGCCCAGCAGCGAAAGCCCCTTCGCGAGAACCTTGCCGAAGAGCGCGCAGAGCGCGAGGCGGGCGTCGCGCACGGCGGGCTCGCTCTTGAGGATGGGCGCGCGCTGGTAGAACGAGCTGTAGAGCTGCGCGGTCTGGAAAAGATAGTCGGCGAGGACGCTTGGCTTGTAGCTCTCGGCCGCGCGGAGGACCGTGGGGCCGAACTGGAGAAGCTGGAGGGCGAGCTGCTTCTCGACGGGCGTGCCGAGCGCGAACGCGGCGGAGGCGGGCGCGCCGCCGGCCTTCTCCATGAGCGAGCAGACACGGGCGTAGGCGTACTGGAGGTAGGGGCCGGAATTGCCCTCAAGGGCGAGTGCCTTGTCCCAGCTGAAGTCGATGTCCGTAATCGGGTCGTGCGAGAGGTCGGAGTACTTGACGGCGCCGAAGCCGATCTGCTCGGCCAGCTTCTCGTCGCCGCCGCGGTCCTTGACGATCTCGTGCGCGCGGCGCACGGCCTCGGCGAGCAGGTCGTCCAGCTTGATGAGGTTGCCCTCGCGCGTGGAGATGGCCTTGCCCTGGTAGCTCATGAGGCCGAACGGCACGTGGACGAGCTTCACGGCGTAGCCCATCTTGCCCGCGATGTTGAACCACTGCCTGAAATGGAGCTGCTGGCGCGCGTCGGTGACGTAAATGATGCGCTCGGGATCGTACTCCTTCACGCGCAGCTCCACGCACGCGAGGTCGCTCGTCGTGTAGTTGTAGCCGCCGTCCGACTTGCGGACGATCGCGACGCCCAGCTTCTCGGCTTCGAGGTTGACGACGAGCGCGCCTTCGGACTCGACCGCAAGCCCCATCTCCTGGAGGCGCGCCACGACGCCCGGCATCGTGTCGTTGTAGTACGACTCGCCGCGATAGGTGTCGAACTTCACGCCCAGCTTGTCGTACATCCGGTTGAACTCGGCGATCGAGATGTCGATGAACTTCTTCCAGAGCGCCCGGTTCGCGGGGTCGCCCCGCTGCAGCTTCACGAGCTCGGCCTTGCACGCCTCCTTCCACACGCCGTCCGCCTCCTTGGCCTTCGCCGCCGAGAGGACGTAGCACTTTTCGAGGTTGGCGACGGAGAGGTGTTCGCGTTCGTCCTCGGTGAGCAGTTCGCGGTAGCCCTTGATGAGGATGCCGAACTGCGTGCCCCAGTCGCCGAGGTGGTTGTCGGCAACCACGTCGTAGCCGAGCGCGCGGTAGATGCGGTCGATCGCGTTGCCGATCACGGTTGAGCGGATGTGGCCGATGTGCATCTGCTTGGCGGCGTTCGGGGAGGAGTAGTCGATGACGACCCGCTTACCCGCGCCCGTCTGGGGGATGCCGAGCGTGGCCGTGCCGGAAAGGGCCGCGAGCCGGGCGGCGAGCCAGTCGGTCGAAACCGTGATGTTGAGGAAGCCGGGCCCGGCCAGTTCGACCTTCTCGATGAAGTCCGGCTTCGTCTCCATCAGCTTCGCGAACACGGCCTCGGCGATCTTGCGCGGCGGCAGGCGCAGCACCCTGGCGCTCGCCAGCGCGTCGTTGCACTGGAAATCGCCGAACCGAGGATCCGTGGCCGGCACGGCACGGATCTTCGCGAAGTCATTTCCCGGAAACGCGGCCTCGAAACCGCCCCTCAACCATTCTTCAATCGACATACGTCTTCTTGTCCTTCACACGCTCAAAATTTCTCCGGTCACGCGGGACGCGTGCCCCTACCAACTCTCACTCAAAATTTCTCCGGTTACGCGGATCGCCCGCCCCTACCCAAAGCCGTTAAAGGTTGCCACCGTTCTTCTTGGCGAGCTTCTGGAGCTTCTTCGCCATCGCAAGCTTGTCCACGGCGCTCAGGTGGTCGACATAGAGGATGCCGCTGAGGTGGTCCGTCTCGTGCAGGAGGGCGCGCGCGAGGAAGCCGCGCGCCGTCACGATCTGCGGCATCCCGTGGGCGTCCGTGTACTGGCACGTCACCTGGGCGGCGCGCACGACCGGGGCGCTCATGTTCGGGAGGCTGAGGCATCCCTCCTTGCCGTCCTGCGAGCCCTCCGTCGCGACGATCACGGGGTTGAACATGACGAGGGGCATCGCGACGGCGGCGTTGAACGCGCGCGTCTCGTCGTCCTCCTCGCAGTCCGCCGGCACGTCGATGACGCACATCGCCTCCAGACGCCCCACCTGGGGGGCCGCGAGACCGACCCCGCGCGCCTTGTGCATCGTGTCCACCATGTCCTCCGCCAGCTGCACGAGCGCGGGGGTGACGGACGGAACCGGGCGCGCCGTCTCGCGGAGAACCGCCGCGCCGTATTTGACGATGTCAAGAACCATAACCTAGACTCCCGTTGACCCGAATCCGTCCGCACCGCGCTCCGTCGTGTCCGTTTCGGCGACTTCGACGACCTCGGCCCGAACGACGGACGCCACGACGACCTGCGCGACCTTCATGCCCTTCTCGACCGTGAACGGCTCCGCGCCGAGATTGACGAGGATGACGCCCACTTCCCCGCGATAGCCCGCATCGATCGTGCCGGGCGCGTTCAGGACGGTCACGCCATGCCGGAGGGCAAGCCCCGAACGGGGGCGCACCTGGGCCTCCGCGTCGGGCGGCAGCTGGAAGACGAGCCCCGTGCGCACGAGCGCGCGGTCGCCGGGCCGCAGCGTCACCGTTTCAATAGAACGAACGTCCATCCCGGAATCACCGGGATGGGCGTAGGTTGGCAGCTGCGCCGCAGGGTCAATTCGCCGAATCGCCAGCGTCATCGTCCCGCTCCGTCTCAACCGAGGAACCGGCCGTCGTCTCGTAGCCGATGCGGTTCAGGTTCCAGTCCTGCCACGCGACCGGCAGGGCCATCGCCGCCCCGCGGCCCAGGTCGTCGCGGAGCTGCGCCCGGCTCATCTCGGCCTGGGCGGCGTCGCCCGGCTTGCGGTCCTCCACGTAGACGAGCAGCGCGTGACGCTTGCTGGCCGTGGAAATGAAGTCGGAGATCTGCCCCTTCGCGAGCTTCATCGTGGCGGGCGCGACGTACATCGCGTCGGGGAACGCGCCGCGCGCCATCGAGGAGACGGAGAAGACGGTCGAGGTCGTCATCGAGACCGCGCCGAACATCTTCGCGTCCACTGGCTTCTTTCCCTTCGCGATTTCCGCCGCCGCCAGCGCACGCGCCTTCTCCACGCGCGCCTTGAACGCCTTCGCGCGGGCGTCCTCCAGCGCGTCGCCGCGAATGATCTCCTTCGCCTCGGCGAAGGACGGCACGTGCGCCTTCTCAAAGGCGTTCGTCGTCACGGCGCCGTCCGCGTCCTTCGCGGCGAACGGCACGCGCTCGACGAGGTAGACCGCGTTGGTGCCCGCCGCCACGCCGTAGCGGGTGATGGCCGAATCGACGTCCAGCTCGGACACGGTGGAGAGGAAGTCGGGACAGTCGCGCACGATCTCCGACGGACGCGCCATGAAGCCCTTCACGTAGCGCCCGTCCAGCGAGAAGCGCCTGGAGGTCTGCACCTTCACCTTCTCCTCGGCGGCAACCTTCACGAGCAGGTCGACGGAGTTGTCCATCGCCTTCTTCTCGTCCTGCGGGTAGACGCGGGCGAGCAGGTTCGTGCGGTACGCCTCGACGGAGGCGATCACCTGCAGTTCGCGTTCAAGGATCGGCTTGACCTCCTCGAACGTCTTCGTGACCGTGACGCCGTTCGTGCCCGTCGTCTCGAAGCGGGCGGACGTCGCGTCGTAGTGGTCGTGCATCTCGTCCTCGGAGATCTTGAACTGGGCGAGGCGGGCGGGCGCGTCGGCCTGGAAGCGCGCGAACTTCACCTGCACGCAGTCGGGCAGCGCGAAGGAATTCGTGTTCGCCCGGTAGTAGGCCTCCAACGCCTTGTCGTCGAGCTTCACCTTGTCGAACTCCTTGTCGATGTAGGAGGCGACGCGCACTTTGAATTCGTCCGTCCAGTCGTTGACGGCCCCCGCAAGCTCGGTCGGCGACACCCACGTGGCGCTGCCCAGCACGACCGACTGGAGCTTCTGCAGCGAGATGCGGCGGCGGAGGTAGGCCTCGAACATCGGCGGCGTGAGGCCGTTCTCGCGCAACAGGCGCTCGTACTTCACCACGTCGAAGGCCCCGCCCTCCGAAAACGAGGGATCCCGGCGAATCGCCTCGCGCACATCCGCGTCGGTCGCCTCCAGGTGCATCGCCTTCGCAACGGCGAGCGCGGCGGCGGCGCGCCACGCCTCGCGGTTGGCCTCGGCGTTGGACATCCGGTTGTCGGACTGGCGGCCGATGCCGCGCGCGTCCTTCACGAGCGCGTCGAAGTAGGCGGCGTCAAGTTCCTTGCCGCCGAGCGTGCCGACGGAGGGGCCGGAACCGCCGTCGCGGCTCACGAAGAGGAAGTCGAATGCGAAGAAGACCGAAATCGCGACGGCGAACACGCCCCAGACCCATTTGTTCTTGATGAGGCGGTTGAAATGATGGATGACCACGTTCTTGTCCTGTTCTGATGTTTCTACTGTAGCTTTGCAGTTTACTTGTTTCTGTTCAAATCGCCTGGCGCGCGGCGCGGGAAATCAAATGTCCTCGTCGTCCTGGTCCTTCTTGTCGTCCGCCTTCTTGTCGTCCGCCTTCTCGCCGTCGGACGGCCCGGCATCCGCTTCGTCCTTGCCGTCCTTGGCCGGTGCGGCCTCCACCGTCTCGGCCTCGTCGTCCTCGTCGTCGGCGGCGGCCTTCGCGCCCTTCGACGCTGCGGCATCGGGCACCTTGGTGGAGATCACGAGCTCGCCGGAGTTGACGTTCGAGCGCCCTTCCGCGAACGCGAAGCGGTTGAGCATGTCGCCCGACGCGCCGAACGTCATCATCGACACGCTCGTGCCGCCGCCGACGGACGCCTTCGCGCGGAAGATCTTGATGGCGCACTTCGGCGAAAGAAGGAAGTCGAGCGTCTTCGGCACGTCCTTGACCTCGCCCGTCTCGAAGTTCTTCTGCGTGCCGAGCCCCTGGTCGAGCGCGATCGTGCAGCCGCCGCTCTCGCCCCGGATCGAGGTGAAGAGCCGGTCGCCGGTCGTGCGGATGCGGATCTGGTTCGCGGCGCCCATGCGGGGAATCACGTAGTGGTCGCCCTTGAGGGAGAGCGTGCCCGTCACGCAGCGCACCACGGCCTCGTCGCCGTCGTGCGTGTTCGCGTAGTCGAACACGCTCTCGCCCGCGAGGTTCTCGCAGAAGAACGCGGGCGCGACGACCTTGAAGAGCCCCTCGCCCAGCGAACGCGGCAGCTTCAGCGTCACACGCCCGCCCTTGAGCTCCAGCGCGCGCGCCGGCGCGCCGATCTCGATCTCGCGCGTCGCGAACTCCGCCGCGCGGTCAAGGACAACGGAGGACTTCTCGCCCAGCGCGAACTCCGCGCGCGGCGCCTCGGCACCCTCGCCCAGCGCACGGACAACCGAACCAAACGGATAATAGCGCCCTTCGGCGGCATCCACCCAGCCCGTCGTGCGCGGCTTGAGCACCTGCACCTTCCCCTCCACGCGCACGCAGCGCATCAGGGGATAGAACGCCTTCTCCGGCTTCGCCGCAGCAGGGGCCGCAATCTCGTCGGCGGGCTTCCCGGCCTCGGCCTCTTCCTGCGCAAAGACGGGCACAAAGGCGGTGAACGCAGAGACGGACGCCGCGGCGACCGCTGTCTTGAATGAAATTGTCCGATTCATGTAAGACCTTCCCTTCTCTTGTGGTTCACGTATTTTACAATTTTCCGTGCCTGAACGCAACTGCGATATCGCCCGACCCGCATCGCGGTGCAGGGCGAACCCGGTCAGGGACGGGAGAGCAGTTCGAGGACGGGGCGGAGGATCTGCCCTTCCTCCGCGTACATGAGCCTGTCCAGGATGAACGGCAGATAGACGACCAGCATCGCGATGCCGAGGGCGGACTTCACCGGCATCGAGAGGAAGAACACGTTCAGCTGCGGCGCCGTGCGGTTCACGAACCCCAACCCGATCGTCGCGAGGAACATGAGGATGATGACGGGCGCGGAGATGACGACCGTCGTCCGCAGCATCCCGTCCACCGCCCCGAGGATGCGCACCGGCGCATCCGGCGCGAAGGACACGCCCGCGCCGAAGACCGGCCAGATCCCGAAGCTCGCGTAGAGCGCCCCCAGGAAGACGAAGACGGCCCCCGAGACGAAGAAGACCGTCGTGACGATCTGCGAGAAGAAGAGCCCCGTCGTCGACTCCTGCGACCCCGAAAGCGGCGAATACACCTCGCCCATCGTCGCCCCCCGCTGGTTGTCGATGAAGTTCCCCACGTTCTCGGCCACCCAGAACGGCACCGCCGAGAAGAACCCGATCAGGAACCCCACCACCACCTCCTTCACGCCGACGACCGCGAGCATCCCCCAGCCCGGCTCGCCCGGCGGCATCGTGGCGAGCACGTGCGGCACGGCCAGCACGGCGAACGCGAGGATCGCCACGCGCCGCGCCGTCCCCATGATCATCGCCTCGCCGAACGCGGGGCAGACCATGAACGCCGCCCCGATGCGCACGGCCGCCAGGGCGAGCGCAATGATCAGACGATGGTATTCCAGGTAGGCCATGCGGAAAGTATAGCACATCCCCCGGTCGCGCAGGCGCGCGCCCCTCCCGGCGACCGCAGGGGGGGCCGCAAGGAGAACGGCGGCGGGGGGAAGATGGTCAGCGGACCAGGATCCTCAGCCCGCACGGCGCAAGCCCCCAGAAGCGTGCCCCCGCCCGGAAGAGCCAGTGTTCCGCGCCCAGACCTGCGGGGCGGAAGCGGCCGTCGGCCGCCTCCGCCGAAAGAAGCGTCCAGCCCCGCCTGGGGAGGTTCGCGGTGTTCACCGCCGAAAACGGCGCCCCCTCGGCGATCGACAGGCGCCCTGCGACGGCGAGCGGCGCGGCGGCCGCCGCACCCCGCGCGTCGTATTCGAAGCCATCGAGCGCGAGGTCGCCGGCCAACGCGCCGCCGCCCGCGTCCGAGACGAGCTTCGCGGCGCGCACCGGCGACGCCGCGCGGAGGTCGAGCGTGCCACCGCCCTTCACGCCCAGCACGGCGCCCGGGCCGAGCTTTGCCCGGGGCGCGCGCCGACCGCTCCACTTGTTGACGAGATAGGCGTTGAGCGCGCGGCATTCCGCGTCCGTCAACAGCCGGTCGTAGCAGATCGCCTCGCAGACCTTGGTGCCGAACAGGCCCTTGGACCAGCAGCTCGACCCGAAGCAGAACCTGCGGTTCGTCCAGTTCGCGTCGGTATGCGCGGGGTCGCGCGTGCCGATGAAGCAGCAGGGCGCGCCCTGCGGCAGCCTGACGGGCGTGGCGCCGTCGACCACGATGCGCGCCCCGTTGACGTAGATCACGTCGCCCTGGTTCGAGAACGACGCCTTCGAGCGGAAGTTGAAGTCGAATTCGAGCGCCTGGCCCGAATAGAAGCGCATGGCGGCGTCGCCGAAGCCGTCCCCGCAGAAGAAATACGACGCGGCGGAGAAGGAGGCGTCGAACTCGTACATCACGGCAATCGTGTGCGGCGTGTTCGCCTGGTTGCAGCAAAGACCCACCGACGCATTCAGGTAGAGGCCCGGATTGACGCCCTCCTCCGCCGCCACGTAGCGCGCGTACTGAGCGGCCCCGCCGCCCAGGTTGGTACTCTCGAAATACGTGCCCGCATCGCCCTTCGCGCGCCAGCGCAGCACGCGCCCGTGCGCATTGGTCTGAATCGACCCCGCAGACGCGGCCGTCGCGGAGACGTCCGTCACCTCCGCCGCGTCGAACCACCAGAGGCGCCCGCCGTCCGGTGGCGCATACGCGCCGTCCGCGAACGCCAGGGCCGCCCCGTCCACCACGAGTTCGCCGTCCACCTCGCCCCGCACCGTCCCGGAGGCGACAAGCGTCACGTTCGCCGCGATGACGCCGGTGAAGTCGCAGGGGCCCGTCACCGTCAGCACGGCCGCACGGGGGGAGGAGTTCGTGACGAGCCCGGCGCCCGCAAGGGCGGCAATCGTCTGCGTGGCCCCGTTCAGGTCGAGGACGGCATCCGCCACGAGCGTCACCTTCGCGCTTTCCGCAAGCACCGCGCCGCCCTCCAGCATGTCCCCGTCCGCCTCCGGCCAGATGCCGGCGGCGTCGTAGACGCCCCATTTCACGGAGAGATACTGCTCGACGGCCTTCTTCTCGTCCTCCGAAAGCTCATGGTCGAAGGCGATCACTTCGCCGATCTCGCCGTTGTAGGCGTTCTGCGTGCGACCCCAGGTCTGGTAGCCGCCGATCGAGGGGCGCATCGTCTTCGGCTCGGCGCTGTCGTCGGCGTTGAACTGGCCGATGATCAGCGGCACGCCGTCCGGCGTCGCGGGGATCGGCGTCCTGCCGCCGTTGACGCGCTTCTTCTCGCGTGCAAAGCCCAGGTCGTGCCAGGTCTCCCAGGTCGCCCAGCGGAGGCCGTATTCCGGGTTCCCCTTGCCGTACCACCCCCACGGCGAGATCGAGCCGGACGCGGGGGCCTGCGGCCGCATGCAGATGTAGATCGAACGGATATCGACGAACCGTTCGGCGACAAACCACGTGTAGGACGACGCCGCATGGTCGAAGCGCATCGTGTCAAGCCCGTTCATCTTCGCCCCGGGATAGGTCCCCGGCACGCCGCCATCCGCCGTCTCGTGCGTGAAGAGCATCCCGGTACGCGACCGCCACGCCGTGGCCTGTCCGTCCGCCGCCGTCACCGTATCGGGCCGGGAGGCGTCGAGCCAGAAGACGGACGTACACAGCAGGCCCGGCTCCAGCCGGAGCGTGCCCTCGGCAACCGTCAGGTCCCCGCCGAACGCACACGTCGGGTTCACGGCCACCGTGTTCGTGCCCGTCTTGACAAGCGCGGCCGTGCTCGCGCCGGAGAGCCCCGTCGAGAGATCGACGTCCGAAAGGCCGTCGCCGCCGATCTCGACGCGGGCGCGCATCGCGCCGGGCGCGGCCATGACCTTCGCGCCGCCCCGGAACGTCACGGCCCCGAGGTCGACGTCGTCGCCAATCTCCACGACCGCCCCGTTGTCGAGGATCGTCTTCTCGGAGGTGACGCGGCCCGTCAAGGCGACGCGGCCGCCGTCGATGGTCAGCGTGCCCGTGGAGGCGATGTCGTTGGCAAGCGTCTGCCCGTTCGCGTTCCGGATCGTGAGCGCGCCCTTCTCAACCACCACGCGCGCCGCGCCGAGCGTGCCGTCGCCGGATACGGCAAGCGCACCCCCGGCGGACGTCACCGCGATCTCGCCGCGGTAGTCGTTCGCGCCGGCGAACTCCAGAACGCCGCAGTTCATCGCGATGCGCCCGGCGCCGGTGACCTTTCCATTGAACCGCATCACGTACCTTGGGTTGTCGTGCGAGAAATAGACGACGTCCTGAAAGCGCGTGGCGCCGTTGAACGTCAGCGTCACATTGCCGCCGCCGATGTAGAACGGCCCCGTGTTGCCGTCGCCCGGGTATCCGTTCCCGGAGCCCGCGATCACGAAGTTCTGGTCGAAGGCCGTCGAGGCCGTCAGGCGGATCGAGCCGCCGCCGCAGGTGCCGCCCATCAGGTAGACGTCGCCGCCGGCCGGAAACGCCTGCGCGCCGAGCGATTCGCCGATGACCAGCCGGGCGCCGCACGCGACGACCGTCGGCCCCGTCCAGGCCGCCGGACGGGCGAGCGTGTAGCTGCACGTGCCCCGCCAGGGTCTGGAGGGCATCGCCGGGCCGGAGAAGACGACGCCCTGCGTGCCCGTGATCGGCGCCTTCACCGCGATTTCGACCGACCGGTGGCCCGTGGCGGCCATCCCCGGCCCGCGCAGGACGCCCTGCCGTTCGCCGAAGTCCAGCGCGCCCGTCCCGTCGATGGTCATGCCCGTGACCATCTCGTCCGACGGGACGTTGACGATGAGCCCGCCCGAGAGGATCTTCAGGTCGGCGTTCAGCGTGAGCGCGCGGCCGTCCGCCGCATCCCAGTAGAGCGCCCAGACGCTCTTCGGCGCCGCGACCGTGGCGGCGGCGGAGAGGCGCACGATGGCCGCGCGCTGGTCGTCGGCGTCCGACCAGGGCACGGGGGCGGCGGCCGGCACGACGCCCCGCGCGGCGTCGTAGGAGGCGAAGAGCGTCCCCCTGTGCGCGCCCGCCAGCGTGGAGGCGTCGTCGTAGAGCGCGAGGGCCGGCGTGACCATGCCGTTCTCGACCGCCGGCGGCTGCGCGATCAGAAGCCTGTCCGCCTCGCCAAGCGCGGAAAGGGACGACGCGCAGTACACGAGGAGCGCCCCGTTGCGGACATCGAGCGCGGGCACGGCGAGCGTGACGCCCGCGCCCGCGCCGTGATCCAGCGCGAGCCGCCCAAGCCCCGGACCGCAGATGAAGCGGCTGCCCTCGTCGTCGCACATCGCGAGGTCCGCCGTCTCGCCGGCGGCCAGCGACGGCGCGACGCGGATCTCGCCGCCGCCGATGGACACCGTGCCGTGCGAAAGGACCGTGCCCGCCTTCGCCGTCAGGGCGACAGGGCCGTCGACCACCGCCACCTCGCCGAAGTCCGACGCAAGGTTCTCGAAGACCATGCCGCCGGACCCGCCGATCTCCAGGCGGTTCGCGCCCGTCCCGGCCAGCGGCCCCCTCATCGTCAGCGTGGACTTCTCGTTGATGAGCGAGGCGGGCGCCCCGGTCAAGCGGATGCCGTGGGCCGTGTTCGTACACGTCATCGTGCGGCCGCGGACGAGCAGGCCGTCCAGCGCCACGGACGCGCAGTCGATGTTCATCACCTCCGGGCACGACAGGAACGTCGCGCGCCCGCCGTCCGGGACCACGCCTCGGAGCCAGAACCCCGTATTGGACCACGAAGCGCTTCCGTTGGACTTTGTCCAAATGCCGTCAACCGCCTTCGCGGACGCGAAGGGAAGCACGGCGGCCGTCGCCACGGCAAGCAGACAGATACGCATGTCCCGCCCTCTCGTGAAGCACGCCCCCTGTGCGCCGCCCGCAGGCCCGGCCGCACGGCCGGGAGCAACCCGCCTGGACGCCCACGCAATAGAGGTACGACATCCACCAACATGGCGAGTATGCCATAATCCACCCTCCGGCGCAAGGCGAAAAACCGCGTTCGAACGGCTCAGAACAGCACTTCGAGGTCGCAGACGCCGGAGAGGTCTTCAACCACGGCGTCCACGTAGGCGGAGTCGCCGATGCGCGAAACCGTGAACGGACGCGCTTCGCCGTTCACGCGGAGGGCGCGCGCCGTCTTCCCCTGCGGCAGGAGGAGGTGCGCCGCCACGCGCCGCGCGGGCGAGCGGAGGAGGTAGCGCAGGCCGTTCGCGCGCAGGACGTACTGGCAGTCCACGACCGCGCCCGACACCTCGTAGCCCGTGAAGTAGCGCACCTGCGTGTAGTCCGTGACGGGCCAGCGCGGCGAGAAGCGGATCGCGTCGTACGTGACGCCCGCGTCCACGATGCCCGCAAGGCCCTCGTCCACGGCCGAGAGGAGGCTCGCCGCGCCCCACGCGCTCGGGCCGCGCCCCTGCGGCTTCCGGTCCTGCGCGCCGTAGAGGAAGTAGACGCCGCCGTCGCGCGCGGCCATCTCCTTCACGCGCACGAGGATGTCCCAGCCGTAGGCTTCGTAGCCGTTCTCGAACGCCGCCTTGGCGAGCTCGCCCGCCGTGAACGGGCACACGGCGCCGTTCACATACTCGCCCTTCGGGTGGCGGCCGAAGGCGGGCGTGTAGGGCGGATCGACCGTGAACCACTCGGCGAAGCAGTCCGTCGTCCGGCGGCGCGCGCGGTATTCCTCGATGGTCTTGCGGCAGTCGGCGACCGGCATGAGGCCGCGGTTCATGTCGTAGGCGGCGGAGAGCGAGAGGCGTTCGCGCTCGTGCGCGTCGACGGGCGGCACGTTGAGCGGCAGCTGGTGGAAGAAGAAGCGGCCGTTCCAGAGGTGCTTGTACATCGCCGCCTTGAGGGCGTCCGCCCGCGCGCGCCAGGCGGCCGCCTTCGCCGTGCGCCCGAGGCGGCCGTTCAGCCACGCGAGCTGCGCCATCGCCTGGTAGACGCCGGAGTTGTCGCCGTGCATGATCGCCTGGGGCGTCGCGG
>ERZ1034962.390-NODE-390-length-21573-cov-7.341760_pt1 | contig 21573 bp, 36 predicted proteins | sample MGYA00520696_ERZ1034962 | MGnify/ENA primary metagenome ERZ1034962 (study PRJEB33766, sample SAMN09781770) | gut metagenome | biome: gut microbiome | host: Homo sapiens | place: Madagascar | study: EMG produced TPA metagenomics assembly of the PRJNA485056 data set...
GCCATAGATGATGCTCATGCGGTTACCTCCGTTATTGTTACCTGTACCGCCATATCCGCATTGGGCTTTTCGCCCATTGCCTTGGCGGCAAGAGTACCGTTGTTGTTCTCAATCCAAAGGGCAGATGTGCCACTGTCGATAAGTACGCCAAGGGCTGTTGCGTCCATTTGGATGTCTACTTTGCTGTTGACGGTGATGCCGGAAAGGGTTATGGTCTGCGCATAGGGGCTTGCGGTTCCTGTCCACCCGGCAGCGGTTAGGGTAACGCTCGCTTTCTTTACCTTGCAGGCGTTAATCGCTGTCTGCTGTGCGGTGGAAACAGGCTTATTGGCATCGCTGGTGTTATCCACATTGCCCAGCCCTACCTGTGCTTTGGTCACGCCATGTGGGTTAGCCTTATCGGAAACATGGGTATAGGGTGCCTGCTTCACATTGTCCACATTGCTAAGGCCCACTTGCGTTTTGGTTACTTCGTGGGGGTTGGCCTTGCTTGCGATATGGCCGGGCACATCCGCCAGCGCCGCATTGAACGCCGTTTCCGTCCCGGAATAGCCGCCCTCTACGGCGGTCTGATAGGCGGATTTACCATCGGCACCGGCTACGCCTGCGGGGCCTTGTTCGCCCTGCGGGCCAACGGGACCTTGAATGCCCTGAATGCCCTGCTCACCTTGGGGGCCTGTAGCGCCGGTAGCGCCAGCCGGGCCGGTAGCGCCAGTCTCACCCTGTGGGCCTGTTGCGCCGGTATCGCCCTTTTCGCCTTTGTCACCTTTAGGGAGTACAAAATCGAAAACCGCAGCGGAGGTAGTGCCGCTGTTGGTGACGGAAGCAGCAGCGCCGGAAGTAACTGTACCGACCGTGATGGTAGCAGCTGCGCCGTCTGCGCCCTTTTCGCCAGGTGCGCCCTTTGGGCCTGTTGCGCCTGTCGCACCAGTTTCACCGGTTGGGCCTTGCACACCTTGCGGCCCCTGTACGCCCTGCGGGCCCTGGGGGCCGATGGGGCCTTGCAAAGCACCTACACTTACCCAGTCATTGGCCGTCTCGCTGTAAATGTAGCACTCGCCATCTTCCTGCACATAGTACATCTTATCGTTACCGGCTGGGATTGCGTTTTTAAGCGCTGCCAGTGTAGGATAGCTGTCCTCGATATACAGGCTGGTGCCGTCTTTACCTGCGGGGCCTACGGGGCCTTGTGGGCCGATTGGGCCTTGCGGGCCTTCCGGGCCTCTGCCGCCGGGAGCGCCTGTTGCGCCGGTGTCACCCTGCTCACCCTTGGGGCCTGCGGGACCAGCCGGGCCTTGTGCGCCGGTTGCGCCTGTGGCACCTCTTGCGCCGGTTGCACCGGTATCACCCTTGGGGCCAGTATCGCCTTTATCACCTTTGGGGCCGGTTGCGCCTGTGGCACCGGTAGCACCGGCGGGACCCTGTTCGCCTGTTTCGCCCTTGGGGCCTTGGATGCCCTGTACGCCTTGAATCCCCTGTGGGCCTCTTGTGCCTTGGGCGCCCTGCTGGCCCTGTACGCCCTGCGGGCCCTGCGGACCTCTTACGCTTACCGGCTGCGGGGCTATCGCCGTATCCTGTATGGTAAAGGACATGACACCATCGGCATCTACAGAGGGAACAATAACGGGGCCTGTCAGGCCCTGGTCACCCTTCGGCCCCTGCTCGCCCGTGTCGCCTTTTTCACCCTGCGGGCCGGTATCGCCTTTCAGGCCGGTAACAATGGTTTCGGAACCATCATCGGTTACTGTGCCATTGGCGAATTTCAGGCGGCTGCGCTGCGGCGCTACTGTGCCATCCGGCGCTATGATGATGTGGCCGGAAGAACCGGTGGCTTCCCATGTCTCGCCGTCATTGCTGGTTTCCAGCACCTTGTCGCTGTTCAACCGGATGTATTTCACATTGCCGGTGATGATGCGCTTGGCCAGCTCCGCCTGTACGGTACTGGCATTACCTTTAATATCTGCTGCGCCCATATTGCTGGCAGCCGCCAGTGCGTTCAGGGCATCAACAAGGCTGTTATACGCAGGGATTACAACCTCACGCACCACAGCCTCTACGGAGAATTGCATTTCATTGACGGAAAGGTTCGGGGTGGTGTCCTGTCCGATTACACCCACCCTGTTGCCATCGCTATCGGTAAATACAGCGTCCGGGGTATAAGCATTGCCATCGGACGCTTTTATTTTTTCAAACATATCTTACCCCCTGTATTTCTTGGTTTCTCGGTACTCTACTGCGATGTTCTCGATCCCGAAAGGCTCCGCATTGCCATTGGAGAAGCGGAACCGCACTTTATCAAGGTTGCGCATATCCAGCTTTCGGCCCAGCACCTTCGGAGTTGCATCGGTACTCCATGTCCATTTCGACCAGTCTATATTCTCCCATGAGAAGAAGCGGGCAGTTCTCGCATCGGTCAGAATGGAGATCCATTTGCCGCTGCACATCGCACAGGCGTTTACACTGGTGCGCACAAAAGCGGACAGCCTGCAGGCCATGTACCGGAAGTGTTTGCTAGAGTAAAAGGTCTTGCCATCGATATCTGGGGTTTCCCACTGGCACCCTACTGGTGTGTATGTCTCCCCGTCCATCGTGTCGTTGTAGGAGTTGGGAGCGGTCTCATCGGTATTGAATTTGCATACTTTGCCATCCGCCGTGCCAAAGAACAATTCGCCGTTATCGTCCCAGATCACCCTTGCGGGTATTCCGGTCAGATAAAAGCACTCGTACTGGTAGTTGGAATACGGCTCCCCATCCTCGTAGTGCTTTTGCAGCAGGTCAAGCACATACACGCCAGCACCGGCCGCAATGAAATAAAAGTCCTTGTGGATGCAGGCATAGGCATCGGCGATATTGCTTTCCAAAAGCAGTTTCGGATTGATATAAAAGCTGCGGCTCTGCACATAGCGCTCGCCAGTCACATCGGAAGCGGTCAGTGCGAAGATGCCGGTGGAGGAAAGGAACAACGGCTCGTTATCGGTCGGGACAAAGCTGTGCGGAGCGATGGCGCCATGCCCTGTGATGACATTTCCGGTCTTAAAGGCAAAGGTCTCCACGCTGTTACCGAGATCATCGGTCCCCGTTACCGTGGAGCCGGTGCGCACATACACCGCGCCGGTGGTTCCGCTCTTGTGGGCCGCTATCCTGTCGCCCACGATGGAATAACCTACAATGCGCTCGCTGTCCTCGCCCAAGATTGAGTAGGATAGATCGGAAAAATAGGAAAAATCATTCTGCGCCGACCAAAAATCCCTGTTCTTAAAGTTCGGATCGCCGGTCACAAATAGCCGGGTGCCCGTCTCGCCATACACAATACAGGTATCGCAGTTCGTAATGCGGCTGCGGCTCTCGCTCCTGTCCTTGGATGCAGTGATATATACATTGTCCGCGCCCTCCAAAGGGGATTTGCCCGGAGCGGCTACGAATGTCACGGTGCCGCTGGTGCGGTCTACAGTAAAGTCGGTAGTCTCCACCTTGTCTACGAAGGAACCGTCAGCTTGCAATATCTTTGCCGTTACAGGTGTTGTATCCAAATTTTCAAGGGAAAGTTGGAATACTGTTGCTGCTGCGGTCTTCTCTCCTACATAGAAAGATTCCGTCCACTTATCCGACATGAGGTTGATATCCTCATAAGTTGTTCCGCCGGTACCATCCGGATTTTTATTGATAACGATGCGCGGCACATAGGCGCTGTCCGATACATTAGCCACGGTAAAGGTGCCGTCACTGTGCGTTACCTTGTAGTAGTGTGCTCCATCCAGCAGGTACAGCGCTTTATCGAAGTTCTTGCCAACCGAAAAGGCATCGTTCATGGCGGAAGAGATCAGCGTATCGCCTGCATACAGTTTCGTGCCCGCATGGATGATATCTGTCCCATCCAGAGAGAACCGACCATTGATGCGGCCATCGTATACCGCCGTTTTGGCAAAGCCAAGGCGCTTTCTCACTCGACCGGGGGAGGAACGGATCATGTTCTCGCAGTTGGGGCTTCTTCTTGGGTCGATATTGGTTGCGCCGCTGGAAAAGTCGCAGCCATAAAAGTCGTTAATGACCATGGCATTGGTCTTTACCACATCAGCGCTGGGGAGTTTTGCCGGGGAATATCTCATTTGCTCCCCTCCTTACATCATGAATACGGTTTCAATTACTTGGTGTTTCTCGATGTCCTCGTCCGTCATAGCGCCTACCATCTCTGCAAAGCGTCCGGTGAGGAACTGATTCAGCGCCAGCGTCTCATCAATGCCGCTTGTGGCATCAATGGCCAGCCGAAGTGGAATCAGCGGAACCGCCTTGGGCTCCACCTCTATCTCGGTCGCACCGGAAGTGCCTGCAAGGGTGGCGTGCCGGTGCTTATACTGGATATCGAACTGCCCGCTGTAATGGTACGGGATCGCAATATGGTATTCATCCAGCCGCCGGTAGTCGGAAAAGTCGCGGAAGGTCACGCCGTCACCGGAGAAAAGGATTTTCACCATGCCGTTCATCTGCTGGGGCAGCTCATACGGCACCCATGCTATGTGCTCCGGGATTTCTACCAGCGGGAATGCATAAAACGCAGCGTTTCTTACCTGGAATGGGTACTGCGATTCCAACTTGATACTGCCGTTAAAGCTGCCGGAAAGCCGCTGGAACTCAGAAGCGGTAATCTGCTGCCGGGCCCCATCGATAGTCGCTGTTAGAACACCGCAAATTTCAAGCGTGTAGGCTTTTGCATCACTGTTGGTAAACTCGTAGGCATCACCGGGATAAACCGTCTTAGCTTCAAAATGGGAGCCCTCCATACACCGAGGCATGTTCTGAACGATGCTGATGGATTCGATCAGCGGGAACTGCGATTCCACCATTGCAACAGCACCGTCCAGCAGGTGCTCCATTCTGTCCTTGTAGTCGGCTATAAATCCGTTGCTTGCGGCAGCGCCGTTTACGGTGGCTTCATCTATCCACCGCAGCGCACCGTTGATGGCATCGTTCTTGTTCATTCAATCACCCCATGTAACCGGCTTCTTCAAGGATGCGGGCGACTTCTTCGGGTACATCTACCCATTCGCCGCGCTTGATCTGATAGGTGTAGCCGTTGATGCACACAGGCACTACGACATCTTCTTTGTTCAGCTTGTCCTTCGGCAGACGGATGCGTACCTTCTTGCCTTTGGCGAGTTCCTCGCCGGTCGCTTTTTCTACGATCTCTCCGACCATGTCGGGGTTCTTAATCTCTTTAGCCATGTTAAATCCTTTCTGTAAAAGAAGGGAGGGGTGTTACCCCCTCCCTTGTATTTGGTTAGGCAGAAGCCATGGACTGGATGCAGACCATTGCCAGCTCCTGCAGGCGAACAGTAACCGCCATCGCTTTCCAGCCGACACTCGCGCGCTGGTTCAGGGGGTCCTCGGTACCGGCGGAGCCGGTGGGCTTGATGATGATTTCGGGCTTGGAGGAGCCGTTCACATCGACCACGCCGTAAGCGTCCTTGCCTACGATAAGGGTCTTATGCAGGGTACCCGCAGTAGCGGTCGTTGCATCGGTGGGGCACATGGTGGTCAGGATGAAACGGACACCATGGATACGGCCGATCTCGCCCTTCATGATGTTCTCTGCACCATTGTACTTAGAGATATCCTGCCACAGGCTGTCGTTCTGCAGGTCGTATGCTACACTGGGATCACAGAAGCCGATGTAATAGCCGCCCTCCAGGGGCTCGGCGTTGTTGTTGCGCAGGGTGCGCACCGCTTTCTTGATCTCCTCGCTGTTTACCACCTTACCGGCGGCAATAGCGGCAGCGGAGGCAGCGCCGCCAGCAAACTGCTGGGAAGTACCCTTGAAGATAACATCCGCGCAGCGGGTCTCCAGGGTCTTGGCGGCGTTTTCGCCCATCAGCGCAGCGGACTCCGTCAGGACGGGGTCGATGCCGACCATGCTGATCTTGTCAGACAGGCGAACCCAGTTGCCCTCCTGCGCCACGGTAGCGGTCACAGCGGTGATGGACAGGTTGTCGCCGTCAGGGGTTACGCCCTCGGTCAGGGATGCCGCAGGTACATCAAGGGAGTTGAAGCGGCGGAAGTTGATGGTGTCACCCTCGTTCTTCGGCATGGGGCGCTTCTGACCATACTTGAGGAAGGTCAGATTGGGCAGCAGCCGGGACAGCAGGGTACGATCGTAAAAGGTTTTCTGTTCAGCGGTAAGATTACCGTAAGTCTGGGTAGTAGTAGCCATAGTTTTATACACTCCTTAATTTTTTAATTCCCCCCGGAGTGCAGCTTGATACAGCTTTTCAAAGTCTTTGTCCGACATCTTCATGTAGTCGGCTTCGGTTTCGGGGCTTTCGCCCGTCAATGCTCCGGGAGATGCTTGTGCGTTGTTGTTGATTCTTCGGAGCGTGTCTTCCTTTGCCTTGTTTGCAGCATCGTTGGCGAGGTCAAAATAGCTGTTCGCCAAAATTGTGTTGAACGCTGCATCCACGCTGCAGGGCGTCCCCTGCTGGGTGCAGTAGTCCATCAATTCAACCACATGGTCCTTTAGCTTTGTGAATGTCTGCCCTCTTACAGGGTCAGCCTCCAGCTCTCTCATGCGCTCATTGCTCCGCAAGCGGGTAATCTCCGCTTCCAAGGATTGATTTCGGTAAGCTGATACGGGGTCGGTTTGGCCGTCCTCGTCCAGCCGCTGCATCGCAACAAAGGCTTCGTACTCCGCCTTTGTGGTGATGGGTCTGTCATTGTCATAATGATTGGTCAGGCCCATGCTGCGGATAAAGTCGTCCACGCTCTTTTGGGATGCTTCTTTGATTCTCCGCGACACACGCTGTGTCTCGGTGATCTCCGGCTCCGGCTCTGTCTCCAGCTCTACCTCCGGCTCGGTTTCCTCTACTGCGGGAGAGGAGTCGATATCTTCTTCGATATCTTCATTTGCAGCAGTCATGATTTCTTCGTCCATAAATTCCTTTCTGTGGCGAGGTTCGGTTTGTTCCGTTTAGCAGCCACTTAAAAATTGGTTATCCCTCCAAGGGGTTGGTCACATAGGTCGGTGTCCTGTTGGTGCATTTGGGGTTCTTGCACTCCAGCTGCAGCTTGATAAACGCTTTTGTCTCTGTGTTTGGGGAGGTATCCCCGGTGAATGTAAGGTATTTTCCGGTGATTCTCATTTCGGCTTTACAGTTTGGGCACAGCATTGTTGCCACCTCCTGTGAACTTGTCCATGACGGTCGGGGCCTTCGGCACATCCGGCAGCGGAACTCCGCCAATGCCGGAAACGCTCTGTACGCCGTTCACTTCTTCCTCCGGAACGCCAGGCATTCCCACCGCTTGCGGCTGGGTTTCCCGCATTCGCTTGAACTTCTCCTTGAATGGAGCTACATTCGGGTCGGACAGCTCGATGTACTGGTCGATGGAAATGTCTCCTCGGTCAAGCATCTTGTCCAAGGTCGCCTGTGCCAGCACCGCAGAATACTCGGACGATGCGCCGACATCCACCTGCAGGTCAAAGTCGTACATCGCATAGTCCGTACCGGTAAATGCTCTGCCGGACACCTCGTCCCCCATCTCAATGACGATTTCCCGCTTGTCGGAGCAGTATGTTTTGAAAAACTCCATCCAAATGCGACCGATCTCCTTAACTGCGTGCCAGTATCTGCGCTGGATCTCGTTGACCGGGGTCTGCGCTTGGTTTTGCAATGCGATGATTGCCGATGCCGCCATGTTTGCACCCAAGGACTCGCCGGTCGTTACCTCGGTCGTGCCTGTTACTACACGGGTCAGGTCGATCATGTCGTTGCTGACCTGCGTAGCAGCGGACGAAAACGCCGGAGGCTGCAGGTACGCTATCCCGCCGTTGGAGTAGTCGGTGACGATTTCCCCCGGCTCGTTGGTCAGCGGCTGTCTGATAGCACCCGGCTTTGCCACGATCTTCGGGAAGCCCATCTGCTGGATGGCCAGCGCCTGCATCCCGTACATAAAGTTGATGAGCTTTTGGTTGGGGATAAGTCCCTCGATTTCGCCGATGCCGTAAAAACAGGCTTTACGCAGCTTCCAGTTGAGCGCCGCCACAGGGTACAGCTTGATGCGGACGGGACTGCCCTGCGGGGTAAGCGGTACTGCTTTGCATATCTCCACGCTGCGGGTCGCTTTGTCAAACACGACCTCACCGTTCTTGCGGTAATACTTGGTCAGCACCGTGACCTTTTCGTTTTCCTTGCCGTCCAGCTCGATTCTCTCGGCCTGATAGGTGCTTGCATCCTCAAATTCATCGGAACAGATGTTCGCGACCTTTTCTGCAGGCAATCCCCTGTCCTTTGCCATCTTGCGTACAGCGCCCAATTTGAGCCGCTGGGCGATGATGAGGTAGTCCTGCTTCTGCACATCCCGGAGCTGCGGGTTGGCTACAAAAAAATTGAGAGCATCCACGGTTTCCCCACGAAGCTCCCCTACATATTTGTCGCCTGTTACGCTGGTGTCCCAGTAAAAGTGCCATATGCCTGTGCCGTTTGTCGCTGCATCGTCACACGCCTCGTTGCATAATTTGTCCATGTCGGCTCTGTCCCAAATCGTCCGTGCGTACTCGGTGCAGTTCTCGGCGGCGTCCTGATGCATCTGGTCGAGTATCTCATCGCCAGTCGCGCTGCCCTGCCTGTAGACGATGCTGACAGGCTGGTCAAGCACGCTGGAGCGCTTGCTGCGGACGATCATGTCCACGATGTTGAGGACGGGTCTCGGCAGATTTTTGGTGCGCTCTGTCGCTTGTGGCCACTGGTCGCCCTCCTTAAATCGCACAAAGGTCGGGAATTTGGCGCTAAAGCCCATCTTGTTGTGGTACGCTACACCCTCTCGGTATAGTGTCCACAGGGTTACATCACTCATATCAATCCTCCGGGCCGTTAAGCCACTCGTTGAATATCTTTGTTGCATATTGCTCCTGCGCCGTTTGGTCGTCCCCTAACGCCCACAGGATCAGGCGTTTGAGCCATCGTCTTACCATACCTGATACCCTCCTTGTTCTTCGGTCTGCCGCAGCTCCGGCGGCAGCTTGTACTTTGTAACCGGCGGCTGTCCAGCATACGGTCTTCCGCTGCAAAAATACCTGATGGCATCAGGTGCATGGGTCAGCTCGTGCGGCTCTGTCGCTACATCGTTTGGCTTGTGGTCATCATACTGCACCATCGGCAAACAGCGGATGACCTGCTTACAGTTGCGGAAAAACCGTAGCCCTGCTATCCTTGTCTTGTCTCCGGTTATGATATCTCTGCTGTCCCTCGGCTTGAGCCACTCGTGCACATCCTGCCAGCCGTTGATACGGTCGTTGTCCACTTTAACCAGCGGAATGTCCTGCTCCATAAATATATCCGCCACGCTGCGGCCTGTGTCATTACGCCTGTTCCACAGGTCGGGCGGTGCAAGCCATTGCTCGATCTTATCGTCCCCGTTGGCCTCCTTGATTCGCATGGCGGCATCCGATGCAATCAGCCCTGACTCGTATATCTCTCGGTACACATAGCCGTTTCCATCTCCGTCAATAGCGATCCAGTATCCGGCCAACATATCAAGGCCGTAGTCCATTGCAAAGTAGCGTCTCCACCAGTCGGGTATCTCGATGGGGTCTATCACATGGATATCGTCACGCCACTCTGCAAAATACTGACCTGCAAACACATTCCAGTCGCCATCCAGCCATGCCCGGCGCATATCCTCCGGTAGGGTCTCCAGCATCCGAACATAGTCTGGGTCCTTATCAACCAAAACCTTGTTGTCGTACACCTTGGCCGGGATAAACTCGTAGTCTTCTGGGTTTTCAGAGGCCGTGTAGTCCCGGTCGATAAACAGGCGCTTGACCCACGCATGGCCGACTCCGCCGGGGTTGCAAGTCAGATACATCCGATGGGGGAAGTCGTTGGCTCCACGGTTACTGGCCACAAGGTTGTTGTACATGAACTCGGTAAACTGTGTCGCCTCGTCCAAAAACATGATGTCGTACTCTTGCCCCTGATACTGCAGCACATCGGCCTCGGCGGAGCAGTATCCAAAACGGATACGACTGCCGTTTGGGAATATCATCGCCTTTTCCGAGTCCCGATAGTTTGCTATATCGGGTTCCAGCACCTTTCGCAGCTCCAACACATGGTTTTGCCACAGGTCGGCATATGTCCGGCGCAGGATCAGTATCTTGATGCCGCTATAATTAACGGCAAGCATGGTGGCCTTTGCCCGCACCACCCAGCTCTTACCGCCGCCTCTGGCGCCGCCGTAACACACCCTGCGCTTTTCCGAAAGCAAAAACTGCTCCTGCTTGGGATTCGGTGTGCCTAAATTGACCGTCATTTGGCGTACTCCTTGCCATTGCCCAGCACGATCTCGATTTTGGGTATCTCGCCACCCAAGTCAATCGGCTGATTGGCCTTGCCGTATACACGGTCAAGTACGGTTTCGGCGCACTTTACCCGCGTTTCGGTTTTCTCATTTGTGTTGTTGAGGGTATCCACCAGCAGCTTAACTGCCGCAGGAGTCGCCGCTTTCAGCATCGCTCTGGCGTCTTCGGGGATTTTCGGTCTGCCACTCGGATTTCCGCTTTTCCCTTTTTCAAACGGCTTGCCCCATGTCTTGCTGTTCTTTTCGCTGTTACCTGCCATCTTCGGCACCTCCTTTCAAAATTCTTCCCGCCCTGTCCCTCCCGGTGTCTACTATGCCGGGCTACCAATTATTGTTACCAAACCGTGGTTATCCGCTTAGTGCCTGTCTTGTTCCCGCACAGCAGGAGCGTCTGCGGCTGCTCATGGTCGCTCTCGCTGCTGGGCAGCAGCATCTTCCGGGCTGCGTAGCCTCCGTACTGTTGCCATGCGGTACAGCTAACCACTACCAGCTGCTTGGTACGGATAACATTGTTGTTACTGTCCACCACGATCTTTTTTGGCTTACTGATGGTGCCTTTGTGGGTATGGCCAACAACCAGAGCGTCAATGCCCTCTATGGTGTAGCCGAAGCGCTCATTGCGGTTGACCGTTGCACCGGTGTAAATGCCGCCGCCGGAGCCATGGGTAACAGCCATCGTATAGCTGGTGATAGGGATATCTCTTGTTACCCTGCGCCCAATCTCCAGTTTGAGGAATGCTATGTCCTCGGCGTAGTAGTCCTCCATGTCCAGCTTGCACATGATATCTCCCATAATGTCTTGGTCGGTGTCCCTGGCTGTCCTCGCTTCGTGGTTACCGGATACCGCGCAGAGTATCTTATCCTTGATGGGCGTTAACATTTCCACCATCATCTTTTTCTGCTCCCGCGGGCGGATATAATCCTCAAAGGGGCTTCCCACCGCGTTCCGGGTATTGTTGTTGATGAGATCGCCGCCAAGGATGAGATAAGCGTCCTCCCGCTCTACCCGGCGGCAGAATGCTTGCCAGCCCTCTTTATCATGTAGGATGCTGCCCAAATGCACATCAGATACCGGATATACCTTGATGGTGTCGCTCTGCGGGATTTTGCGGACTATTAAATCCATAGGTATCCCCTCCTTTATGGCATAAAGAAAGAGAGCGCCTTTCGGTACTCTCTGGCTGCTTTTTGTAAGGCAGACTATTGCGAACTTGCGGCCTGCCAGCGCGGCACCTTTTTTACGAAGGTCATGTATCTTCGGCCGATGGAATAACGGGGCATCGGCGACCCCGTAAAAAGGAGGTAAAACATGAAGGTGGAGCGCCCGGGGGATTAGGGGCCCGGCTCCCCACCAGGAGGAATGTCAATGGAATTTTGTGTTTTACCACGATATAAGTATACACTATGTTAGGCGTTATTTTGTCCCGAATTTGTCCCAAGTTTTACAGCTCGGTCACACCGTATCGGCAAATAGTGTATCTCTTGATGGCCTCGTCCATCCTGCGGTACAGCTCCGACCTGCTGATGTGCAGCTCGTCACATAATCTATCGATGGCATTGTACTCACGCCGCATGACGGCCACCTCAAGTATCCTGCGCTGCTGGTCGGTCAGGATAGACAGTCCACGGTCCATCTGCCGCACTTGCCACTTAACCAGCTCATGGTTGACGGCGAGGTTGTCCCTATTGCAGATGGCGTTGATGATGCGTTCCTCGGCAGTCGAGCTGCCGCCCTGTACAGGTGTGGCGTCCATTTTGGGAGACCTGATGCCCTCCATTCTGGCGGTCAGCGTATCGATCTCGTCCTGCAGGCCGTCGATAGCAAGCAGCTTTTCATAATACCTGCCAAGCTCCCACTTACAGATCTTTTTGTAGTCTATCATGCATCTCCCTCCTCCATCGCCTCTTTTATGGTTCCGGCGTTCTGCTGCACGATGTCCAGAATAATATCGCTCTGGATGTTGTGGGCAAAAATCGCCTTCTCTTTTGCGTCTGCGTTCCAGTAGCCTGTCATGGCGTCCCCATCGTCAACTGTTGCTACGATGCAGGCGGAGTGAACATCGTGCTCGGTCAAAATTCTTATCGCATTTTCAAGCCAAGGCGCATATGGCAGCTTTGTAATATCTTCACTTTTCATCTTTTCCCTCCCTGCATTCTCCATGGCTGCAGAAGTCGTCATCTGCAAATCTGTAACCGACTGATCTATTCTCTGTTGGGTGTCTAAGTCTAAAACAGAACTTAAAAGGTGGGTGCAGTTCGCTAATTTTGTAGTACTTGCAGTCCTTGCATCTGACCACCGGCACAGCATCAACGGTTGGAAGAACATACTTGATTATGTGATATGCTTCTGTAAATCCCTCGGCAAGACTATCAAGCTGAGTTTCACCGTTGTGTATCAATTCTTTCGTTTCCTCGTATTCTTCGCCAAACAGTCTCAATGCTTCATCAGCGTCAATCAACCGCATCGTTTTCACCTCCGTCCTTAATGTCCATTTTTGCACCGCAGTTGGGACAGTAGTTGGTTTTTACTACCGTCCCCCAACCACAGCGCCCACAGCGGTAAGTTGTGTGTGAAACCGATACAGCGTTGGAGGATGTCCATCGCCAATAAGAGGAATCCACGCTTTCCCACCACCCATGCACCACCGGGGCAACATCAGCGGCGGGAGCGTCATCAATCATACGGAGAACAACCGCAGCATCGGTCTCTGTTTCCATCGTATATGCCATTTCAAACATTGCCATTTTGCGGATGTAACTCCGCTCAATATATTCAGCCATTGTCAACCCTCCTGTTCCATGCTTCGATTGCTTTTTCTTTGCTGGGCAGCCCAGACACTTTCATCTCCTTTGTGTGGAGACCATCACCAGCCCTATATCTCCCACAACCGGCACTCCACCCAAAGTCTGCTCTATCGTAGGTATCGTACATATGGATAACGGTTGCAACTCCACCGCACTCAGGGCAGCGTTTCAATTCAGCCATCACTCTACCTCCTGCCACAGTTTAACCTCTCTGCCGTTTTCGGAATTATTGGTAATCTTTGTAATTTCGTCTGCGGTCAGCGTATGATTGCTTGCAGTATATGTAACTGGCCCTTTGAACCTGTTCTGACACGCCAAGCACTCACAACGGTTACAGTTACTTGTTGTATTCTGACGGAACGGGCAAAGATGATTGAAACAGTCCATCATTCTATCTCCTGCATCCAATATTGGAGTATAATCTTTATCAACCACCTTTGGACAAAAATCAGGCATGCCGTGACAGTCTACAAAAGCATTAGGATAATGTTTTAAGAATTCGCTACCCGGTGTTTTTATTGGATTTTCTTTTGCATATTTCTCTACTGCTTCTACAGTTTTATATGGGTCACATGAGGCAAATTGAAAATTAGCAACACATATTTCGTCTTCTTCTGTTAAAGCTGGACATCCTTGACAAAAAGCATGTTTTTGATTTTCTACTCCATATTGAGCGCACATCTTTTTGAGATATTTAATAAATTCCAAAGCATCCATTCTATTTATTCTCCTTATCCTCATTTAAGATTTCCATTATCTTTCTATATTGATAATCTGGTATTAAAGGTTGTATTCCATTGCATTGCTTGTATTCATACCATGCTATAAATATACCAAGACTAAAACAAATTGTTGTAAAACCAAATAACATCCAAAATACAGCTGTAAGAGAAGGTTCAACTAATCCCATGAACCAACCACATATTTCTATTGAACAGAAAGCAATAAGTGCAAGAAAACAAGTTAACATTACTGAACGAGTTTGAAGCGCATATGGGTCTTTTGCTTTACACAGCTTTAAGAATTTTCTGAAATTCATCATATGTTTAGCTCTATGGCATTAGCTGGGCAGCCTTCGCACACATCGTAGGTATTGCACATCCTCCGAGTTTCTTCTAAAAATTTTACTGCGTCCATTCTGCACCTCCAAAATTCTCAAGATAATATTGCTTGCAGTCCTGCCAACCATTGTAATATGCTGCCTGCTCCCGGCGTTCCTGTTCCTCTGCTGTGATCTCCGCCTGGGCAACTTCATCCACATGGTTCCACCTTTCGGCCGAAATAGCCGATAGAACCATTATGCAGAAAGTAGCTAAGATTATCGTAACTGCCGCTGCCGTCCAGTTCCTCATAGCGAATCCCTCCTAAATCCGAAGAATGTCTTTATTTGCGGCAGGGTCTCCAGCCTGTGGCCATCTACCGTTATCAGCGCTGCGTATCCCCGGCCTATCCAGCCGTCGTGCCAAATCTCCCGGGCCTCGTAGTAGTCCACGCTCTCCCGGCGCTCTGTTGTTTTGCCGCAAACCCTTATCTCGATGTCGATTTTCCCATCCCGACGCTTTATCCAATTCTTGGGGCGCTTATACTTACCGGATGCCGCCGCATCCTTGTAGCATTGCTTTGAGCAGTACTTTTGTCCCGGCTGGCCGAAATATTCCTTCCCGCAGTATTCGCATTTCTTTGGCTCGGCTTTTTTCATACTACTTTTGCGGGCCCGGATGCTGTCCATGGCCTTTTGACACTCCTTGCAATACAGCTGCCTGGTGTTGGTGCTGCCTATCGGCCCTCCGCATCTCTTGCAGGGCCGGTTTGGGTCTCTCTTGATTCCATAGCGATACAAGATCGAGGCCACAGAGCCGTAATCAAGATCAAGAATTAAGGCAATCTCCCTGTTGGTCTTGCCCTCCCGCACCAGCTGCTCCAGAAGCTCCGGGTCGTTTGAATTAGAACGGCCGATTTTGGCGTTAGGAGACGCTTTATCGTATGACATCATAACTCACCACCTTTTCCCGCTCGGCCATCTCTGCGCGCATTTTTATGGCTTTGGTGATAGCGTTCCAGCGCTTGATAAATTCCTCGGCACTTTGTCCCTCAAAAAGCGGATTCTCCCGCTCTATTTCCGTTCCGTGTTTACCCATTGTGTTACCTCCTCTATGTCAATTTCTGTTCTTGGGTTTTTGGGGTCATATGCCCCACGCAGCCGCAGCTCGACATAGTCAAAGCTATCATCGGCGATTACTCCCCGGTGTACCAGACCGTCCATCAGCATCTTGCCGTTGTAGTTGTCCGGGTCATGCCGGTGCCGGGTGGGGAAGTAGTAGGTGATGGTCACCACCGCCTTGCCCATTGGTTTGCACTTGGGGCAGTATGCAACAAACAGCTGCAGCCAGCGCTGCTTTTCCGCTCGGTAGTCCCAGGCATTGGCCCGACCAGCGTATTTGTTCAGCGACGGGGGGATTTCTGGGATGGTGATTTTCATGCGTCCTCCTCAAATCCCGGCAGGACGGTTTGCCCTGGAAGTATGCCGTCCTCCATCCACCAGTGGAAAACATCAACGCCAGTTTCGTCCACCTCCACCCCTCTGGGCATACCCCGCAGCCGCCTCATTTCCATCATCTTGTCAAATGCCCTTATGTACGCTTTTTTGTATGTTGGGTATCTTGCGAACTCTGCGTATCTATGCTTTCCCGCCATTGGGCAACCGATGCACCCGACACGCTTCCAGCCCTCCGAGTACAGACTGCACAGTTTAACTTTTTCCCCTGTCAGGAAGTCCATGACATCACTTGTCTCCCAATCGATGATTGGGTTTGCAACTCGTTTTCCTTTCATCGTGCAAGTTTCAAACAGCCGCCTGTCCTCGTCGTTATCGTTGTTTAGGAATATAGACTTTTCCCTCCTTTTGGAAATAATCTCTAGCGCACCGCGACTTTTCCTCGCGGTGCTTTCGTCCCACCTAACGCCTGTTGTTATCATTCTGTCTTTCCCGCCGCCCTCTTTTAGCTCAGCGCAGCAGTATCTTACAAGGCGGGTCGGTGGAATTAGCTTCCTCGGGATTAGGTTCCACATTGTTGTGCGTGTGCCGTCCGGTTGTGTGTGATAATCTATTTCGCATTTAATCCCTGCGAGTTCAAGTTCTCTGAATTTATCACGCACATGGTACACCGTTTCCGGCGCGTCTGCTGTTGTGTGACTGTGCTGCACCTCGAATGGTATCTTTGCAATCTGTGCAAGGCGCAATACCGTGTCACTGTCTTTCCCACCGCTGTATGTGACCAGCAGCGGCTTGTCGTACAATGCCTGCGACATTTCAGCGGCTTCCCGTAATCTTTTTACGGCAATATCAACCTTGTCGCTCATGCGTTCTCCTCCATCATTCGCTCCGCCAGCGCTATGTCATAGCTGGGCAGCTGCTTTACCTCGGCCATACCGGCCAGCTTTGCCCGGATATCTGCAGGCATGGCTTGCATTTTGCGCTCGCTCTCCTGCCTTGCCCGGTAGCTGCGCATAAAGTTGGACTGAACCACGCTCTGCACTGTCCCGGTGTCCATGCTGGCCCATTCCCGCAGCTGGGAGGGGTGTCCTACCAACCGTTGCAGGTTCTCCGGCAGGGCTGCAAACTCTTTCTCGCTGTTGTAGCCGCTGTTCCGCAGGGCCTTTGTAATCAGCGCCCATGCTTCCCCCTCGGAGAGTTCCGCCGGTCTGTTGATCTCACCAATAGCGGCTATGATAGCCCCGATGTGCGGGGGAAACCCCTTGCGGTCGCTGGCAATGTGAGACTTAACCGCCGCTGCCACAAGGTTAGCCGGGTAGTCTGCCAGCATCTCCGCCCACAGATTTACCACCGCTTCGGCATCCTGCCGCTTCATGTCCCGGTAATAACCGGGGTATGCAGCCTTCAAGACCGACATGATGGCAAGTGTTTCAGATCGGGTCATGCTCTCCCTCCTCTCGCAGCATTTGCAGGAAAACATTGTCGGTTTCCCCCTGCGGAAGCTCGTCCTCCCACCTGCGCTGGTTCAGCCATGTCGCAGGGTTTGGGATGTACTGGCCGTTGTTCTCCGTCCATTGGCGGCTCCGCTTCTGTGCAGATATGGCATCCATCATGCGGTCAAAGGTCTGCTTATCCGGCTTGATGCGCTCAAAAGCCTTCTCTGCTGCTCCTTTCCCGACTTTCTTGGGATATTGCGCCCAAAATTCGGCAAACCGGCCCCCTTGGGGGGCATGGGGGGTACTTGGATTCGGATTCGGATTAGGATTCGGATTCGGATTAGGATTGGATTCAGGCCGCAGCTCGCCGCAATCCGCAGCAACTTGCGGCAACTCGCCGCAGATTTCCGCAGTCGGTGTAAAGCCGCTGTTTTTAGGCGGGTCGGGATATTTGGGTTTGCATTCTCGTATCCGTTGATGATCGGCCCAAGTCGGGAACCAAAAGTAGGGCTTCCCGTCCACCTCGTAGAGGGAAACGCAGCCTTTGGCCGCCAAACCGTGGAGCGCATCGTTGATATCTTTTGCAGTAACCCGTTCCCGAAGCGGGAATGCGTTGCCTTTGATGATTGCAGGCCGGGCATCTCCTCGTCCTGCATCGTCTACCGAAACAATAAGACTTACCCAAAGCCGAAACTCGAAATCCGTTAAGGATGCTATCTTGTCGCTTGTGCGGAAGCTATCCTTTATCAATCTATTCGGCATTCCTCCTCACCTCCCGTCAGAATGGGAGGTCGTTAGGGTCGCCCTCGACTTCTTCAAATCCGCCCTGCTCGCTCTCTGCGGGCTTTTCCTCTGCCTTGTCGGTAGATTTGCTGCCGCCGAAAAGGGCTTCCTCTGCGATAACCTCTGTGGCTGTGCGCTTATTGCCGTTCTTGTCCTCGTAGTTGCGAACTTCGATGCGCCCCACAATGGTAATGAGGTCGCCCTTGCCGAACCACTGGTTCACGAATTCTGCGGTCTTGCCCCATGCTACGATGGGTACGAAGTCAGTCTTTTCTCGGTCACGGTTGCGGTCTACGGCGATGGTAAAGCCGCATACGCTCTTGCCGCTGTTGGTCTGCTTCAGTTCGGGAGCCTTGGTCAGACGCCCATTAAGGATTGCTTTGTTCAGCATTCTGTTTCCTCCAAATAGTTCGTATAAAATTCCTCCCGGAACATCGGGATAGTGAAATCGTAGTTGTCGATACAGGCTTGCTCGCCCAGCCGGTGCAGCCAGTCCATTACCTCGGCACAGCTGTGTGCGTGTGTCAGATGGCATGGCGTGTGGCACAGGGAAACCCAAAGTCCCATGCGCTTGCTTTTGCTCCGCATGGCGTTGCCGAAGATTTCATGCCGGTCGAGTTTTACGCCGGAGCGCTGGCACAAAAAGCACTTAGATGTGTCGGCCTGTACGATGCTCGGAGCGTAACCGTTTCGGTCAAGCTCTGCGCCCCATTCGTTTGTCATTTGTTCCATTCCTCCTTTAGCAAGGCCAGCTCGGCAGGAGAGGCAACATCTATCCCTTGCTCTTTGCAGTCTGCGATGACGGCATCCAGCAGCCGGGACATCTGTTTGGTGTTGTAGGTGCTGCTGCCGTAGTACAGCCGGATCACCAGATGGTCACCGTCTGGCTCGTAGTCTACCTGTTCCGTTACCCAGCCAGTACCGAGCATTTCCCACGCTGTCCGGACGGTCTTGGCGGCTTCCGGCTCGATATTGTGCACATCCTTCCAGATGCCGACCTCCTTAATGTACTTCCGGTACAGCTCCTCCTTAGTCAGCGTGGCCGCCTGGGTGGAGAGGGTAAAGGCCAGATCATCAAGGAGTGCCCACAGGTACGAGTTGGCCGAAAGGCTCCTGCGCTCGTGGTGCTCCTTTAGTTCGGCGGCGTACATCTTGCCGGGCTTCATCTCATCAAGGAAAGCCTGGGCGGCTGCGGCATCTTTGGTATACAGGGTGATGCCGTAGCCGTTCCGGTCTCTTGTCCAGTCGGCAGAATCAAACCGGAGCCTTGTTTTCATTCTTCTCGGCCTCCTTTTCGGCGGCAAAGGCTTTCTTCTGGCAGTTCGGGCACAGCTTGCGGCCGAACCGCTGGACGCTGTAGGCGGCGATCTCGCTTACCGGCCAATACTCCCCGTTGCGCTTGTTGATACCGGTGATCTGCTGTCCGCAGTCGATGCAATACTCGGTAGGCTCCGGTTCTCTTTCTGCGCCCTCCGGTAAGTCCTCGCCAGCGTAGATATACAGGCCGAGGCCGTGTCTGGCACAGGCTTTTGTAAGGGAACGCTGGATTGCCTTATTGGCATCGAATGAGGTAACATCACTGGCCGGGATTGAGCGGTTGCGGTTATCCATGACCGGCAGATACTCGATGTGCTCAATGCCGTTGACGGTTACACCAGTCTTAACCCAGCAGGTCTTGCCGTCTGTGTGGTAAAACAGGCCGTTAGCATCCTCGTATATGGTATAGGTGGCATCCGGGTGCAGCTTCTTGATTTCTCCCCAGGCCCATGCCCAGGAAAGGTATGTAAGGCCATTCTTCTTCTCTGTCTTGTCAGAGCAGTTGATGCTGTTCAATTCTCGAAAGTAGTTCTCCATAGCTCCTCCTTAATATCTGTCTGGTTCTTCATCAAAGTACCTGTCAGCATCCGCATCGCTGGCGTCAAACCGCTTAACACAGTTTTCGCAGCCAATGACCATGCCGTCCTTAATGTAAATGGTCTCGTTGATCTCGCAGCCGCACTCCGGGCAGATGTGAGGTTTGTTGTCATAATAATCGACATAATCCGGTATCGGACGGTCCGGTACGAAGTATTGGTTCATGCTTCCACGACCTCCCCGTTTTCCAACTTGACATTCCTCCCACAATCTTGTATATTGGTGGTGCTTAATCTACCTTTGCCCTCATTGGCTTTTGCGGAGCCGGTGGGGGCTTTTCTATGCCTGTACTCCTCCTGCTGGCGGCGGATACAGCGCAGAACCCATGCTGTGAAGTTGCAGTAACCCATTTCGATAAGCTGCTGACGGAACTCCGCCATATTCACATAACCCAAAGGAATACGCACAGACAGCTTATAGTTTGCTTCCCGCTTCCTGCCGGGATTGTCCGCTATCAGCGCTTCGGCTTCGGCAGTACGCCGGATGCCATAATACTCCGGCCGTTTGCACATACTGTCCAGCGGCTTGGTGTAACCGGGGAACTTCTCCCGGATAACTGCTATCCTCTCGTTCTGCTCCATAGCCTTACCTCACCAGCAGCAGGATAGCCGCTGCTGCGAAGATGGCTCCCATTCCGAGGACTACGGCCAAGGCTTCCTGCAGCCACTCCTTTTTACTCATCTTCCTGTACCTCCTTTTGCGGAAGCTCCGGTAGGAATGCCCACCACTGGACTTCGATAGCGCAATCCACATTATCTTTGCTGACATTGAACACCTGATGCTTTGTGCTGAATGGCAAGGTAGCGTATCTTCCCGGATTTGTCTGGCACAGGTAATGCCCGTCCTTGCTGGGTACGATCTCATCCGAGTTAAACCACCGGATAAAGGTGTTGGTTGTTGCTTCCATGTTGTTCCTCCTTAACTTAACCATCTTGCGAGGCTTGCTGCTGAAATGAAGTAGTTGCCTCGTTTGCTTGTTCTCTTTAACGGGATGTCGCTCGACATGAGCTGCCGGTAGCCCATTCCTGTGTACTGCGAAACCTCTGTGAATGAGAGGATTTCCTTGCCGGGGAACCTGTCCATCAAGCGTTCGAGGTTGTCCCGGTAGCTCTCCTTTTCCCTCGGCATTATCCTACCTCCTTTTCCTTGATAAGCTCGTCCAGCGCAGCCATGAATCGCTGTTCGGCTCCCTTTGGGCTTCTGTGGCCATGAATGACCATGCTCAACCACTTGTTTGAGCATCCGATTCTGTCGGCAAGTTCTCGGTAGGAAACGCCGTAAATGTGCATTTTGCCTACCAGTTCACCTGTCCATTGTGCAGGCATCCAAAATTTCCTCCTTCCGTTATGTTTCAGTTGAAAAATGAGAACCTTTGTGGTATTCTAAATTTGGGGAAAATAGAAGTTGCAAATGTTCACGCTGTTCAACCTTATGCCCCTATTGTAGTTCTTTACATTCAACCTGTCAAGCCTGTTTCGTTGAATGGCGTGAACTTCTGCGTTATGCACAAATAGCAGGGGTGATTTTTAGAAATGTTTTACGATAACTTCATCAACCTCTGTAAGAGGAAGAAGATAGCACCGTCCAAAGCGGCTATTGATGCAGGGTTCAGCAAGTCTTTGGTTTCTAAATGGAAGGCGAGCCCAAACACGGTACCGACAGTTGATGTTCTGAAAAAGATATCGGATTACTTCGGCATCACCGTTGACGAGCTTTTGGGCAAAGAAAAACAGCCCACCGAAGGTGAGCTGTCCGGTATTCGGAAAGACCTTATGGATTTCGCAGATACTTTGACAG
>ERZ1034962.395-NODE-395-length-21464-cov-6.282218_pt1 | contig 21464 bp, 14 predicted proteins | sample MGYA00520696_ERZ1034962 | MGnify/ENA primary metagenome ERZ1034962 (study PRJEB33766, sample SAMN09781770) | gut metagenome | biome: gut microbiome | host: Homo sapiens | place: Madagascar | study: EMG produced TPA metagenomics assembly of the PRJNA485056 data set...
CGCCCATCGCGAGCACGAGGGGCAGCGTGGTCGCGAGGACGTCCCGGACGTCGCCTTTTTTCCGTGAAGAGAACATGGCGGGCATTATACCAAATGGAGGAAGCGTCTGCCGCCGCCCCGGAGCCCGGCGTCCGTTTCGTGGATTCATTCGTCTTGATTTCCTTTCGCGCGTCTTCTCGCGTCGTCGTTTTTGCCTCACGCAGAGGCGCGGAGAGGCGGAGAGCGCAGAGATTGATTGGGTTGATCGACGAGTTTCTCCCTGCCGAAGTTGACAGGCAATCCAAGCGGGAGATTCATGGCGACAAGATACGTTTTGAGATGTCGTCGGCCATCTCGTTCCCCGTCATCGTCTCAACCTTCCTCTCTGCGTTCTCCGCCTCTCCGCGCCTCTGCGTGAGGTTCCGTTCCTGAGGTGCCCTCCTCGCCGCCGCCTTGCAGCGCCGCCCGTTTGCCGTATTATACCATACGGCATTTATGCTAAACTAACTGACCGCTGTTTCCCGGAAAGGTTGAAGAAGAACATGGACTGGACGGTGTGGATTCTCCTGAGCGCGGTCTTCCTCGCGTTCTACGACATTGCCAAGAAGGCGAGTGTGCGGAACAACGCGGTGCTGCCGACGCTGCTCATCTCGACGTGCTGCGGGGGGAGCGCGTTCGTCGCGGCGGCGCTCCTCTTCGGGGACGTCGGGACGCTGCTGCACCCGGAAGGGTGGGTGCTGGCCCTGGCCGCCAGCAAGTCCGTCATCGTCGCGACGTCGTGGATCCTCACCTTCTGTGCCCTGCGCACGCTTCCGATCACCATCGCGACGCCGATCCGCGCGAGCGCCCCGGCGCTCGTCTTCGTGGCGGCGTTCTTCTGCTACGGGGAGGTGCCGACCTGGATCCAGGGCATCGGGATGCTGTTCGTCTTCGGCGGCTACTGGGCGTTCTCCTGGGCGGGGCGCCACGAGGGCATCGACTTCCTGCGCAGCCGCGCCGTGTGGTGCGCCGTGGGCGGCATGTGCTGTTCGGCCTGTTCGAGCCTGTGGGACAAATACGTCTTCCAGGTCCGCGCGGCGCCGGTGGAGGTGGTGCAGTTCTGGTTCCAGATCGGCCTCGTCGCCGTCTACGGCCTGCTGCTCGCGGGGCGCACGCTCCTGCGCCTCCGCCACGACCCGTTCGAGTGGCGGTGGACGATCCCCTGCGTAGGGACCCTTCTCGCGTGCGCGGACTGGCTCTACTTCAAGGGGCTTTCCATCCCGGGCGTCCCCATCTCCGTCGGCTCGCTCCTGCGCCGCTTCTCGGTGGTGATCACCTTCGTGCTCGGCGCGGCGTTCTTCCACGAGACGAACCTGCGCCGCAAGGCGTTCGCGCTCGCCGCGATCCTCGTGGGCGTCGTCCTGCTCGCCCTCTGAGAGTGTGCTATACTATCCCGCATGGACGCACAGATTGCCATTCCGTATGCCGAGGGGCGGATCTTCCCGCATCTCGGGAAGTCGACCCAGTTCAAGATCTACAAGATCGAAAAAGACCGCGTGGTGTCCTCCGAAGTCGCCGACACCGAGGGGACCGGCCATGAAGACCTCGCCCTCTGGCTTGTGTGGCACGGGGTGAACGCCGTCATCTGCGGCAACGTCGGCCCCGGCATGCAGGGCGCGCTCGCGGGGGCGGGCATTTCGCTCTTCGCGGGCGTCGCGGGCGCGGCCGACGAGGCGGTCGAGAAGCTGCTCGCCGGCACGCTCGTCACCGCGCAGACCGCGACCTGCGGCGGCGGCCATGGCGGCTGCGGCGGCCACTGCGGTCACGGCTGCGGGGGCTGCTCCCACCACTGAGGCGCGAAAAGGCGGGGGCGCATGGTGTATCGGCAGTTGACGGACGCGGAGATCGCGGCCCTGGAGGCGCACGGCTGCTCGGCCGAGGACTGGCGGGCGGTCACGGTCGCGCCGGGCTTCGACGCGGCGACGGTGCGCGACGCGGCCTTCTCGGGAACGTGCCGCCTCGGCGCGTTCCGCACGACGTACACGCTGCCGGGCGGCGTCCGCAAGCCGGCGGGCCTCTACCACGCGACGCTGCACAACGTGACGGTCGGCGACGACTGCCGCATTTCGAACGTCCGCAGCTACATCGCGAACTACGACATCGGCGCGTGTACGCACATCGGCAACGTCGACAAGATCTACGTCGAGGGCGAGACGAGCTTCGGCAACGGCGTCGAGGTCTCGGTCCTCAACGAGTCGGGCGGGCGCGAGGTGACGATCCACACGGCGCTCACGGCGCACGAGGCGTACCTGGAGGCGATGTACCGGCACCGGCCGCGCCTCGTCGCCGCGCTCAAGCGCTTCGCGCGGGAGAAGGCGGCGGCCGCGCGGTCGGCGCGCGGCACGATCGGCTGCGGCGTGACGGTCGTCGACACGGGGCTCGTGCGCAACGTCTTCATCGGCGACGGCGCGGTGGTGGACGGCGCGGCGCGCCTCTCGAACGGCTCGCTCGTCAGCCGCCGCGACTCGCCCGTCACGATCGGGCGCGGCGTCAGCGCGGACGACTTCATCGTGCAGGACGGCTCGCGCGTCGAGGACGGCACGCGCCTCACGCGCTGCTACGTCGGGCAGTCGTGTGCGCTCGGCCACGGCTACTCGGCGAGCGACTCGCTCTTCTTCTGCAACTGCCAGGAGGAGAACGGCGAGGCCTGCGCGGTTTTCGCGGGGCCGTTCACCGTCACGCACCACAAGTCGACGCTGCTCATCGCCGGCATGTTCAGCTTCATGAACGCGGGCTCGGGCTCGAACCAGTCCAACCACATGTACAAGCTCGGGCCCATCCACCAGGGCGCGCTGGAGCGCGGCTCGAAGACGGCGTCCGACTCGTACATCCTCTGGCCCGCGCGCATCGGCGCGTTCTCGCTCGTGATGGGCCGCCACACGACGAACCCCGACACGTCGAGCCTGCCGTTCTCGTACCTCATCGAGTCGCAGGGCGTCACGTACCTCGTGCCCGGCGTGAACCTCAAGAGCGTCGGCACGATCCGCGACGTGCAGAAGTGGCCGAAGCGCGACCGCCGTGCGCCGGAGGGCCGCCTCGACAAGGTGAACTTCAACCTCCTCTCGCCCTACACGATCGACAAGATGGTGCGCGGCATCGCGATCCTCGAAAGCCTGCGCGCGCTCTCGGGCGCGACGAGCGACACCTACGCCTACCAGAGCGCGCGCATCACGAACGCCGCGCTCGTGAAGGGCATCGGCTTCTACCGGATGGCGATCGACAAGTTCCTCGGCAACTCCCTCATCTCGCGGCTGGAGACGATTACGGACGGCGACTACCTCGGCGGGCTCAGGCCGACGGCGCGCGCGGGCCTGGGCGACTGGGTGGACCTCTCGGGCCTCCTCGCGCCCCACTCGCGCGTGCGCGCGATCCTCGACGACGTGGAGGCCGGTCGGATCGCCTCCTGCGCGGAACTGGACGCGCGGATGGCCGACCTGCAGGCGCGCTACTACGACGACGAGTGGACATGGGCCTACGACCTCATGCTCCGCCACTACGGCCTCGAAGAGGGCCGGATCGGCTACCGCGACCTCGTCTCGATCATCCGCCGCTGGCGCGCATCCGTCCTGAAGCTCGACGACATGCTCTACGAGGACGCGCGCAAGGAGTTCTCGCTCTCGATGAAGACGGGCTTCGGCTTCGACGGGCTCGGCGCGACGACCGAGGCGGATTTCGCGGGCGTGCGCGGCACGTTCGAGACGAACCCGTTCGTCCTCGCGGTGACGGAACACCGGGCGCGCAAGGACGCGCTCGGCACGCTCTGGATCGACCGTCTCAACGCCCTCGCCGGAAAGGACCTGTGAAGTAGGCACATGGGAAAGGACGGATGACATGAAGTTGGGGAACGGGATGCTGTGGGCCGCGTTTGCGGTCGTTGCCGGGGCGTGGGGCGCGCCGTGCGCGTCGGACTTCGAGCGGGCCTCGCCGGAGTCGCAGGGTGTCTCGTCTGCGGCGATCCAGCGGTGGATCGAGGCGTGCGAGAACGACGCGGCGACGAACCGCTTCGGCAACGGCTATGTGCATGGATTCGTCATCCTGCGCCACGGGCGCCTCATCGCCGAGGGGACCTGGGCACCGCAGGACACGCTGAAGCGTCCGCACATGCTCTATTCGCATTCGAAGAGCTTCACGTCGACGGCCGTCGGCTTCCTCGTGGACGACGGCAGGCTCGACCTCGACTGCCGCGTCGTGTCCCTCTTCCCCGACGCGGCGCCGGCGGAGCCGTCCGAGAACCTGCGGCAGGTCCGGGTGCGCGACCTCCTCACGATGAACCTCGGCGCCGACCGCACGGACGCCGAGCGCGACGACATCGCGGGCGACTGGGTCAAGGCCCTTCTGAAGAACAAGATCGACCGCGAGCCGGGGACGGGCTTCAAGTACGATTCGGGCGCGACGCACCTGCTGGCGGCCATTGTCGAGAGGATCAGCGGGAAGCCGCTGATGGACTTCCTCAAGGAGCGGCTGTTCGATCCGCTCGGCATGACGAGCCCCTGGTCGACGGTCTCGCCCACGGGCGTCGCCTGCGGCGGCTGGGGCATGAACATGACGACGCGCGACCTCGCGCGGTTCGGGCAGTTCCTCCTGCAGGAAGGGCGCTGGGACGGGCGGCAGCTGCTCTCGCGCGAGTGGGTGCGCCTCGCGACGGCGCGCCAGACCTGGTCGGGCGGCATCGTCGTCCAGGCCCAGACGATTGGCTCGGGCAGCGACTGGGGCCAGGGCTACGGCTTCCAGTTCTGGCTCTGCCGCCACGGGGCGTACCGCGCGGACGGCGCGGCGGGCCAGCTGACTGTCGTCTTCCCCGAGCAGGACGCCGTCGTCTCGGTCCATGCGGGCCTCGGCGACATGCAGCGCGAGCTGGACCTGATCTGGACGCATCTGCTGCCGGCGTTCGGCCCGGCGCCGCGCGCGGCGGACGCCGCCGCCGAGGCGCGGCTGCGCGCGAAGTGCGATTCCCTCGCGCTGCCGCTGGAGGGGAACGGGAACGCCGTCTTCGAGGGCTTCGACGCGGCATCCGTCGAGCCGGGTGCGGCGGGCTGGACGCTGGTGCGGAAGGACGGCCGCCGCCTCGCCGTCGGACGGGGTGCATGGGCCGTGACGCGCTGGACGTTCAATGACTCGAACGTCGAGCCGCTTTTCGCGAACTGCGGCACGCACGAGATCGCCGCCAACGGACGGCTGCTGCCGGACGGGTCGCTGTCCGTGACCTGGCAGTTCCTCGGCGGCATCCGCCACGGGCGGTTTTCGGTGCGCGGCGGAGAGCCCGGGGCGTCGGGCGAGTAAGCCGGTCTGCGGGCCCCTTGGCACGCCTTGTCCCGCAGTCGGGCCAGTACCCGGATATGGTATAATCAGTGCGTATGAAGATTTCAGAAATTATCGCCGAAGGGCGGCCCAGCCTGTCCTTCGAGGTGTTCCCCCCGAAGCGGCGCGCGGCGTCCGGCGCGGCCGAGGAACGGGCGGCGATGGAGCGGACGAAGCGCGTCGTCCGCGAGATCGCCGCCGTGAACCCTGCGTTCGTCTCGGTCACCTACGGGGCCGCCGGCGGCACGACGGGCGCGAACACGTGCGAACTCGCGGCGTTCGTGCAGGATGCCTGTGGTGTGCCGGCGCTTGCGCACATGACGTGCATCGCTGCCGACCGCGCGAAGGTGGAGGATGAGGTGCGGGGCTTCCGAGCCGCCGGCATCGAGAACATTCTCTGTCTGCGCGGGGACTCTCCGCCCGACACGGAATTCCCTGGCGACCCCGCCTTCCGCCATGCGGTGGACCTCGTGCGGGCGCTGAAGGGCGAGGGCTTCTGTCTGGGCGGCGCGTGCTACCCGGAGGGGCACCCCGAGTGCGCGCATCTGGTGGACGACCTCGCGCACGTGAAGGAGAAGGCCGAGGCGGGGCTGGACTTCCTCACGACGCAGATGTTCTTCGACAACAATGTGCTTTTCCACTATCTTGCGCGTCTCCGGACGTCGGGCGTGACGGTTCCGGTGATCGCGGGCGTGATGCCCGTCACGAACGGCAGGCAGATCCGGCGCATCTGCGCGTTGTCGGGGACGTATCTGCCCCCGCGCTTCCGGGCGATCGTCGACCGCTTCGGCGACGACCCGGTCGCGATGCTGGACGCGGGCGTGGCGTATGCGACCGAGCAGATCGTCGATCTCTTCGCGAACGACGTCAACAACGTCCACGTCTACACGATGAACAAGCCGGAAGTCGCCGTCCGGATCATGCGGAACCTCCATGGCGTCGTCGGTTCCCGTTGACCGGCGCGGCCTCGGATCATGGATTGGGCCTATCCAGCGGCATTGGTGACGGGCGCGGCGCTTTCGGTCTCGGGCGCGGCGCTTCAGAGTGTCCTGCGCAATCCGCTGGCGGAGCCCTACCTGCTGGGCACGGTTGGCGGCGCGGCGTTCTTCGCCGCGTTGGCGACCAACCTCGGTCTTGTCGCGCTCGGCGCCTGGGTGTTGCCGACGGCGAGTTTCCTCGGTTCGTGCGCGTCGCTTGCGCTCGTCTGCCTTGTTGCGGCATTTGCGGCGAAGGCGCGCGAGGCGGATGGCGCAACGCCGCTTTTGCTTTCGACGGGGAACGCCGTCGTGTTGGCCGGGTTCGTCACGGGGGGCTTCTTCGGCTCGCTCGACATGCTGGTCCTCTCCTACGCGAAGCCGGATGACTTCGCGGCGGTGTCGAAATGGCTCTACGGGTCGCTCAAGTCGGTTACGGGTGCGACGCTTGCACTCGGCGGCGTCGCCTTCGCCTTCGCCTTCGCGGTCCTATTCGCGCTCGCGCGTCGGCTGAACGTCATGGAACTCGGGCGCGCCGAGGCGGAGGCCCTGGGCGTCAACACGCGCATGACGACGCTCCTTGTCCTCGGTGCGGTGTCGCTTGTCACGGCCGTCTCGGTCGCGCTCGCGGGGGCGATCGGCTTCATCGGGCTCGTCGTGCCGCATTTCGTCCGCCGCAAGGCGGGGCCGCGCCTCCAGCGCGTGTTCGTGCTGTCCGCGTTTGCGGGCGGGATCTTTCTCGTGCTGGCGGAGGCCCTCGGGCGTTTCCTGCCGGGCGACGTGCCCGTCGGGGTCGTCTGCGCGATTCTCGGCGCACCGTTTTTCCTGTGGCTGCTCGTGTCCCGCCGCAACGGCGAGGGTTGGGATGTCTAGCGTATCTGCCGACAAGATGGAGAGCGCGAAAGGGCCGAGGTTCGGGTGAGCCGTTCCGCCGGTTGGGGTGTCGCATGTTGGTTTTTGACTGGAAGAGACGGGCGTTGCTGTTCATGTTCGGCGTGGCCGTTGCCGGACTGGGCGTCGCGCTGTCCACGCAGGCGGGGCTGGGCGCGACGCCCATCTCCAGCGTGCCGTGGGTGTTGACGCGCGTGACGCCGCTTTCGTATGGCACGCTGACGCTTCTGATGAACCTTCTCTTCGTCTTCGGGCAGATTGTGGTCCTGCGGCGGCGATTCGCGCCGTTCCAGCTGCTGCAGGTTCCGGCGACGGCGCTCTTCGGCGTGTGCATCGACGGGGGGATGGCGCTGACGCGGCCGTGGGTGACGGCGGTCTATCCCCTGCAGGTCCTGATGCTGGTCGGTGGGGCGTCTCTCCTGGCGGTCGGCATCGTCTGCCAGGTCCATTCGGATTTCCTGTGCGTGCCGGGTGATGCGTTGGTGAAGACGGTTGCGCAGACGTTCAGGCTTCGCCTGGCGCGGGTCAAGACGTGCTTCGACGCCACGCTCGTCCTGTCGGCCCTCGCGGTGTCGTACGCGCTGCTGCACCGCGTCGAGGGCGTCCGCGAAGGGACCGTCCTGGGCGTCTTCCTCGTCGGGTGGTTCGTCGGATTGGCCCTGCCGCGTCTGCGCGGCCTCCGCAAGAGCTGCTACCACTGGGTGGCGACATAGGTTCTTCAAGCTGCGAATGGACGCGACGGAGCGTGCCCCTCCCGCAGGGGCCAAGCCGATGGGGCCGTCCGGTCCCGGGCTAAAACCTAACACCTAATTTGTTGCGGCATCTATAAGCTCGGCCAATCAGTCCGGAATTTGATATAATCCACTACGTTGTTCGGCGGGAACGTCGGATTGACAGTTGATCTTTGATATCGGCGGCACGCGCCTTCAAGGAGTCTGCCGCCATCATCAAATGTGCGCAAGCGCATTTTTTGCTTCTCTGGAAACCGCTAATTTTCAAGATGTGAAGCGAAGAATGTGGCTGCGCAGGCCCGCATACAGGGGGCGTCTTGCGCCCTCTCTCAGTATGCCTGCTCTGCGTGCCCGTTCTTTGGTATTTCACATCGGGCTCTTAGCGGTGCCTTCCAGAGAGATATCTTGAACGAGGCACGCGCTATTTTTGCCGCCGCACGTCCCCGTTTTTCGAACAGGGCGGCGAGGAGCGGGCGGGCGATGGCACGGATTTTCGACAACGCGGATGAGAAGTTTGAGGAAGGGCTGCACGCGATCCTGACGAATGCCGGGGTCGAGCGGGCTGACTTCTGCACGGGCTACTTCAATCTGCGCGGCTGGAAGAAGGTCGCGGCGGATGTGGAAGACCTCCCCGGCGGTGAGGTCTTCGAGATGGACGGGAAGGGCGGCGAATCGTCCGTTCGCCGCATCTGCCGGCTCCTTGTCGGCATGCATCGTCCGCCGACGGAGATCATCCGCGAGATGTACGGGCTTGACCGTTCGCCCGTCGATTCCGAACGTGTCAGAAAATGGCGGCGGCAGGTCGCGAACGACTTCCGCCGCCAGCTGACGCTTGGCGTTCCGACGGCGGCGGACGAGCAGACCTTGCGGACGCTCCGGCGGCAGTTGGGCGAGGGCAAGGTGTGCGTGAAGCTCCACCTGCGGCATCCGCTCCATGCGAAACTCTATCTGGCCTACCGTCCGACGGACACCTCGAACCCGGTCATGTCCATCATGGGGTCGAGCAATCTCACGCTCGGCGGCCTTTCCCGAAACGGCGAGCTGGATGCGGAGTTCGGGGACTACCATGACAATCAGCGTTATGCCGCGTGGTTCGATGAACGCTGGAATGACCGATTCTCCATTGAGATCACCACCGACCTCATGGCCGCTTTGGATGCGTGTTGGGCGTCCGAGAACGGGCCGTCTCCCTACGAGGTCTACCTGAAGATCATGTATCACCTCAGCCGCGAGGCGCGGCAGGGCGTCTCGGAATACCATCTGCCCGCGCCGTTCGACACGGAACTGTTCGACTTCCAGAAGACAGCGGTGAAATTGGCGGTTCGGCATCTCGAGAAGCGCGGTGGCGCGATGATCGGCGACGTCGTGGGCCTCGGCAAGACGATCACGGCCTGTGCCGTCGCGAAGTTCTATGAGGAGACGCTGGGCGCTTCGACGCTCGTCATCTGTCCGCCGAACCTGACCGAAATGTGGAAAGAGTATGCGCGGCGGTACGATCTCAAGATGGGCGTAAAATCAATTGCCGAGAAGTTCGACCCGCACCGCGAACGCTACTACCGGCTTGTCATCGTCGATGAAAGCCACAACTTGCGGAACGGCACGGGACAGCGGTATGCCGCGATCAAGGATTTGCTGGACTATCAGGACAACAAGGTGCTCCTCCTCACGGCGACGCCCTACAACAAGGATTTCACGGATCTCGCCAATCAGCTGCGTCTCTTCGTCGATGCCGACGAGGATCTTGGCATCCGTCCCGAGCGGCAGATCGAGGCGGAGGGCGGCGAGCAGGCCTTCGCCGTCAAGCACAGCGAAACGCCGCTCTCCTCGATCGGGGCCTTCGAGGCGAGTGTCCAGACGGACGACTGGCGCGACCTGATGAAGCTCTACCTCGTGCGCCGGACGCGCACCTTCATCCGGCGCAACTATGCCGCGCGGGATGCGGAATCCGGGCGCGTCTACCTTGAAATGCACGACGGGACGCGCAACTACTTCCCGGACCGCGTTCCAAGGACGCTCGTCTTCAAGACCGCCCCCGGCGACATGTTCGAGCGTCTCTATGGCGACGAGGTGGTCGAGGCGATGGGCGGTCTTGCCCTGCCGCGCTACGGCTTGCAGAAGTACATCGACGAATGCGCCTGTGCGGATGCCACGGGAGCGGAGAAGGACGTCCTGAAGAACCTTTCCCGTGCCGGACGGCGGATGATGGGCTTCTGCCGAAGCGGATTCTACAAGCGGATGGATTCGAGCGGACTTGCCTTCCTGATGACGCTCCACCGCCACGCCGTGCGCAACGCGGTCTATCTTTACGCGCTGAAGAACGGGCTCGATCTCCCGCTGGGCGCCGGAACGGAAATCGGCGACTGCTACGAGGAAGAGGAATCGTCGGAGCCTACGCCACTTGCGTTCTCCGTCGATCCGAAGGACTACGCAGAGTGGGGCAGGGCGACCTATGCAAAGATTGTCGAGGAGAACCCTCCGGGGCGCAAGGCGTCGGTGAAATGGATCTCGCCGCGCTTCTTCAGGCGGTCGCTTGCCGGGGCCCTCCAGAAGGACAACGGGATCATCCTCGGCATCTTGGCGAAGTGCCGCGTGTGGAATCCCGCCGAGGACGAGAAGCTGAATGCGCTGGCAGACCTCGTGACGCACCGGCACGGGAACGACAAGGTTCTCGTCTTTACGCAGTATTCCGATACGGCCCGCTACCTTACGGCGCAGCTTGCGAAACGCGGCGTCGCGCACGTGGATCTGGTGGACGGCGGCACGAACGACGTGGTGGAGCGCGTGAAACGCTTTTCGCCGGTCTCGAACCATGTGCCGCTTCACCTTCCGCCGGAGAGGCAGACGCGGGTGCTGGTCGCCACGGACGCGCTGTCCGAAGGCCAGAACCTGCAGGACGGGCACGTTGTCGTCAACTACGACCTGCCATGGGCCATCATCCGCCTCATCCAGCGCGCGGGGCGTGTCGACCGCATCGGGCAGAGGGCCGAGAAGGTCTACTGCTATTCCTTCTTCCCGCAGGAGGGCATCGACAAGGCGATCAACCTCCGCAAGAAGCTCAACGACCGCATCAACGCGAATGCCGAGACGGTCGGTTCGGACGAGGTCTTCTTCGAGGGCAACATCCAGAACCTGAAGGACATCTTCAACGAGAAGGCGGGCATTCTCGACGAGGCGGACGACGGCGAGGTCGATCTCGCCTCGCAGGCCTATCAGGTGTGGGAGGCTGCGACGAAGGGCAGCCCGGCCCTCCGCGAACGCATACAGGGCCTTGCGGACGTCGTCTACGCGACGAAGCCGCGCGGGGATGAGCCGCAGGGCGTCATCACCTATGCCCGGACGCGGAACGACAGCGACGTGCTGACCTGGCTCGACGCGGCGGGGCGTGTCGTCTCGAAGTCCCCGACGCGCATCTTCAAGGCCCTTGCCTGTGAGGCGCAGACGCCGCGCCTCCCGCCGCTCCCGAACCACCACGAGCTGGTCGCGCAGGCGCTGCGCGATCTGCAGAACGCCCCGAACGCCGGCATGGGCGTATTGGGGACGCATGCCTCGACCAAGTACAGGATCTTCGCGATCCTTTCCGCGCGTCTCAAGGAGAATCCGATGCCGCTTCTCGAACAGAACCTCAAGGCGGCCGTCGATCTCGTCTACGCCTATCCGATGAAGGAGGCGGCGAAGCACGAACTTGGGCGCATGCTCCAGAAGCGCGTGCCGGCGGAGGACATCATCCAGACCGTGCTGGAACTGCAGCGCAACGGCGACCTCTGCCTTGTGCCGGAGGATGACGGCGAATCGCCCGCCTCCGCCCGCATCATCTGTTCAATGGGACTTTCCCGGGAGAAGTAGGACATGACACGAAACGAATTCCTCGGCTGTCTTCGGGCGGGCGACTTTACGCGCCTCTTCATCGAGTGCGGCTGGGACAATCCCACGACACGCCACCCGGTTCCGCTTGAGGCGAACGGGCAACCCTACGTCCTTTCGGAAGTGGCGCAGAAGAGGGGCTTCCGCGTGTATGTCTGCGTAGGCGAGACGATTCCCGATTCGGCGGTTCGCCGTGCGCTTGACGCAAAGCTCGGAAAGTTGAGCCACGACAATTTCGTCATCTACCGGGCGACGGGAGCGGGAGAGGATTTCCACCACCTGTGGTCGATTCCCGTGCGGAGCGTCGACCGCCGCCACCTCGTCACGGTCGAGTACCAGACGGAAGACCAGGCGGCCTTTCTCCTGGAGAAGGTCAACGACATCTCCTTCGGGTTCGATGCGGATGCGGGCGTGTCCATCGTGGACGTGGTGAATCGCGTGAACGCCGCGTTTCTGGTGAATGCCGACAAGGTGACGAAGGACTTCTATCGCGGTTTCCGTGTCCAGCACAAGGCGTTTGTGGCGGGCATCGAGAATCTGCCCGAAGAGGGCGACCGCGAATGGTATGCCTCGGTCATGCTGAACCGTCTCATGTTCTGCTACTTCATCCAGAAGAAGGGCTTCCTCGACAGCGACACGGACTATCTCGGCAAGAGGTTGGCGGACGTTCAGGCACAACGCGGCAAGACCTCGTTCTATGCATCGTTCTACAGGGGTTTCCTGAAACAGCTCTTCGGAGAAGGGCTGAACGCGCCGGCGAACACGCGCTCTGCCGCGTTCAGGAAGAAGTACGGCATCATCCCCTACCTGAATGGCGGCATGTTCGCGAAGCACGAGATCGAGGAGAAGAACCCCGATCTCGACATCCCCGATGCCGTCTTCGAGAACCTTTTTAGGTTCTTCGACCAGTGGCGGTGGCACCTCGACAGCCGTCTCACGGCGACGGGACGCGACATCAACCCCGACGTCCTCGGCTACATCTTCGAGCAGTACATCAACGACCGTGCGCAGATGGGGGCCTACTACACGAAGGAGGACATCACCGAGTACATCGGACGCAACTGCATCGTGCCGTATCTCTTCGAGGCGGTGAAGAAAGTGGACGCGAAGCCGTTCGCGGCGGACGGTCCCGTGTGGCGGATTCTGAAGGACAATCCCGACCGCTACATCTTCGCGGCCGTCCGCAAGGGCGCGGAACTGCCCCTGCCGCCCGAAATCGAGAAAGGCGTGGATACGGCGAAGCCCGATCTCCGCAAACGGCGGGAGGAGTGGAACCGTCCGACGCCCGAAAAGTACGCGCTTCCGACGGAAATCTGGCGCGAGACGGTGGCGCGGCGGCAGAGGCATGCGGAAATCAGGGCGAAGATCGAGGAGGGAGAGATTGCCGACATCCACGACTTCATCACCTACAATCTCGACATCCGCCTGTTCGCCGAGGACGTCATCCGCAAAAGCGATGATTCACGCTTCATCCTCCATTTCTACAACGCCCTGCGCGAGGTGACGGTTCTCGACCCGACCTGCGGATCGGGGGCGTTCCTCTTCGCCGCGCTCAACATCCTTGAACCGCTCTACGAGGCCTGTCTCGACCGCATGGAGGAGATGAACGCGGCGAATCCGAATCTCTTCAAGGCGGAACTGGAGGAGATTGCGGGCAAGTTCCGCTCGAACCGCAAGTATTTCGTCTACAAGAACATCATCCTGCGCAACCTCTACGGCGTGGACATCATGCACGAGGCGACGGAGATCGCCCGCCTGCGGCTCTTCCTCAAGATGGTGGCCGTCGTGGACGTGGACCGCCACGACCCGAACCTCGGGCTCGACCCGCTCCCCGACATCGACTTCAACATCCGCTGCGGCAACACGCTCGTCGGCTATGCGACGGAGAAGGAGATACAGGACGGCCTCGTCAACGGCGACATGTTCGCCTACGTCGAACTCAAGAAGAGGATCGAGGACGAGATGACCAAGGCGTCCGCCGCGTTCGACTACTTCCGCCGCGAACAGCTCAACCTACTCGGCTCGCACGCCGACCTCATCAAGGCCAAGAGGGAGATCAACCAACGCCTCGCGACCATTCGCGTCCTCCTCGACCGGCAGCTCTACGCGACGAACGGCGGCGGCAAAACCTATGACCAATGGCACAAAGATACCCAGCCATTCCACTGGTACACCGAGTTCTACCCCGTCATGGCCCAGCGCGGCGGCTTCGATGTCATCATCGGCAATCCGCCGTATGTTAAAGTATCTGTTGCAGAGGAACGTTATCGGATTCCTAATTTCGTTACAAAAGAATGCGCGAATCTTTATGCGTGCGTGGCCGAACGATGTTATTCTCTGTCGAGGACAGTCTCAAAAGTTGGAATGATTGTTCAATTGCCCATAGTTTGTACCGATGGTATGCGCAAGATACAAGAAATTCTTGGCATGAGAAGGTGTTGGTTTTTGACATTTGATGATAGGCCAGGCAAACTGTTTGACGACCTAACCCACATTAGATGTACGATATTTCTGACAGGAGAGGGTTATGGGCTTCAGGCAACAAAATACAACAGATGGTATTCGAATGCAAGAGAGTCATTGTTTGCGAATATGGCATTTTCTTCTGTTAAACTCAGTGGAAACATATCTTCAATTCCGAAAATAGGAGCTATAATTCTCAGAACTATAAGTAATAAGATGGCAAAGAAACTCTTGCTCGCCCATTTCATGGCTGGTCGATATAATCTGTATTATCACAATGCTCCCCAATACTTTATTCGAGTAACAAAAGACCGACCTTATTTTTGGAATGAAAAAGATGGGGAGAAACAGTCAGTTTCCATTAAGACGTGCTTGTTCAATGATAAAGACAACAGGGATATTGGTTGTGCTGTGTTAAACAGTTCGTTGTTCTACGTTTGGTTTGTCATGCTGTCTGATTGTAGGCATTTGAATGTACGGGAGATTGAAAACTTTCCATTTGACTTTGATCTATTGTCTTGTGCCGACAAGAAAGATTTGATTAGTTTATCGGATGAATTGATGGCGGATTATGAGATACACAAGATTCGTAAGGCTACATACTACAAGACGACGGGAAAGGTAGTTTATGATGAATATTATCCCAAATATTCAAAACCCATCATCGACAAGATAGATGAACTTCTTGCCAAACACTATGGCTTTACCGAAGAAGAACTCGACTTCATCATCAATTACGACATCAAGTACCGCATGGGGGATGAACTGAAATCAGGTGATTGACCATTTAATGCTTTGCGACCCTATGAACGTTAATATTTGTTATACTATTTCAGTCCGTTGCATATGAGTTCTTATTGCAGAAGGACAAAGACAAATCTTGTTGTGAGTCAATGAAATGGAAGTTTTAGCATGAAAATACAGGAAGTATTCAATATAGATTACTATTGCCACGAGCATTATAGGCAGGCTGTGTTTACAGCTGTGTTCACCTTCGTTAAGGGATATGGTGAACTGATGTTTGCATCATTCGAGTTCGTTCCGAAGTTCATGGGAGCTTGTCATGGGATGGAAGATGAGCAGAGTGTAAAGGTCGGAGACCGAAGATTGTTCTTTTTACGTCATGTTGTTGATGATGTTTCTGAAGCGCTTAATATGTATTGGCAAACTGCAAAAACAGGACAAATTCAGTTGTCGTGGCAAAAGGATGATCCGCCAATCAACATGCTACCTTGTCTTTCTGTGCAGAGGATTAATGATGATGGTGCTATTCTATCGAATAGTGAAACGGTTGAGTCCCCCAATGAGCTTTCTCTTGTGTATTTTCCACGACTTGAGTCGCCATTCTACATTGATAATCCACCCTTCAGAAGGTCAACATTTAGAGGGGCTTTGGTAAGTCACATAATGCTCAATGGGCGTAATAAAGATCTAGAAGAATTCTTAAGCGACAAGGCGGTCTCGCAGTGGATAGAAAACAGACTGCTGTGGCCGTTGAACGAGGGTCTCGAATATCTCGACAGTTTCTCTTGTATATTCCCGAATCCATATTATTGCCGTTCGCATATGCGGCTTATACCTCAATATAATGGCGGGAAAGACTTTGTTCGAGTGATGTTCGATCGTGATTGTTCTAATCTAGGTCTGACGATGCAATTGGAGGAACGGGTCAGTTTTAATCTCGGTCCAGTGCGAACATTCCCAGTAGATGGACGCATTATTGAGGCCGAACTGACAGGCTGTAGTGACGAAGTTGGGTACAAGGTGCTAGACAGAAATGGTCATATTCTTGAGTGTCAGGACTTTGTTCCGTTCATTCGCGGAATTAATGTGGAGTTCTTTTTGAGTGAAACTAGGAAGAGTAAGAAAGATATTAGAAATGGGAACGTCATCTTGTCTAATAATGTGATTCGGGTTCCTGGGCGATTAAAGAGAGATGTCGACATACCAGAACTCAAGCTCCAACACAAACGTGCTGTTTTCCGCTTTGCGCGAGATGCAAAAGAAAAGGCGAAGTTTCAATATTTATATTACGGGCAGCGAGAAGATGCTGAACGCAGAATATGGGGAATATTCGCATCTGCTCGGAAGACATTAACGATTGTTGATCCGTATTTTTCGAACGAGTCAATTAAAGATTTTATTGAAGATCTCAATGACAGCATAAAGATCTCTGTATGTTGTTCGGGCGGTGCACTTGTAGAGAATAAAAGCAACGAACTAGGGAAAAAACTTCTCGAAAAAGTGATGGGGCTTGTCGATCAGGGGAGGAAGATAGAAGTTGAAGTTGTTGGTCATTCCTACATTCATGATAGATTTATTATCGTTGATGAACAAGAGACTTGGTTGCTGGGGTCGTCAGTCGCGACGCTGGGGGAGAGCCTGAGTGCAATAATTAAGTTGGAAGACAGTGGTGCGGTGGCAAGCAAGCTTTTGTCATATCTAAGGGACATCCCTGGTAAGTTGTCGCTCAAAAATTGGCTTGAGAAGTCGGATTCGGATCGTATGGCTGAGAACGCGGGGTGTTAGGCATATTTTGACATGAGGTTATATGGGGAAAACGTGAAATTAATGGAATCCTATAAAAGCATATATGTCCCTGCTGAGCCTGATACAGGGCAAGACAATCAGTATGATGTTGGAATTGAGGCTGAGAGTGAGAAGTGTGTTCTTCGTTTTCCTCTTTTTAAGAAAGTGTGGGCAGACGACAGGATAGACTTCTATGAAAATGATACCCTTGACCGATTCCCAGAAATAGTCGATGTATGGTCAATGCTTAAAGCGGACGCATATAATGAGTTTCCAATGTCGCCTGGAGATGCCTATTTCTGGAATCGCCTAAAAAGTTGTTCTGCAAGAGAGATATATTTTCTTGATTCCTATTTTTCTGCTAACAGCCTAGCAAGGTTATGGGGGGTCTTGAATGACATGGATCGTCAATATGATCGACAGATGACGGATGTTCGTTTATATACAGTTGCTGGGCATGAATGGGGTGATTTGAAGAAGGAATTTGAGGCTTGGCGCAAAGAAAAGATGAAATTTGAAAAGATAACGCTTGCAATTTGTCGTCTTGACGTGAAAGTGTCGGGGAAAATGCATGACAGGTTTGTCTTGTTGGGGAAGTCGCTTTGGCACTTTGGCGCGTCGGCAGGCGCGATGCATACGAACATCAATGCGTATTCCGGTCCTTGGCCTGATAAAAATGGTAAATGTATGGAATTCATGCGAAATCTTCGTGATCATTATATTGTAGAAGAACTGTCTACGGCGCAGATAGAGGAGTAGCAATGACGGAAAAAGATATGTATAATGTGCAGCAGCTTAAAAAAATGCTTGAAGATGAGAGTACTGCGTCCTTGTCGGATATTCTCGGCATTATCGCAAAATTGCCATGTTGCGATGATTGTGCCGAATCCGTTAGGGGTATCGCTCCAATCGATATTCTTCACGGGTATTGTTCATCGCGGGAAGAGTTGTGGGGTATCTCAGAGCATTGTTTCTGGGCATTAAACAATAGGGTGACCGAGAGTGATTTTAAGGACTACTTCAGATGCATTGAGGCTTTGCCAAATGTTATATTGGCCAGCAATGTCATGCGCATGATGATGTGGGGGATGGGTGAGGATGAGAGTAAGGAAATGTTTGCGGCATTTGTGAGCCAGATTCCTCCTTTTCTGTTGGGTGAAAAATGGAACGGAAGTAAGAGTTTTTTTCTTGCACTGCGTGGTGCGATAGACTGCGTGGACGTCCATCAGCAGAATGGGCTGACAAGTGTCGTACTTTCAATTGTGCGGAGCAGAACGGGACTTGAGAAGGTTGTGGCGACAGTCGCGTCCATCACCCTCGTGGTCCGTGCACTAGCCGGAAACCTTGATGAAAAGGAAGACGGGCGCGATACCCCCAGAAACGCAAGAGACATTCAGCTATTGGATTTGTACAAGGTACTTAAAAAAGAAAATGAAGAATGTTTAAAGAGTGTTCCCTACTCATTGATAGCCCCTGTATTGTTCAGTTTGGACGTTGAGAACGATTGGAAGATTACGGAGAAAAGCCGAGAAGCAGGGCTGTCCATGCAAGGCGGGATATTCTCTTATGCGGAGGCAATAATTGTTGTGGGTGCCAGCGGTATCGTCCTATCGCGGGAGGAATGTATCAAAATCTGTACGCTTGCCTTCTACTGCGCTGGTAGAGCGCAAATGTGGCGGTTGAAGGTTTTCAAACCAGTTGCGCTCTTCATGGCAGATTTGATTGCAGGTTTTGATGACAGTAAAACTGTTTGGTTGGACATATGTAAAAATGTTGGACCTCTGATTTATCGAGGGCTACATGAATACCGAACAAGTGCCACCGTGTCGCTTTCCGATCATGTGGAGATATTCGTTGGCGTAGCTTTCGCCCTTGTATGTGATTTCTGTAACAAGGGTAGGATAAATGATGCGATGGAGGTGTGGGCTTGGGCATGGAGTGAATGCGTGACGGCCCTTTATGCTTTTACAGCAACAATAAATGGCTTTATACCTCTCGTTCAGTATCTCTTTGTGAAGGCAGGACTGTGCTTTACAAATGAAGCCGAGGCTGTGCCGTCGGGGGCGGAATTGCTGGGACAACTGCCGTTGGTGGAGGTATGGCCCGATGAGAGCATTGATTGTGCTGAAGTGTGCATCAAAGCATTGAAAGGCAATCTGAACGATGTTGCCGTTTTGCGGATTAGAGCCAAGGATCCTAGTCTGGCAAGACGTGTTGATGTCAATTGCCTATCAAAATCCTTATCAGCTTCTGTAGCGGCAGATCTAAATGGATAGGAACTGTTGGGGAATGGACTGAGCGGACATAATGAAAATGGATACAAAAATGACGAGCAAACAAAGAGACACACACGGCGTGTGCCGCCGGAGGCGGTGATGCGGTGTCTCGACTGGGCGACGCGGATGTGCGACGAAGGGGTGTGCGTGATGAGCGGGTTTCAGAGTCCGTTGGAGAAGGAAGTCCTCAACATTCTCTTGAAGGGAACTTCGTCCCTCATTCTCGTCCTGGCGCGGCGGATGTGGGACGAACGGCACATTCCCGCGCTCTTCCGCAAGCCGCTTGCCGAGGGGCGGCTTCTCGTCGTCTCGCCCGTCTCGCAGTCCATCCGCCGCGTCGACGCCCGCTCCGCCGCCCAACGCAACCGCTGCATCCTCGACCATGCCGACAGCCTCTTCCTCGGCGCGCTCGATCCAGACGGCTCGCTGACAGACCTCCTTCCGCTACCCTCGCATTTATATAAATGCGAGGGTAGCGGAAAATCGTGGCGCGGTTGACAAATGTGCCGAAGAATGTTATAGTGTCGGCACATTTGTAAACCATGAAATTGCCTTCTCCAGTTGTTCGCGTCTTGGACTCACAGGGTGGTATGATTACATCCCGTGACGTTGTAGCGCTTGGATTGTCTCGCACAATGCTCGGCAAGTATGTTCAAAATGGACTTCTTGTGAGAGTTTCCCGTGGAATCTATGTCGTTCAGGCTGCCATTCCAGACGAATTGTTCGCCTTGGCAAAGCAATGTGACCGATTCGTCTTCTCCCATGCTACTGCGGCATTTTTGCATGGGATATCAGACCGAACGCCCTTTGACCATACGGTCTCGATTCGCTCCTCGCAGACGATCTCGCGCGCGCTCCGAACGAAACTTGCTTGTTTCTATGTAAAAGATGCCATCTTTTCCCTCGGACAGGTAAACGCCAGAACGCAATTCGGAAACATCGTCCCCTGTTATGACATGGAACGGACGGTTTGCGACATGGTTAGGGACAGGGAGCGGATGGACGATGAGACGTTCCTTTCAATCGTCAAGAACTATGCGGCTTCCGATAGGAAGGATTTGCCCAAACTTGGTCATTATGCGGAAGTGATGGGGCTCTCCAAGAGAATCGCATCATTGATGGAGGTTGCCTTGTGAGCGTCAATATCATGCAGTTTAAGTCGCGTATCAGAAATCTTGCGAAAGAAGAGGGTGTTCCAGCGCAAGTCATGCTTCAGGATTTTATGTTCGAGCGTTTCTTCGCCCGTCTTTGCAAGTCCACAGTGCGCGAGAACCTAATATTGAAGGGAGGTGCATTGATTTCCCAGTATCTCGGGATCTCCCGCCGCACGACGATGGACATTGATCTGACGATGTCCAATGCGCCATTGACAGAATCGACCGTATCCGAAATGATTCAGGGTGTCTTTTCCGTTAGACTTGATGATGGCGTCCGATGGTCGTTGAATGTGCTTGAACCCATCCGCAATAAGGATCTATATGGCGGTTATCGAGCTAAGATTGTCGCTACACTGGACTCGATAGCCGTTCCTTTTTCGATAGACATTTCAACCGGTGATGTCATTACCCCTGAACCAGAGGACTATTTCTTCAAGAGCGCATTCGAAAAGAACGCATTTTACAATCTGAAGGCGTATACGATTGAAACGGTTCTCGCCGAGAAGCTTGAGTCCATTCTTTCACTGGGTGTTCTGTCAACGCGTCCGCGTGATTATTACGATGTCTATATGTTAACGAGCTGCGTGAAACATTCGGATTCCAAATTAAAAGCAGCGTTCCTTGCCACAATCCACCATAGAGGGTCTGAAGACGTCTACAGGGACGGGGCAATTATTCTTACAGAGATTAGCCGGTCGGAGATTCTGAAAAACCGTTGGGGAAAGTATCGACAGCAATTTTCTTTCGCCGATCATATATCGTTTGAGCAGATCTGTAATCAACTCATCACGTTGTTTGGTGGCATTACGGCATGTTGAAGAGTATGGTGCTTGGAAATGAAGCCCTTTTGAATTGCGAGAAAATCGGCTTTCTTGCGTCTGCGGCGTGTGCCGCCGGAGGCGGTGATGCGGTGTCTCGACTGGGCGACGCGGATGCGCGACGAAGGGGTGTGCGTGATGAGCGGGTTTCAGAGTCCGTTGGAGAAGGAAGTCCTCAACATTCTCTTGAAGGGAACTTCGTCCCTCATTCTCGTCCTGGCGCGGCGGATGTGGGACGAACGGCACATTCCCGCGCTCTTCCGCAAGCCGCTTGCCGAGGGGCGGCTTCTCGTCGTCTCGCCCGTCTCGCAGTCCATCCGCCGCGTCGACGCCCGCTCCGCCGCCCAACGCAACCGCTGCATCCTCGACCATGCCGACAGCCTCTTCCTCGGCGCGCTCGATCCAGACGGCTCGCTGACAGACCTCCTTCCGCTACCCTCGCATTTAT
>ERZ1034962.396-NODE-396-length-21299-cov-9.133638_pt1 | contig 21299 bp, 17 predicted proteins | sample MGYA00520696_ERZ1034962 | MGnify/ENA primary metagenome ERZ1034962 (study PRJEB33766, sample SAMN09781770) | gut metagenome | biome: gut microbiome | host: Homo sapiens | place: Madagascar | study: EMG produced TPA metagenomics assembly of the PRJNA485056 data set...
TTTTTAAGCTTTTTGTAAGCAAAATCGCCTAGACTTTGAATTATTTGAACTAATAAAATCAAAATAATCACCGTATAAATCATCACATCAGGCTTAAAGCGTTGATAGCCATAACGCACCGCTACATCGCCCAAACCGCCTCCGCCTACCGTACCAGCCATAGCCGAAAAGCCTATTATCATTATAAGCGTTAGGGTTAGGGCGTTGATGATTGCGGGCAAGGCTTCTCTTAATTGCACCTTAAAAATAATTTGAAAACGCGATGCACCAAAGCTCATAGCCGCTTCAATCACGCCTTTATCAACTTCAAGCATTGCCGCTTCAATCAATCTTGCAATAAAAGGTGCTGAGCCAATGGTTAGTGGCACGATAGAAGCGCTCGTGCCTATACTCGTGCCTATTATTAGTTTGGTTAGTGGAAAAAGAACTATCATCAAAATTATAAAAGGAAAACTTCTTAAAGTATTTACAATTATATCAAGCGTGCGGTAAATTGCGATATTTTGGGCTAATCCGCCTTTTTTGGTAAGTATTAAAATAACTGCTAAACCAAGCCCGATAATAAAGGCCAAAATCGTAGAAACTAGCGACATATATAGCGTTTCAAGCGTGGCTTTATACAATAAATTAGCTAACATCTTAATCCTTAATTAAAATTTATTTGATTTAAAGGCTCAATTTTTGGCTCAATTTGCATGCTTGGCGCGCTTTTGCTAAAAAAGATTAAATCCTCCACGCTTTGAACGCTCCAAGGCAATTTTAAAATGCAGTATTTTAAAATTTCAGCTGCTGAGATAGCATCGCTAAATGCGCGGTGGTGGATATTTTCAATGCCTAAAAGCTCTTTAAGGATGTTTAGTTTATAGCGCTGGCTAGCTATGCAACGCTTAGCAAGCTCAACCGTACAAAGCGCTCTATTTAATAAAGGCGGATAGCCCAAATCCACTAAACTTTTAGAAATAAAGCCATAATCAAAACGCACATTATGCGCTACAAAAACGCAATCACCCAAAAAATCACGGAAATTTTTCAGCGCATAAGCAAGGCTGGGCGCGCCTATTAAATCATTTGCGCTTAATCCTGTAAGCTCTGTGATTACTTGTGGGACGCAATCAGCATAAATTAAAGTAGAAAAAGCTCCGGTTTGTTCGCCATTTATTAGCTTAATCGCGCCTATTTCGATGATTTGTCCGCTATTGATAGAGCCTGTGGTTTCTATATCAACCACGCAAAATTCCTGCTTGCATAACTCTCTTTTATTTGTCGCAAGGCTAATTACTCCATTTTGCTCGCAAAGCTCCAAGCCAAGCGCGCACCAATTTTCTACCTGACTAATATCTACATCGCTTAATTCATCGATTTTAGCAGCGATTTGTAAAAAAGCGTCTTTATTTAATGGAGCCTTATTTAACAAAGAAATTAAAAGCTCGGTTTCGTTAATTTTTTTCTTTTTCTTTATCAAGTTTTTCTCGTTTTAAATTTTAAGTGCTTTTATAGCCTGAGCGTAGCTTTGTGAGCCAAAAATAAAACTACCAGCTACTACCACATCAGCACCTGCAAGCTCGATTTCGGCGATATTTGCGCCCGTTATCCCTCCATCAACTTCAATTAAACATTTTGCCCCGCTTTTATCTATCATTTCTCTTAGATTAGCGATTTTTTCAAGCGCACTTGTGATGAATTTTTGCCCACCAAAACCAGGATTTACGCTCATTAAAAGCACCATATCAAGCTCGCTTAAAATGTATTCAAGCGTGTTAAGATTTGTGTGCGGATTTAGCACGATGGCTGGATTTATGCCGGCTTTTCGTATTTTTTCGATTAAGCGCAAGGGATGAGTGGCTTTTTCAATGTGAAAGCTTAGAAATTTTGGTTTTAATGGCAAAAATAAATCTATAAAAAAATCCACATCTTCTACCATTAAATGCACATCTAGTGGCACTTTGGAGGCTTTTTGGATAGCATTTAGCACGCAAGGCCCTATGGTAAGGTTTGGCACAAAATGCCCATCCATCACATCAATATGAATCAAATCCGCTCCCGCATCGCAAACAGCGTTTATTTCATCATTTAAACGCCCAAAATCAGCTGAGAGAATACTAGCTGCTACATACATCTTTACCTCAAAATTTTAAAATAAAAGCCCGCATTTTACTATCTTTGGCATAAAATTTAATAAAATTTACACATTTTAGCTATACTTACGCTTTTTTTAAGGATTTAAAATGAACAAAAAACAGCTTTCAAGCCTCGGATTTATGGTGGCTTTGTTTGGTTTTAGTTTTTATTATTGGGGGATTAATTTTACTGCTACGATTTTAGTGCTAAGTGTGTTGATTATTTTTCACGAATTTGGGCATTTTGTGGTGGCGCGGTATTTTGGCGTGGCGGTTAAGGTGTTTAGTTTGGGTTTTGGTGAGAGTATTTACAGCAAGCAAATAGGTGCTACGCGCTACCAAATAAGCGCGATTTGGTTAGGTGGCTATGTGCAATTAAAAGGACAAAATGACGCCAACCCAAAAGAAAAAAATTACGACCCAGATAGCTATAATATGCTAAGCCCGATTAAACGCATTGCGATTTTATTTGCTGGGCCATTTTTTAATGTAATTTTGGCGTTTTTGCTTTATATGGCGGTTGGATTTTTGGGCATTGATAAGCTTGCGCCAACAATTGGCAAGGTGTTGCCTGATTCGGCCGCGCTTAGCGCAGGACTTCAAAAAAACGATAAAGTGCTTGAAATAAATGGCGTAAAAATCACACATTGGGATCAGATAAAAACTCTTGTAAGCTTAGAGCCTACTAATTTATTGATTGAGCGAGAGGGCAAAAAAATAAATCTCACCTTAAATCCAAAAATAAGCGATACCAAAACAATTTTTGGAGAAAATATTAAAGCGCCTATGCTTGGGATTGCGCCTAGTGGAGAGTTTGTCAGGCTTTATTATACTGGGTTTTCTAGCATTGGCTTTGCCTTAGATGAAACGCTTAAAGCAAGCAAGCTAATTTATTTGAGCCTTGAAAAATTGATTTTAGGCATTGTGCCTATAAATCAGCTTGGTGGCATTGTGGCGATGGCTGATATTACCACAAAAGCCGCTAGTATCAGCATAAGCACGCTTTTTATTATCACGGCTTTAATATCTGTGAATTTGGGTGTGTTAAATTTATTGCCTTTGCCAGTGCTTGATGGCGGGCATATTGTTTTTAACGCTTATGAAATGCTTGCTAAACGACCAGTAAATGAAAAAGTTTTTATTTATGCAAGTTATGCCTCAATGGCTTTATTATTTTTACTAATGGCTTTTACGATAATTAACGATATTTACAGGCTTGCTGGCGGTTATCAATGAAATTTATTAAAATTTTAGAGCAAGTTCGAGCATTAAATGAAAATGCTAGCGTGGTGGCTGTTAGCAAAAGTGTGGATACGCCAGCCTTAGAGCCACTTTTGCGTTTTGGTGTTTTGGATTTTGGCGAAAATAAAGTCCAAGAATTAAGCAAAAAATTTAAAATTTTAAATTCCAGCCAAAATGCTGGCATTAGATGGCATTTTATCGGGCGTTTGCAAAAAAATAAAATCAACGCGCTTTTGGCATTAAAGCCGTATTTGTGGCAAAGCTGCGATTGCCAAAAGAGCGCGCTTGAAGTGGATAAGCGATTAAATTATGAATTAAGCGCGCTTTTACAAATCAACTCAGCCGATGAAGCTAGCAAACAAGGCATAAGCATAGAGCAAGCAATCGATGAATATATCGCAATTTGCGAGCAGTGTAAGTATTTGAAATTAAAGGGCGTAATGAGTATAGGTGCTAATAGCGATGATAAAAAATTAATCATAAAAAGTTTTGAGCGCACTTATAAGATCTTTGAAAATTTAAAGCCATACGGGGCAAAGATTTGTTCTATGGGTATGAGCGATGATTATGAATTGGCGCTAAAATCTGGCTCAAATATGCTCCGCCTTGGCCGCGTGTTATTTGCTTAAAATTTAATATATTATAATGTAAGCAAAGTTTAAAATTTATAAAAGGATAATTATGCAAAACATCGCCAAAATCGGTATTTTAACGCTTAGCGATAGAGCAAGTGCTGGTATTTATGAAGATGAAAGTGGTAAGGCGATTAAAGAGTGTTTGGATCTTTGGTTGGTGAGTGAGTTTGAGTGCGAATATAGCGTGATTAGCGATGATTACGAGCTGATTTGCCAAAAGCTAAAACAAATGAGCCAAGATTGTGATTTGCTTTTAACAACTGGCGGCACTGGGCCTGGACCGCGTGATGTAACGCCTGAGGCAACGCAGGCTGTGTGTGATAAAATGCTACCTGGTTTTGGCGAATTGATGCGGCAAGTTAGCTTGGCTTATGTGCCAACAGCGATTTTATCGCGCCAAAGCGCTGGGATTTGCGGTAAGTGCTTAATTATCAATTTGCCAGGCCAACCCAAGGCTATTAAAGAATGTTTAGAGCCTGTTTTTCCTGCGGTGCCGTATTGCTTGGATTTAATCGGCGCAAGCTATATCCAAACTAATGAAAATTATATAAAAGCTTTTCGTCCAAAAGGCGCAAGAAAATAAAATTTTAAATTATTTGGCTTGATTTGTTTAAAACCTTTAGGCAGAAATCCCAACTGCTTTAGCGATTGGGCTGAATGCCAACGAGCTTGGCGAGTTTTATCCTTACATTCGCTATAATCTCACAAGCTCGATTAGCTCAAAAAATCACAAAAGGAAAAAAGCAATGGCAACTATCAATTACGCAAAGTATGAGAACAAGACGACAAGACAATTAAGCGTTTTACTCGACAACGCCGAAAAGCGATTACACAAAGAAATTGAACTCGTGGAGTATTTGCGAAGTAAAATCATAGAAAGCGTAAAGCCTACAAAATATAATTTTGTGCCTTATACTCAAAGCGAAGCTTACAAAATAGGGCTTGAAAGGGAAAAAATGAGAACGCCAGAGCAACAGGCTCAACTTGAAAAAGAAGTGCAGGAGCTTATGAGTAAGGATTATGGCGATGAGCTATGAAATAATCATAGACACAAAGCCAAATTTATTTCTCAAAAAACTTGCAAAGACTGCACCGCAAGACTTTGACAAGATAGACATTTTTTTGAAACAAGAAGCCCACTTGCTTTAGCAGGTGGGTGATTCACAATTTATATTAAAATTTAGTTTTTATAAATAAACCAACTATATCCAAGCCATCTAAATCAAAATAAAAGTAAAAATTTTAATTTTTTTCATAAAATCTATTGACAAAGAACTTTTTATAAGATAAAATCCCGCTTTGTTTTTTAAGCTGGTGTAGCTCAGTTGGTAGAGCTACTGCCTTGTAAGCAGTGGGTCGGCGGTTCAAGTCCGTTCACCAGCTCCATCATTTCACTTTATTTTTTCACAGTGTTTGACCGGTTTTGCAATTTTTTGGTGAGATACTCAAGTGGCCAACGAGGGCAGACTGTAAATCTGCTGACTATGTCTTCCGTGGTTCGAATCCACGTCTCACCACCATTGCTATGCTACTTTGTAGCATTTGCGGGATTAGCTCAGTTGGCTAGAGCATCAGCCTTCCAAGCTGAGGGTCGCGGGTTCGAGTCCCGTTTCCCGCTCCATTTTGGATAACTGGGAGCTGTAACCTCGTTATCGTTGTTACTAATGCGTTTGCGCGCAGGCTTTCAGTAGGTTTTGTGTTGTTTTGTTTATTTGCAGCTCTGTGCTCATATGGCTCAGAGGTAGAGCACTTCCTTGGTAAGGAAGAGGTCGCGAGTTCAAGTCTCGCTATGAGCTCCATTTAGGCTAAAATGCAAATAATAAAACCTATTTTCTAACTTTCGCAAAATTCTTATCGGAGGATAACATGGCAAAAGAAAAATTTGTGCGCTCTAAGCCACACGTAAATATCGGTACTATCGGTCACGTTGACCATGGTAAGACTACCTTAACTGCTGCTATTTCAGCGGTTTTATCTCGCAAAGGTCTAGCTGAGTTAAAAGATTATGACAATATCGATAACGCTCCAGAAGAAAAAGAGCGCGGTATTACCATCGCTACTTCTCACATCGAATATGAAACTGAAAACCGCCACTACGCCCATGTGGATTGCCCAGGACACGCTGATTATGTTAAAAATATGATCACAGGTGCTGCTCAAATGGATGGCGCTATATTGGTTGTTAGTGCAGCTGATGGCCCTATGCCACAAACAAGAGAGCATATTTTGCTTTCTCGTCAAGTAGGCGTACCATATATAGTTGTATTTATGAATAAATGCGATATGGTTGATGATCCTGAGTTGCAAGAGCTAGTTGAAATGGAGATTAGAGAGCTATTAAGTGAATATGGTTTCCCTGGCGACGACACTCCAATAATAAAAGGTTCAGCACTTCAAGCACTTGAAGAAGCAAAAGCTGGCAAAGATGGTGAATGGTCTGCTAAAATTATGGAGCTTATGGCTGCTGTTGATAGCTATATCCCAACTCCAACTCGTGATACTGATAAAGATTTCTTAATGCCTATTGAAGATATTTTTTCAATTTCAGGTCGTGGTACGGTTGTAACTGGTCGCGTTGAAAAAGGTGTTGTAAAAGTAGGTGATACAATTGAAATCGTAGGACTTCGCCCTACACAAACTACTACCGTAACTGGTGTAGAGATGTTTAGAAAAGAAATGGAACAAGGTGAAGCTGGTGATAATGTAGGCGTGTTGCTTCGTGGAACTAAAAAAGAAGAAGTTGAACGCGGTATGGTTTTATGTAAGCCAAAATCAATTACTCCACACAAAAAATTTGAAGCAGAAGTTTATATTCTAACAAAAGAAGAAGGCGGTCGCCATACTCCATTTTTTAATAACTATCGCCCACAATTTTATGTGCGCACAACTGATGTAACCGGCTCTATTACATTGCCTGCTGGTACTGAAATGGTAATGCCTGGCGATAACATTAAAATAACTGTTGAGCTAATTGCTCCAGTGGCGCTAGAAGATGGTACTCGTTTTGCGATTCGCGAAGGTGGTCGCACAGTTGGTTCTGGCGTTGTATCTAAAATTTTAGAATAATAAAATTTAAAATAGGTGTTTTGGGGCAAAAGCCCCATTAACGCCACTTTTGAAAATTTAGGAAAAAATATGGCAAGTAATACAAGAATAAAAATCGGTTTAAAATGCTCTGAGTGCGGTGATATTAACTACACTACTACTAAAAATAGCAAAAAAACTACCGATAAAATAGAACTTAAAAAGTATTGTCCAAGACTTAAAAAACACACAGTTCATAAAGAAACAAAGCTTAAATAAGCTGCCATTTAGGGCAGTAGCTCCAACGGTAGAGCGCCGGATTCCAAATCCGATGGTTGGGGGTTCGAATCCCTCCTGCCCTGCCACATAAGGTAATTAAAAAATGGATAAATTGTTAAGTTATATTAAACTATCGCGCGCTGAGCTTTCTAAGGTAATTTTCCCTACAAAAGAGCAAATTCGCACGGCATTTATTGCTGTGGTTTCAGTGGTTGTGGTAGTGTCTTTATTTTTAGCTTTAGTAGATTTGCTGATGAGTTTTAGCATTTCAAAACTTGCTTGAAAGGGATAAAATGGCTCATAAATGGTATGCTATTCAAACCTATGCAGGTAGTGAAATGGCTGTAAAACGCGGTATAGAAAATATCGTACATGATCATGCAATCCCTGAGAAGTTAGCACAAATTTTAGTGCCAACCGAAGAGGTAATAGAAGTAAAAAATGGTAAGCAAAAGATAAGTGAGCGTTGCTTATATTCAGGTTATGTTTTTGCTAATTTAGATTTGGATACATCACTTTGGCATTTAATACAATCCTTGCCAAAGGTAAGCCGCTTTATAGGCGAAGCTAAAAAGCCAACGCCATTAAGCGAAAAAGATGTAGCTCAAATCATAGAAAAAGCTAACAAGAAAGAAGCCCCAAGGCCAAAAATTTCATTTGAGCCTGGTGAAGTGGTGCGCGTTACAGAAGGACCTTTTGCAAATTTTAATGGCACAGTAGAAGAATACAATATGCTTCAAGGCAAACTTCGCTTAAATGTTTCAATTTTTGGGAGAAGCACACCGGTTGAAATTTTGTATTCACAAGTAGAAAAGATAATCTAAGGAGAAAATAATGGCTAAGAAAGTAGTAGGCGAGATTAAACTTCAAATTGCTGCCACAAAAGCAAATCCAAGCCCGCCAGTTGGCCCTGCATTAGGCCAACAAGGTGTTAATATAATGGAATTTTGTAAAGCATTTAATGAGCGCACGAAGGATATGGCTGGTTTTAATATACCTGTTGTTATTACAGTGTATGCTGATAAAAGCTTTACATTTATTACAAAGCAGCCACCCGCAACTGATTTAATCAAAAAAGCTGCTGGCGTGCAAAAAGGTGCGGACAATCCGCTTAAAAATAAAGTAGGCAAGCTTACAAAAGCCCAAGTGCTTGAAATAGTAGATAAAAAAATCGCTGATTTAAATACAAAAGATAGAGAACAAGCCGCTAAAATTATAGCTGGCTCAGCTCGTTCTATGGGTATTAGCGTGGTTGATTAGTCCCTTACCACTAGGACTTAAATATCAGTGGAAGCAAAAATTGCGGAGAAATCAATGTCAAAAATCACAAAGAGATTAAAAACTCTACAAGAAAAAGTAGATGCAAATAAAAATTATAGTATAGATGAAGCTATCGCTACTGTTAAGACACTAGCATCAGCTAAATTTGATGAAACAGTAGAAGTAGCACTTAGTCTAAATGTAGATCCTCGCCATGCTGATCAAATGGTTCGTGGTTCTGTGGTGTTACCTGCTGGGACTGGTAAGAAAGTTCGCGTAGCTGTTGTCGCAAAGGACGCAAAGGCTGATGAGGCAAAAGCTGCTGGTGCTGATGTAGTAGGAGCTGAGGATTTTATAGATGATATAGCAAAGGGTGCGTTAAATTTTGATGTGTTAATCGCCACTCCAAATTTAATGGGCGCTCTTGGTAAAGTAGCTCGCACACTAGGGCCAAAAGGCTTGATGCCTAGCCCAAAAACTGGCACCGTAACAATGGATGTAGCCCAAGCTGTTAAAAATGCAAAAGGCGGGCAAGTGAATTTTCGTGTAGATAAGCAAGGCAATATCCACGCAGGAATTGGCAAAGTAAGCTTCTCAAAAGAAAAATTAAATGAAAATTTTCAAACATTTGTAAGAGCTATAAATAAGCATAAACCTGCTACGGCAAAAGGTCGCTATATGAAAAGTGCGGCTATTAGCCTTACAATGAGCCCATCTCTTAGCCTTGATGTGCAAGAATTATTAGATTTAAAATAAAAACCTTAAAAGTGGTTTTATCTTAGATTGGAGATAGTTGGAGCCTGTGCTTAAAATGGCGAAATTTTAATAATATTAAAATTTATGTAGTATTTTAAAATTTTTGCCTATCCCGCTTGAAATCGCCTGTCGGAAAGGAGAAAAAATGACTAAAAACGAAAAAGCCAAAATCGTTTCCGCTTTGCAAGATGAGTTTAGCTCTAATGATGCTATTGTTGTAGCTGATTTTAAAGGACTAAGCGTTAAAAAACTTGAAGCTTTAAGAAATGCTGCAAAAGATGCCAATATAAGTGTGCAAGTTGTTAAAAATACACTTGCAAATATCGCTTTAAATAACGCTGGCAAAACTGGCATAGAGCTAAAAGATACAAATATTTTTGTTTGGGGAAAAGATAGCCTTACAGTTTGTAAAGTAGCTGCGAAATTTGCCGAAGCGAATGCAGATTTCTTTAAGCTAAAAACAGCGCATTTAGATGGCGAAGTTACTGATGTGGCTAAGGTCGTGGCTCTATCTAAAATGCCTTCACGCGACGAGCTTATTGCTATGTTGCTTCAAGTGTGGAATGCGCCACTTACAAATTTTGTTATCGGCTTAAACGCCCTTAAAGAGAAAAAAGAAAACCAAGCATAATGCTTAAAATAATTAAAAGGATAAAAAATGGCAATTAGCAAAAATGATGTGTTAGAGTATATTTCTGGCTTGTCTGTTCTTGAACTAAGCGAATTAGTAAAAGAATTTGAAGAAAAATTTGGTGTTAGCGCTGCTCCTGTTGTAGTAGCTGGCGGTGCTGGTGCTGGCAGTGCAGCTGCTGCTGAGGAAAAAACTGAGTTTAATGTTGTTCTAACTGATGCTGGTGCTAATAAAATCGGCGTTATTAAAGTAGTTCGTGCTTTAACTGGTCTTGGCTTAAAAGAAGCCAAAGATGCGGTTGAGCAAACTCCATCTGTGCTTAAAGAAGCTATAAGCAAAGAAGATGCTGAAAAAGCTAAAAAAGACCTTGAAGAAGCAGGCGCAAAAGTAGAACTTAAATAAGTTTTATTTATTTTAATTTTTAGCCTAAGGCGCAAGCCTTGGGCTTTTGGTGTTTATTTAATGCCTAGTTTGTAATGTTTAAATTTTAATAGATGGTATTTTATTTTAGCTATTTTAAACGATAAATTAAGCATTTACGCTCCATTATCATTGTTAATCACCCTAGCTAGCGCTAGCAACCTAAATAGAAGGGTTATCAAATATGTTAAATAGTCTCCATTCTGGCAATCGTTTGCGCGTTGATTTTTCTGATGTCGCAAAACAAATAGAAATTCCAAATCTTCTACAATTACAAAAGAAAAGTTTTGAACATTTTTTAGATATTAAAAACTCAGGTAATGAAAGCGGTATTGAAAAAGTTTTTAAATCAATCTTTCCTATACATGATCCGCAAAATCGTTTAAGTTTAGAGTATGTAAGCAGCGAGCTTACTAGCCCTAAATACACGGTGCGCGAATGTATGGAGCGCGGTCTTACCTATGCTGTAAATTTAAAAATTAAAATTCGCCTAATCTTACACGATAAAGATGAAAAAACAGGCGAAAAAATCGGTGTGCGTGATATTAAAGAACAAGAAATTTTCGTGCGTGATATACCGCTTATGACTGAGCGTGTTAGTTTTGTGATAAATGGTGTTGAACGCGTGGTTGTAAATCAACTCCACAGAAGCCCTGGCGTAATCTTTAAAGAAGAAGAAAGCCCTACTGTGGCAAATCGCCTAATTTATACAGCCCAAATCATACCAGATCGTGGCTCTTGGCTGTATTTTGAATACGATACAAAAGATGTGCTATATGTGCGTATAAATAAGCGCCGCAAAGTGCCTATTACCGTGCTTTTTAGAGCGCTTGGATATAAAAAACAAGATATTGTAAAATTATTTTATCCTATATTAAACTTAAAAATCAAAAAAAATAAAATTTTAGTTCCGTTTAATGCTGATGATTACATCGCTAGGGTGGATTATGATCTAAAAGATGAAAAAGGTAATTTAATCTTAGAAGCTGGCAAACGCCTAACTCGCTCTAAGGCTGAAAAATTAGTTGCTGATGGTTTAAAATTTGTAGAATATCCGCTAGAAGTGCTAGTAAGCCGTTACCTTGCAAGCCCTGTTTATGATAAAGAAAGTGGAGAGGTGATTTATGATACCTTAACCCAACTTGATGAAAATAAAATCAGTAAGATTATAGAAACGCAAAGCACGATAGATATAGCAAATGACCGCGCAGCAGGCGTGGATACTGCCATTATCAATTCATTTTTACAAGATGCGGAGATGCTTAAATTATTGCGCCAAAGCGAAAGCGTAGATGATGAAAACGACCTAGCTGCTATTAGAATTTATAAAGTAATGCGCCCTGGCGAGCCAGTAACAAAAGAAGCCGCAAAGGCTTTTGTTAATGATTTATTTTTTAATCCTGAGCGTTATGATTTAACTAGCGTTGGTCGTATGAAAATGAATCATAAATTAAGCCTTGATGTGCCTGAGTATGTAAGCGTGCTAACGCGCGAGGATTTGATTAAAACAGCCAAATATCTAATCCGCGTAAAAAATAATGATGGCGTTATAGATGATCGCGATCACCTAGGTAATCGCCGCATACGCTCTATTGGTGAGCTTTTAGCAAATGAACTTCACCTTGGTTTTGTAAAAATGCAAAAAGCCATTAGAGATAAATTTACTAGCCTTAGCTCAAATGTAGATGAATTGTTGCCTTATGATTTGGTAAATCCAAAGGTTATTACTACCACTATAATGGAGTTTTTCACAGGTGGCGAGCTAAGTCAATTTATGGATCAAACAAATCCACTTAGCGAAATTACTCACAAACGCCGTCTTTCAGCACTTGGTGAGGGTGGTTTGGTTAAAGAGCGCGCTGGTTTTGAGGTGCGCGATGTCCATCCTACTCATTATGGACGCATTTGTCCTGTTGAAACCCCAGAAGGACAAAATATCGGTCTAATTAATACCATCGCAACTTATGCAAAAGTAAATGATATGGGCTTTGTCGAAGCTCCATATCGCAAGGTAGAAAACGGCAAGGTTAGCAATGAAATAGTTTATCTAACAGCAGCGCAAGAAGAAGGGCATTACATAGCACCAGCTTCTACTATTTTAGATGCTAATGGTGTGATAAAAGATGATTTAATAGAAACACGCAAAAATGGTGAAATTTTATTTGCTAGGCGAGAAGATGTAAGTTTGATAGATTTGTGTAATGGTATGGTAATGGGCGTGGCAGCCTCGCTTATACCATTTTTAGAACACGATGAAGCAAAAAGAACCCTAATGGGTTCAAACATGCAACGCCAAGCCGTTCCATTAATCCAAAACACAGCACCAATCGTAGGCACTGGCATGGAAGCAGTAGTAGCTCGCGATGCGTGGCAAAGCATTAAAGCAAATCGTGGTGGCGTGGTAGAAAAAGTAGATAATAAAAATATTTTTGTGCTCGGTGAAAATGAAAATGGACCATATATTGATCAATATAGTATGGAGAAAAATTTACGCACCAACCAAAACACTACCTTTGGCCAACGCCCAGTTGTTCGCAAGGGTGATAGCATTAAAGCAGGGCAGATTATAGCAGATGGGCCTAGTATGGATGGCGGCGAGCTAGCCATAGGCAAAAATGCCTTAATTGCCTTTATGCCGTGGAATGGCTACAACTATGAAGATGCAATAGTAATAAGCGAAAAAATGATTAGAGAAGATGCCTTTACTAGTGTGCATATTTATGAAAAAGAAATAGAAGCAAGAGAGCTAAAAGATGGCGTAGAAGAAATTACAAGAGATATACCAAATGTAAAAGAAGAAGATCTGGCTCACCTTGATGAAAGCGGTATAGTTAAAATCGGCACGCGCATTAAAACCGGTATGATTTTAGTAGGTAAAGTTTCACCAAAAGGCGAGGTAAAACCAACCCCAGAAGAGCGACTTTTACGGGCGATTTTTGGTGAAAAGGCAGGACATGTGGTAAATAAATCTTTATACGCGCCAGCTAGTATGGAGGGCGTGGTAATTGATGTTAAAATTTTCACCAAAAAAGGCTATGAAAGAGATGCGCGCTCGATTAAAGCTTATGAAGATGAAAAAAATGTCTTAGAAAAAGAACACCACGATAGGCTTTTAATGCTCGATAGAGAAGAGAGCCTAAGGGTTGTTGATTTATTAAGCAAAAATCCATTAGAGCTTGCTTTGAAAATAGAAAAAACTAACTATAAAAAAGGCGATAAAGTAAAACGCGAAGATCTTGAAAATATCAATAGATTTACACTTGCTGGATATGCTAAAAATTATTCTAAAAAAGTCCAAAAAGAATTTGAAGCCATTAAAGCACATTTTCAAGAAGAAAAGAAAAAATTAAAAGATGAGCATGATGCTAAGCTTGATATAATCGAAAAAGACGATATTTTACCAAGCGGGGTTGTAAAGCTAGTTAAGGTCTATATAGCCACTAAACGCAAGCTAAAAGTGGGAGATAAAATGTCAGGTCGCCACGGCAATAAGGGCATTGTATCAAATATAGTAGCAGAGGTGGATATGCCTTATCTTGCTGATGGACGCACGGTAGATATAGTTTTAAATCCACTGGGCGTGCCAAGCCGTATGAATATAGGGCAAATTTTAGAAAGCCATTTAGGGCTTGTTGGTATGCGTTTGGGCGAGCAAATACAAGAAATTTTTGAGAGCAAACAAAAAGATTTTATCAAAACCCTAAGAGCTAAAATGATTGAAATAGCAAGCGTTTCAAAGCTTATGGATGCTAAGAATACCTTAGAGAAAATAAGCGATGATGAGCTTATTGCTTATGCGCGCGATTGGAGCAAGGGAGTGAAATTTTCAACCCCTGTTTTTGATGGCTTAAAAGTAGGTGAGTTTTCAAAATTATTTCAAATGGCTAAAATCGATAGCGATGGCAAAACAGAGCTTTATGATGGACGCACCGGCTCAAAAATGACAGAACGCGTGCATGTTGGGTGTATGTATATGCTAAAACTCCACCACTTAGTAGATGAAAAAGTGCATGCTAGAAGCACCGGGCCTTATTCTCTTGTAACCCAGCAACCAGTTGGCGGTAAGGCTTTAAGCGGTGGTCAAAGGTTTGGAGAGATGGAGGTTTGGGCGCTTGAAGCTTATGGTGCAGCGCACACCTTGCGTGAAATGCTAACTATAAAATCAGACGATGTAGATGGTAGATTAAGCGCATATAAAGCAATAAGCAGAGGCGAAAATATACCAAGCACAGGCATACCTGAAACTTTCTTTGTTTTAACAAACGAGCTTAAATCACTAGCTTTGGATGTTAAGATTTATGGCGAGGAAAAAGATAATGAATAAAGAATTAGAGCTAATTGAGATTAAAGAAGATCGCAGACCGCGTGATTTTGAAGCATTTGAGCTTGGACTTGCAAGCCCAGAAGAAATTAAAAAATGGAGTCATGGCGAGGTTAAAAAGCCAGAAACCATAAATTATCGCTCATTAAAGCCAGAAGTAGATGGTTTATTTTGTGCGAGAATTTTTGGCCCGATACGAGATTATGAATGTATGTGTGGCAAATACAAAAAAATGCGCGATAAGGGCAAGGTATGTGAAAAATGCCATGTAGAAGTTACTAGCTCAAAGGTGCGCCGTTCTAGAATGGGGCATATTGATCTTGTTACGCCAGTGGCGCATATTTGGTATGTAAATTCCTTACCATCGCGTATAGGCACGCTACTTGGTGTGAAGATGAAAGATTTAGAGCGTGTGTTGTATTATGAAGCATATATAGTTAAAAATCCTGGCGATGCTTATTATGACTGGGAAAATAGCAAAAAAGTAGAAAAATACGATGTTTTAAACGAAGAGCAATTTTTAGCCTTAGAGCAACGCTACGGCCAAACTGGCTTTGATGCTAGAATGGGTGGCGAGATTATAAGAGAGCTATTAGGCGAGCTTGATTTGCTGGCTATATTAAATGAATTAAAGCTAGAAATAGAAGCCACAAACTCAGATGCCAAGAAAAAAACAATAGTAAAAAGATTAAAAGTAGTAGAAAGCTTTTTAAATAGTGGCAATCACCCTGAGTGGATGATGATTACTACCTTGCCTGTTTTGCCACCTGATTTGCGCCCGCTTGTAAATCTTGATGGCGGTAAGTTTGCCGTTAGTGATGTAAATGACTTATATCGCCGTGTGATTAACCGCAACACGCGCTTAAAAAGGCTTATGGAGCTTGATGCACCTGAGATTATTGTGCGCAATGAAAAAAGAATGCTCCAAGAAGCTGTTGATGCGCTTTTTGATAACGGACGCCGTGCAAACGCCGTAAAAGGCGCAAACAAACGCCCGCTAAAATCTTTAAGTGAGATTATTAAAGGCAAACAAGGGCGTTTTCGTCAAAATTTATTAGGCAAGCGTGTGGATTTTAGCGGACGCTCTGTAATAGTAGTAGGCCCTCGCTTACAAATGGATGAGTGTGGCTTGCCTAAGAAAATGGCGCTTGAATTATTTAAGCCACATCTTTTAGCAAGGCTTGAAGAAAAAGGCTATGCCACTACTGTTAAACAAGCTAAAAAAATGATAGATGAGCGCACAAATGAAGTTTGGGAATGCCTTGAAGAAGTGGTTAAAGATCACCCTGTGCTACTAAACCGCGCGCCAACCTTGCATAAAATGTCAATCCAAGCCTTCCATCCTGTGTTGATTGAAGGCGAGGCTATACAATTACACCCGCTAGTGTGCGCTGGCTTTAATGCTGACTTTGATGGCGATCAAATGGCTGTTCATGTGCCGCTAAGCCAAGAAGCCATTGCTGAATGTAATGTGCTAATGCTAAGTTCTATGAATATTTTATTGCCAGCATCAGGCAAGGCTGTAACCGTGCCTAGCCAAGATATGGTTTTGGGAATTTATTATTTAAGCTTAGAAAAAGACGATGCAAAAGGCGAAAATAAAATTTTTGCTAGCGTTGATGAAGTTAGCATAGCAGAGCAAGCAGGTTTATTAGATTTACACGCGCGCATTAAAACCATAATAGACCAACAAAGCGTAGTAACGACAGCTGGACGCTTAATTATCCGCTCTATCTTGCCTGAAATGGGATCAAATAATGTCCCAGAAAATATGTGGAATAAAATTTTAAAAAAATCAGACATAGCAAATTTAGTAAATTATGTCTATAAATATGGCGGATTAAGCGTTACGGCAAGCTTTTTGGACGCTATTAAAAATTTAGGATTTAGATACGCTACAAAAGCAGGCATTTCTATATCAATTACTGATATAATCGTCCCTGATAGCAAATATAGCTTTGTTGATGAAGCTAAGAAAAAGGTTTTAAGCTTACAAAAAGAATACGATGCAGGTTTATTAGATGATAAAACTCGCGCCAACTTAGTAATTGATACTTGGGCAAGCACTAGCAAAAAAGTTCAAGCCGATATGATGGAGCATATAATTGCTGATAAAAGTGGCTTTAATTCAATTTATATGATGGCAGATTCAGGCGCGCGCGGTAGCGTAGGGCAGATTAGCCAGCTAGCTGGTATGCGCGGACTTGTAACAAAATCATCAGGTAATAAATCAGCCGCAGGCGCGCAAATCATCGATGTGCCAATTACTTCAAATTTCCGCGATGGACTTAGTGTTTTGGAGTATTTTCTTTCAACTTATGGAGCTAGAAAAGGTCTTACAGATACAGCGCTTAAAACCGCAAATGCTGGATATTTAACGCGCAAACTAATAGATGTGGCTCAAAATGTAAAGGTTACGATGGAAGATTGTGGCACGCATGAAGGCGTTGAAGTTAGCGAACTTAAAAATGGTGAAGAGTTAGTTGAGAGCCTTGAAGATCGCATTTTAGGGCGCGTGCTAAGTGATGATGTGATTGATCCTATCACAAATGAGGTGTTATTTACAGAAGGCACGCTAATAAGCGAACAAGCAGCACGCACCATTGTAGATTCTGGCATTAAGGCTGTAACGATTCGCACGCCTATTACTTGTAAAGCACCAAAAGGTGTATGCTCTAAATGTTATGGAATAAACTTAGGCGAGGGCAAATTAGTGCGTCCTGGCGAGGCTGTGGGTATAATCGCAGCGCAATCAATCGGCGAGCCAGGCACCCAGCTAACGCTAAGAACGATCAATTCAGGTGCAGCTGCTACTAATTTTCAACAAGAATTTCAAGTTGTAGCTAAAAAAGAAGGTTTCATTCGTTATTATAATTTAGAAATAGATGAAAGTAACTTTGTAATAAGTCGCCGCAATGCTGCTATTTTGCTAGTAGAGCCAAAGGTAAAAGCTCCATTTGATGGTGTGGTAGATATAGAAATTTCCCACGAAGATATCAGCATAATAATCCAAGGCAAAAAAGATGAATTCCGCTACACATTTAGAAAACGAAATTTAGCCGCCTCTAATGAATTAGCTGGCGTTAGCGGTATGATTGAGGGTAAGTATTATCTGCCATATAAAAAAGGCGATAAGGTTAAAGAAAATGAAAGTATAGTTGAAGTGGTGCGCGAAGATTGGTCTGTGCCAAATCGCATACCTTTTGCTAGTGAAATTAAAGTAGCAAATGGCGATCCTGTAACTCAAAATATTAAGGCAAATGCCGAGGGCTTGCTTAAATTTTATGTTTTAAAGGGTGATTATTTAGAGCGAACCAAAAGCATTAAAAAAGGCGATGTGGTAGAAGAAAAAGGCTTTTTTGTTGTGGTTGCTGATGATGAAGATAGAGAAGCAGCCCGCCACTACATACCGCGCCAAAGTGTGATAAATTTTAATGACAGCGATAGGGTAAATAATAACGATATAATCGCAAGCCCTAAAAAAGATGAAAAGCTAATTATAGCTCAATGGGATCCACATAGCACGGCATTTAGAGCAGCTGAAAGTGGTAAGGTTAAGTTTGAGTTTATCAGCACAGAAGACCACGAGCTAATACCAAAAGATCTTAAAAAAGGCGATGTGCGCGCTGAGTTAATCAAAGATATGGGCGACTCAAATACAGGCACAAAAATCCGCATAAGCGCAAATGCTGAAATTTCATCAGATAACGCAAGTGATGATGGCAAGATGGTAATGCTTTCTAATTCGCTCTTGCGAACTGCTCAAAGTTCTGGCACAAAAGATAGAGATTCAAGAGCACAAGCTGCTATTGTGATAGTAAATGGCTCAAAAAGCGTGAAATATCCAGTAGAAAAAGATGATATCATCATCGTTCGCCCAGACCAAGAAATTAAAAAAGGTGATGTGATTTTTAGTCGTCCAAAAGCTGTGGCTACTTCAAAAGATATCACCGCTGGTTTGCCAAAAGTTAGTGAGCTTTTTGAAGCTAGAAAGCCAAAAGATACCGCCTACATTGCTGAAATAGACGGCGTTATAGAAATAGACACGCACTTAAAATCCAAAACTCGCATTAGCATTAGCGCAAGCGATGGCACAAGCATTGATTATAATATAGACAAAACTCGCCAAATTTTAGTGCGCGATGGAGAGTTTGTGCATGTTGGTGAAAAGCTAACAGATGGCGTGATTTCAAGCCACGATGTGCTTAGAATTTTAGGCGAAAAAGAGTTGCATAGTTATTTGATTCGCGGTATCCAAGATGTGTATCGCTCAGAAGGCGTTATAATCAGCGATAAGCACATTGAGATTATCATTTCACAAATGCTTCGCCAGGTAAAAATCGTTGATAGTGGAGATACGCATTTTATAGTTGGCGATATGATAAGCAGAAGAAAATTCCGTGAAGAAAACTCTAAAATTCTTCGTATGGGTGGCGAGCCAGCCATAGCTGAGCCTATATTGCTTGGCGTTACGCGCGCATCTATTGGCTCTGATAGCGTGATTTCAGCTGCGTCTTTCCAAGAAACCACAAAGGTGCTTACAGAAGCCAGCATCGCTAGCAAGCGCGATTTCTTAGAAGATTTAAAAGAAAATGTTATTTTAGGTCGCATGATCCCAGTTGGTACTGGATTGTATAAAGATGAAGAGCTTAAATTAAAAGCTAATGATGTAGATTGAGTTTAACTAAGCGGTTTAAGGCCGCTTAGATTTTTACATGCAATATAAAATTTCTTTAATCATACCTTGCTATAACACCGCTGCTTATTTAAACGCTTGCCTTGATAGCGTTTTTGGCGATGAGTTTTCAAAATTTATTCAAGTTATTGCCATAAATGATGGCTCTACTGATAATACAGCGCAAATTTTAAATCACTACGCTACAAATTTTAAAAATCTAATAGTTATCACACAAGAAAATAAAGGTTTATGCGCTGCAAAAAATGCTGGCCTAGAAGTAGCAAATGGTGAATATATCGCCTTTTTAGATAGTGATGATTTGCTTGAAAATGGTGGGCTAAATGCTCTTTATAAAGCAAGTGCTGGTGCTGATATTGTAATAGGGAATTATTTTGAGCTTAGAGGCACTAAAAAAACTGCCATAAAAAGCTATGATTTAAAAGAGGTTAAAATTCAAACTAAAAAAGATTTAGATGAATTTTATAAGCTTTTTTGCGTGAAATTTTGCAATTTTTCCGTGTCGGCTAAGTTATATAAGCGCGAGTTTTTAGTAAATAATAATTTAAAATTTTTAGAAAGCATTTTTATGGGCGAGGATGCGCATTTTAATGCCAGAGCCTTTGCTTTGGCACAAAGCTTAATCCAATGCGATGCTTTTGTGTATGCTTACCGCATAGGGCAAAACAACAACTCCAAAAAAGCTAATTTAAAACACTTTTATGATTTGTGTGAAGCTAGTAAAAGTTTAAGTGAATTTTCTACGCAAACACTAATGCGAAATTCCAAAAAAGCATTTTATTTGGGCGCTTTGTGTTTAAGACTTAAATATGAATGGATCGCTAGCCTTAATTTTTATAAACTAGGCTCTAAACACGAATACGCAAAACTTTTAAGGGAGGGAGGGAAGCTTAATGCTAGCATTAAACGCGATATAAAAAGTGCTGAGTTTAAGTTCTTATTATTAAGAGTAAGGGTTAAAATTTGGCTTTATTATATTTTTGGAGATAAAATTTACATTTTAATAAATAAGGCTTATTATAAACTTCGCGCCTTAAAAAACTAAATTATTCTTTTTTATGGCTGATTTCATTTAGGCTATTTACGATCACGCCTACTATTAGATTTAGCGCAATCATACCCACAAGCACGATAAAACTAATAAAAAGTATCCAAGCATAAGGATAAACCTCCATCACAGGGCGCACAATGCCCATACTCCAACTTTCAAGGGTCATTATTTGAAATAACGAATAAAGCGCCCTTGGTAAGCTCCCAAACCACTGCGGGAATTTCTCGCCAAAAAACTCCACACAAAGCACCCCATAAACATAATAAAATATGCTCAAAAGCGCGCTAATGCTAAGCATAGCAGGGATTGTATTTAGCACAGCATTTGTAACTAAACGCATCGATGGCACCGATGAAATAAGCCGTAAAATCCGCAAAACCCTAAGCGTGCGAAGCACTGAGTATTGCATAGCAAAAAGACTAAGCGCAACTATAATAAAATCAAAAATATTCCACCATTTTTCATTATTTGTGAAAAATTTTAATTTATAGCAAATTAAGCGCAAAATTAATTCTATGCTAAAAATTACAAGACAAAGCATATCAAGGGCGTTCAAATACGCTCCATAAGTGCTTTTGATGTAGTTTGAAGTGCCAAGTCCTAGCAAAACGGCGTTAAATAAAATAACAAAAATTATCGCCATACTCCAAGCTTTGCTTTCGATGATTTGATGAAGTTTTAATGCTTTCATACGCTTGCCTTTAAAATTTTGGGCGATTATAGCGCAATTTTCAAAATGCTTAACTTGAAATTTATATATTTTTAAGCTTATAAGCAAATTTTAAAGTAAATAATACAAATACAAAGCTCCGCCACTTGCGCTATAATCGCCCAAAATTTTAAAGGCAAGCGTATGAAAGCATTAAA
>ERZ1034962.398-NODE-398-length-21215-cov-24.038516_pt1 | contig 21215 bp, 15 predicted proteins | sample MGYA00520696_ERZ1034962 | MGnify/ENA primary metagenome ERZ1034962 (study PRJEB33766, sample SAMN09781770) | gut metagenome | biome: gut microbiome | host: Homo sapiens | place: Madagascar | study: EMG produced TPA metagenomics assembly of the PRJNA485056 data...
GGGGGAAGCCTTTAAGGAGTGATACCATGAACGACAGGAAAACCCATGACCCTTTGCGTGTCAATGCACGCAATCTCCGCAAATCTATGACCCCGCAGGAGAGACGCTTGTGGTACGACTTTCTGAAAAACCTGCCGCAGACAGTTTACCGCCAGAAAATAATTGGTAATTTTATAGTTGATTTCTATATTTCATCGTGTAAACTGGTAATAGAGCTGGACGGCGCACAGCACACCGAACCGCAGGCCGTCGAGTACGATGCACAGCGCACCGCCTACCTGCAAGGCATCGGCTGCCGGGTGCTGCGCTACGCCAACAATGCAGTGGACGCAAATTTCGCGGGTGTCTGTGAGGACATCCTGCACAATATAGGGTAAGAGGGAACGTATATGGACAAACTGGGAACCTACGACGTCATCGTCATCGGTGCGGGGCATGCGGGGATCGAGGCGGCGCATGCGGCGGCACGGCTGGGGGCAAGGACCGCGGTGTTTACGCTGTCGCTGGATTTCATCGGCAATATGCCGTGCAACCCGTCCATCGGCGGCACGGCCAAGGGGCATCTTGTGCGGGAGGTCGATGCGCTCGGCGGGCTGATGGGTCTGGCCGCAGACGCCACCTACCTGCAAAGCCGGATGCTCAACCGCGGCAAAGGCCCCGCCGTACACAGTCTGCGCGTGCAGACAGACCGCAAGCGCTACCACATCTGGATGAAGCACGCGCTGGAGCAAACCGCCAACCTCGACATCCACCAGGGCGAGATCGTCGGCGTGGACGTGCAGGACGGCAAGGTCTGCGGCGTGTTCACGAACCTGCACGGCTACTACGCCTGCAAGGCCGTCGTCATTGCCACCGGCACCAACCTGGGCGGGCGCATCTTTGTGGGCGATGCCCACTATGACAGCGGCCCCGACGGCACCCACGCCGCCACCGCGCTGACCCGGTGCCTTGTGGAGAACGGCTTCACGCTGCGCCGCTTCAAGACCGGCACGCCCGCCCGCGTCCACCGCCGCAGCATCGACTTCTCAAAGCTCGAATGCCAGCCCGGCGACCCCGACGCCGAGCTGCAGCCGTTCAGCTTTATGACCCGCGTGCCGATGCACAACAAGGTCAACTGCTACATCGCCTACACGAACCCCGCGACCCATAAGGTCATTCTCGACAACCTGCACCGCTCACCGCTCTACGGCGGCGACATTCAAGGTGTCGGCCCGCGGTACTGCCCGTCCATTGAGGACAAGGTCGTCCGCTTTAAAGAGAAGGAGCGCCACCCGGTCTTTGTGGAGCCCTGCGGCGAGGACACCGAGGAAATGTACCTGCAGGGTCTCTCGTCCAGCCTGCCCGAGGCCGTGCAGAACGAGATGTACCGCACGATTGCCGGGTTTGAGCATCTCGAAATCATGCGCCCGGCCTACGCCATCGAGTATGACTGCGTGGACCCCACGACGCTCAAGCCCACGCTGGAAAGCAAGGTCGTGGGCGGCATCTACGGCGCGGGGCAGTTCAACGGCACGTCCGGCTATGAGGAGGCCGCTGCGCAGGGCTTGCTGGCGGGTCTGAACGCCGCCCGCCACGCGCTGGGCAGGGAAGAGCTTGTGCTGGCGCGGCACACAAGCTACCTCGGCACGCTGGTGGACGACCTTGTTACGAAGGGTGTCATGGACCCCTACCGCATGATGACGAGCCGCAGCGAGTACCGCCTGAGCCTGCGCCAGGACAACGCCGACGAGCGGCTGACCCCGATTGGCCGCGAGTACGGGCTGGTGGACGATGACCGCTGGGCACTGTTCTGCCGTGACCGTGAGGTCAAGCAGGCCGAGCTGCACCGGCTGGAGACGACGAGCATCAAATTGGCCGACCTGCGCGCCGCCGCCCCCGAGGGCGCGGAGCTGGGCGAGATCGGCGGTTCGGCCATCGAGCTGATGCGGCGGCCCTACATTAGCTATGATCTGATCGCGAAGGTCATTGGCCGCGGCGAGGGCGTGACCCCCGCCATGGCGCAGCGCATCGAGACGGAGATCCGCTACGCCGGGTACATTGCGCGGGAGGAGCGGATCATACGGGACATCCAGCGGCACGAGAATGTGAAGATCCCCGACGACTTTGACTACGCGCCGATCGAGACGATGACGCTGGAATCCCGCGAGAAGCTGACGAAGATAAGGCCGCGCACGCTGGCGCAGGCCGGGCGGATACCGGGTGTATCGCCGAGCGACCTGGCGCAGCTGAGTATTGTGCTGCTGAAGCTGAAATAAACAGGATGCCTTCTCCCGCGAGGGAGAAGGTGCCCGAGGCCCCGCCCGAGGGCGGATGAGGGCCGAGTATATCGATTTCACCCGCAACCGGGCAGCCACATACAGTCTGCCCTCATCAGCCGCCTGCGGGCGGCAGCTTCCCCCGAGGGGAAAGCCAAGGAGACGCTATGATTGATAAAAACAGATTACAAGCTAAATGTTCCACGTGGAACATCCCCTTGACCGGCGCACAGCTGGACCTGCTGGACAGGTACGCCGAGCTGCTGGTCAGCTATAACGAAAAGGTCAACCTGACCGCCATCACCAGCCCCGAGGGCATCGAGGACCGCCACTTTGCGGACAGCCTGCTGTTTGCGGCGCAGCCCGAGGTCAGCGGCAGGCTGGTGGACGTCGGCACGGGTGCGGGGTTCCCGGGCATTGTGGCAAAAATCTACAAGCCTGACCTGGAGCTGACGCTGATGGAGCCGACGGGCAAGCGCGTGGACTTTTTACGCTACGCCTGTGCCGAGCTGGGTCTGACCGGCGTCGAGTTTGCGAAGGAACGCGCCGAGGAGGCCGCCCGCAAGATCTGGCGCGAGCAGTTCGACGTGGCCAGTGCCCGCGCGGTGGCGGCACTGCCTGTGCTGTGCGAATACTGCCTGCCGCTGGTCAAAGTCGGCGGGCGGTTCATCGCGATGAAGGGCCCCGAGGCAGACGCAGAAGCAAAAGCCGCCGCCAACGCGCTGAAAAAGCTGGGCGGCGAATATGAGGAAACGCGCGCCTTCACGCTGCCGGACGGCAGTGCCCGCGGGCTGGTGTTCTGCAAAAAAATATCGCAGACTCCGACGGTTTACCCCCGAAACGGCGGAAAAATTGCAAAGAAGCCGTTGTAACAGCGCAAAAAATTGAACATAAGGGCGAACGATTTTTCTTCCCCGAAACTGCGGTTTATGCTATGCTTTTTGTAGAAAAGCATAGCATTTTTTGTAGGCCGCTTTAGTAGGGGCCGGGCATGCCCGGCCCTCAACTTTGCGGCAGGCACACTGAACCCAAGGGGAGGAACCGAAATTGCCTAGAAATGATATACAAAAACAGGGGCGCATTCTGATGCTGCCTGTGGACTGCATCGAGCCGTCGCCCTACCAGGCGCGCACCGCCTTCGACGAGCCGGAGATCGCCGCGCTGGCCGTCAGCATTTTGCAGAACGGCCTTTTGCAGCCCATCAGCGTGCGGCGGGTCGGGCTGCACAAATACCAGCTTGTGGCGGGGGAGCGCCGCCTGCGCGCCTGCCGTCTGGCCAAGCTGGACAAGGTGCCGGCGATACTGGCCGACTACGACGACAGCGAATCCGCCGCGCTGGGGCTTTTGGAAAATTTGCAGCGCAGCCAGCTGGACCCGTTCGACACGGCGCGGGGCATTAAAGAGGTCATCCGGCTGTGGGGCTGTACCCAGGCCGAGGCAGCACGGCGGCTGGGGTTGAGCCAGCCGGCCCTTGCCAACAAGCTGCGCCTGCTGACCCTGACGCCGGAACAGCAGCAGCTTTGCACGGCCAGCCATCTGAGCGAGCGCCACGCCCGCGCCGCCCTGCGCCTGCCCGAGGGACGCCGCACCGCCGCGCTGGAAAAGATGGCGCGGGACAAGATGAGCGTGCGCCAGGCGGACCGCCTTGTGGACCAGATGCTGGCCGCCCCCAACGGGCCCAGCCCCTGCCGCCGCACGATCCCCATGGTGCGGGATGTGCGGTTCTTTGTAAATACATTGCAGCACGCGGTGGATTTGATGACCCAGAAGGGGATCGCCGCCACGACCCGGTGCGATAAGCATGACGGGTGTCTGGAGTACATTGTGAGGATCCCGGTCAGCAGCGACGGTACGGCGGGAAAGGTGGAGAACGACGCAAAGGAGAAAGAAGGGGAGTTTGAGGTGAAGGTGTGAGGGAAAGGCTTTCTGCGGCGCTGCCGCGCCGGGATGGCTGCGTTGGTGTACGCTTTTTGGCTGCCGCGCGGTAGGGGCCGGGCATGCCCGGCCCGCGGGTTTCCCATAAGCGCCCGTTTGCCGTACACTGCCGGGCCGCATATATGCGGCCCCTACACCTCAGCAATATTTTACCATGCAGCAACGGCACACGTCCCCGGAACGGTCAAGACCGTTCCCTATAAAGCACCCGTGAACCCCATTTGTAGGGAGGGGTCTTGACCCCTCCGCGGACGCTTGCCTGATACCGGGCATTCACGGGCAGCCGCCCGTACCCCCGCGGGGCGTCGGGGACGCCGCCCCCTGCAACGACCTACGAACTTTCCCGCCATCGTTCACGCCCGCGCTGTTTGCGGCATGGCATACCCCCGGCAGATGTTCCACGTGGAACATCTGCCGGACTTTTTTGTTGGAAAAACCCCTTTTTTATCCCTTCTGTTTGTGTTATAATAGATACAAGCGGCCCCAAAGCCGCCAAAAAACGCAAAAACAGGGGAGGTACGGCGTGGCAAAAGTCATCGCAATAGCAAACCAGAAGGGCGGCGTTGGCAAAACCACCACCGCCGTCAACCTGAGCGCCTGTGTGGCGGCACTCGGCAAAAAGGTCCTCATCGTCGATCTGGACCCGCAGGGCAACACCACATCGGCGTATGGCATCTCCAAAAACAAGGTGGAGGCCGACACCTACACCTGCCTGATCGACGATGATGACGTCCGCGAGGCCATCATCAAGAGCGAGTACAACGCCGATGTGCTGCCGTCCAACACCCAGCTGGCGGGCGCGCCCATCGAGCTTGTGTCGGTGCCGCGGCGGGAAATGCGCCTGCGCACCGTGCTGGCCCCCGTCGTGCCGCTGTACGACTACATCTTCATCGACTGTGCGCCGTCGCTCGACCTTTTGACCGTCAACGCGCTCTGCGCGGCGGACACCGTCATCATCCCGATGCAGTGCGAGTTCTTCGCGCTCGAGGGCCTGAGCGAGCTGATGGCGACCCTGAAAACCGTGCGCAAAAAGTACAACCGGTACTTAGACATCGAGGGCGTGCTGTTCACGATGTACTCCGGGCGGCTCAACCTGACGATGCAGGTCGTCGCGCAGGTCAAAAAGTACTTTGGCGACAAGGTCTACCGCGCCGTCATTCCGCGCACCGTGCGCCTGAGCGAGGCCCCGAGCTTCGGTATGCCGATCAACTTCTATGAGCCGAACGGCAGGGGCAGCGAGGCGTACATGGAATTGGCGCGGGAATTTTTGGCAAACAACGAACGATAAGGAGGGACGCCGATGGCCAAAAAGAAGATGGGTGGGCTTGGCAAGGGGCTGGACAGCCTGTTTGCCGACCTGTCCGACGATACCGGCAGCGAAGCGTCCAACTCAACGCTGCCGCTGCGGGAAATCGAGCCTGACCCCGAGCAGCCCCGCAAGCGGTTTGACGACGACGCGCTGAACCAGCTGGCCGACAGCATCACCGAGAACGGGCTTTTGCAGCCCATTGCGGTGCGGCCCAAAAAGGTCGGCCCGGGGTACATCATCATTGCGGGCGAGCGCCGCTGGCGTGCCGCACGCCTGGCCGGGCTGGACGAGGTGCCGGTCATCATCAAGGATGTGACCGACGAGCAGGCAGCCGCGCTGGCGCTGATTGAAAACCTGCAGCGCGAGGACCTCGACCCCATCGAGGTCGCCGAGGGCTGCCGGCAGCTGATCGACAAGTACGGCTTAACGCAGGAATCTGCCGCGAAAAAGCTGGGCAAGAGCCGCAGCGCCGTGACCAACAGCCTGCGTCTGCTGGCCCTGCCCGAGGATGTGCGCCGTATGGTCAGCGGGGGCAAGCTGAGCTTTGGCCACGCCAAGGTCCTGCTGGGGCTACCCAATGAGGATCTGATGCGGCAGGCTGCGGCGGAGGTCACGGCGCAGAATTTGAACGTGCGCCAGACCGAGGCCTTGTGCAAAAAGCTGACGAAGCCCGCCAAGCCGCCCAAGGCGAAGGACGATAACTTCACCCGCCCGAAGCGCGCCGTGGAGGTGGAGGCGGCCTTGAAAGAGGTCACCGGCAGCGAGGTCCATGTTGACTACAAGGACGGCAAGGGCTCGCTGAAAATCGACTTTTACAGCGATGATATGCTGCAAAAGTTCGTGAGCCTGCTGGGAATGTATGACCCGGAAGGGTGAGCAGCCCGGAAATCTGTAGGGGCGGGGCATGCCCCGCCCGCAGCCTACCCATAAAATGCTATTTATTTGTAAAGCCGAGGGCCGGACATGTCCGGCCCCTACAAAAGCAAATATTGAATAGAGGAGTACCACTATGTTAGACATTCGTTTTGTCCGTGAAAACCCGGACGCCGTCAAGGAAAACATCAGGAAAAAGTTCCAGGACGCCAAGCTGCCCCTCGTCGATGAGGTCATCGCGCTTGACGCCGAGTACCGCGCCGCCATCGGTGAGGCCAGCGACCTGCGCGCAAACCGCAACAAGCTGTCCAAGCAGATCGGCGCACTGATGGGCCAGGCCAAGAAAGACCCTTCCAAGGCTGCCGAGGCTGAGGAAATCAAGAAGCAGGTCACGGCCCAGGCTGACCGCCTGAAGGAGCTGGAGGCCAAGGAGACCGAACTGCAGGCCAAGATCCAGGAGATCATGTACACGATCCCCCAGATGATCGACCCCAGCGTGCCCATCGGCCCCGACGACAGCCATAACGTCGAGGTCCAGCGCTTCGGCGAGCCGGTCGTGCCCGACTATCCAATCCCGTACCACGTGGACATCATGGAGAGCTTCGACGGCATCGACCTTGACGCTGCAGGCCGCGTCTCCGGCAACGGCTTCTACTACCTGCTGGGCGACATTGCCCGCCTGCACGAGGCTGTGCTGGCCTACGCCCGCGATTTTATGATCGACAAGGGCTTTACCTACGTCATCCCCCCGTTCATGATGCACGGCGACGTGGTCAAGGGCGTTATGTCCTTCCCTGAAATGGACGCTATGATGTACAAAATCGAGGGTGAGGACCTGTACCTGATCGGCACGTCCGAGCACACGATGATTGGCCGCTTCATCGACCAGACGCTGGACGGTGCCAAGCTGCCCCTGACCCTGACCAGCTACAGCCCCTGCTTCCGCAAGGAGAAGGGCGCCCACGGCATCGAGGAGCGCGGCATCTACCGCATCCATCAGTTCGAGAAGCAGGAGATGATCGTCGTCTGCAAGCCCGAGGACAGCATGGTCTGGTACGACAAGCTGTGGAAGAACTCCGTCGAGCTGTTCCGCTCCATGGAGATCCCCGTCCGCCAGCTGGAGTGCTGCTCCGGTGATCTGGCCGATCTGAAGGTCAAGAGCTGCGACATCGAGGCGTGGAGCCCGCGCCAGCAGAAGTACTTCGAGGTCTGCTCCTGTTCCAACCTGGGCGACGCCCAGGCCCGCCGCCTGCGCATCCGCTTTAAGGATGAGAACGGCAAGACCCAGCTGGCCCACACGCTGAACAACACCTGCGTGGCCCCGCCGCGTATGCTGATCGCCTTCCTGGAGAACCACCTGCAGGCCGACGGCACCGTGACCATCCCCGAGGTCCTGCGCCCCTACATGGGCGGCAAGGCCGTGCTGGTGCCCAACAAGAAGTAATTTTGAAAGAGCCTTCCCCTTTGGGGGAAGGTGGCCGAGGCCCCGCCCGAGGCCGGATGAGGGGAAAGCTGCCGTGGCCGCCCATAACCGGGTAACTGCCGTAAGTTCGCCCCTCATCAGTCCGCTTTGCGGACAGCTTCAGTCTCCGCGCTAAGAGCCGCCTTCGGCGGTTGCGCTCCGACACGCGCCTGCGGGCGCAGCCCCTCGTGGGAAGCCTTTAGAGTTTTCCCCCGCATTGCACCCGCAATGCGGGATTTTTTTTTGCATTTTTGAAAAAAATCGGGAAAAACTACTTGACATAGGGGAGGATGTCGGCTATAATAATATAGCGTTCTCAAGAGCGCGACGACAAATGTGGCGGTATAGCTCAGTTGGCTAGAGCATTCGGTTCATACCCGAAGTGTCACCGGTTCAAATCCAGTTACCGCTACCACATGATACAGGATTTCGCTAAAATACTTGGGGGTCGGTTGCAATAGTAGCCGATAAGTTGCTTGCTGTTTTAGCGAAATCTTGTATTATATGGCCCGTTGGTCAAGCGGTTAAGACACGGCCCTTTCACGGCTGTAACATGGGTTCGATTCCCGTACGGGTCACCAAAAAGCTCAACTTCGCAAGAGGTTGAGCTTTTTTCTTTTTATTGTACATTGTAAGGAGAAAAACAGCCCCGCGGGCTGTTTTTAGGGCGCGGGAGATGGACGGGAGGGTCACCAAAGGGGCTGTTGTACATTCCCTCGTTTTCTTTTGCCTATTCCTCCGGCCTGACCACCGTTACGGTACACTGCGCTGTAAAACCGCCGCAGTCGGCGGTCAGGGTCGTGGTGCCGTAATTCACGGGGACGAGCCAGGAGCCGTCGAAGCGGGCAATGCGCTCGTCGGCGATGTGATAGGTCACGGCGGGGTGGTCGGTGGTGTCCTCCGGCAGAAGATGGCAGACTGCGCCGACGCGGCTGGCGTAGGCGTAGTCGGACTCGCGCGTGCCGTCGGCGGTAATCCAGGTCACAAGCTCGTCGTCAAAATACAGCGTGTAATCGTCCAAAGCAATGCCGCGCAGCGGGCTGGACACCTGCACTGGGCAGCTGGCGGAAATTTTCCCGTCGGCGCTTTGCAGCGTCAGGGTGGTCGAGCCGCCGCGCAGACCGGTCACAATGCCGCTGGGATCGACCTCGGCAATCGTGTCATCGGCCACAGACCAGCGCCACTCGGTCAGGGCGGCGCGGCGGGGGCTGACCTCACGCCCGTCGGCATCCTCGTAGAGGACGGCGGTCTCGGCGGTCTGGGTCTTTTCGACCTGCACGGTGTCGGGCAGGGTCACGGCGGCCACCGGCGCACCGCAGGCCGTCAGGCCCAGCAGCAGGGCGGGCAGAACAAAAAACAGCGATTTCATGCAAAAGCCCCCTTTTGGCAGTATCATACCACAATGCGCCGCCGCAGGCAACTGTTGCACTTTTGGGCAAATGCGTGTACAATAAACTATATACTTTTGCAAAGGGGGCCGGGCATGGAGCGGACGGCGGGCGGCATCACCTACACGCTGACGCGGCGGCGGGTGCGCAACATCAACCTGCGCGTGCGGGCCGACGGCAGTGTGGCGGCCAGTGCGTCGCCGCGGGTGCCGGCGGCTTATGTGGACGCCTTTGTCACGGCGCGGGCCGACTGGGTGCGCACCGCACAGGCGCGTGCCGCGGCCCGGCGCGAACGAGAGGCCGCCGAGGCCCCCGCGCTGCCGCCCAAGGCCGAGGCGCTGGCCTATATGCAGGCGCTGTGCCGGGCATACTATCCGCAATTCGCGGCGACCTGCCCGGGCGGCGCGATGCCCAAAATTGCGGTGCGCGACATGAACACCCGCTGGGGGTCGTGCAGTCTGCGCACCGGCACGCTGGCGTTTGCGCGGCGGCTCTGCACGATGCCGCTGCCCGCGCAGGAGTATGTTGTTGTGCATGAGTTCTGCCACTTTGCCCACCCCGATCACAGCCCGGCGTTCTGGGCCGCGGTGGCGGAGGTGCTGCCGGATTATAAGCAGCGGGAACGGATGCTGAAGCTGCGGTGAGAGCAGAAGGATGCCTTCCCCCGTGGGGGAAGCCCAGCATGTCGAAAAACCTCCCTCTGCGAGGGAGGTGCCCCGAAGAGGCGGAGGGAGAGAACCTTGCCATAGCCCGAAATATTTCGGGCAGCCGTACAGTTCTCTCCCCCACCGCCTGCGGGCGGAGCCCCCTCGCAGAGGGGGCCAAGGGGTGAGCACACCTTTTTCTACAGGCTGCCTTCCCCCGTGGGGGAAGGTGTCTGCGGCCCCGCCCGCAGACGGATGAGGGGGGAGTCTGCCGCGATTGCCCGTGAACGGGGTGTCGGCGGAAGGTTTGCCCTCATCCGACCTTCGCGTTCGCTCGGCCGCCTTCCCCCGGAGGGGAAGGCTTCATACTCTACAAACAAGGGAGGTTCCCATCTTGCCGTCTCCACAGAAAAAATATACGACGCTGGTCAGCAATACGCTGCTGTTTGCCATCTCCAACTTCAGCTCCAAGCTGCTCAGCTTCTTCATCCGCCCGTATCTGAGCTACGCGCTCGACTCGCCGGACGTTATGGGCGTGTCCAGCCTTTTGCAGCAGGCCACAAACCTGCTGATCCCGGTGGTCAGCCTTGGCGTGGCCTATGCGGTCATCCGGTTCGGGCTGGACAAAGCGACCAACAAATCCAGCGTATTTGTCAACGGCGCGGCGACTATCGGGCTGGGCTTTGTGGTGCTGCTGCTGGCCATGCCGCTGGTGCGGCTCATCCCCAACGCAGCGGAGTATCTGGGCTTTTTGTACCTCTGCGTGCTGGCCAGCTGTATGAGAACGCTGTGTACCCAGTTCATCCGCTCGCGGATGCTGAACCGGCTGGTCGCCATAGACGGTGTGCTGACAACGCTGAGCCTGCTGCTCTACTACCTGCTGTTCCTGAGCGTCTTAAAAATGGGTGCTGCAGGCTTTTTGCTGGCAAATGCGCTGGCAGATTTGACATCCATGGTGTTTGTGTTCATTGCGGGCGGGTGCTGGCGGTACTTCAAGCCCAAGGCGTTTGACAAGACGCTGTGGAAGGAGATGCTGCGCTACTGCCTGCCGATGATCCCGGCGTCCATCAGCTTTTGGATCATCAACGCCAGCGACATGTTCTTTGTGCAGGGCATGTGCGAGGGCTACGCGGGCCGCAGCGGCAACCACTGGGTCGGGCTGCTGTCGGCGGGGTACTTCCTGCCGCAGATCATCACGATTTTGGGCAGCATCTTCTACGAGGCGTGGCAGCTCTCCGCCGTGACCGAGGAGACGGACCGCGAGGCGTTCTTCTCCAAGATATTCCGCGTGTATGCCAGCGTGCTGTTCTGCTGCGTGGCGGGCATCATCATGCTGTGCCAGCTGCTCATGCGGGTGTTCAAGGCGGAATATTTTGACGCCTGGACGTTTGTTCCGTTCCTGACGCTCTGCTCGATGCTGACCTGCCTGAACCAGTTCCTGAACAGCGTCTACGTCGTGTATAAACGGTCTACCGGCTCGCTGTTCACAATGCTGGCCGGTGCGGTGCTGAACCTGATCCTGAACTACCTGTTCATTTTGCAGTGGGGCCCGTGGGGTGTAACCCCGGCCAGCTTCCTGAGCCTGATGCTGGTGTTTTTGCTGCGCGCCTACTCGACCCGCGGTCTGCTGGAGATCGACTTCCACCCGGCGTGGCTTGTGCTGAATCTGGCGCTGGTGCTGGCGGAGATCTGGTGCATGATGAACCTGACCCATTGGGTGCTGCCCGTCGTGGGCATCACCGCGGTGGTCTGCGTGCTGAACATCCGCGAGGTGCTGAGCATGCTGGATACGCTGATCGGGAAGTTTTTGAAGAAACGGAAAAGTTGATTTTGATTTGCCTTCCCCCGAGGGGGAAGGTGTCTGTGGCCCCGACCACAGACGGATGAGGGGCAAGCTTGCGGTACTGATCCGCTTACGGGCTGCCGCCGGAAGGCTGCCCCTCATCCGGCGCTGCGGCGCCACCTTCCCCCCGGGGGGAAGGCTTAAAGGAGCTTATCATGGAAAACAACGCTATCCTCTCCGCCCTCTCCGCCCGCAAAAGCGTGCGGGTATTCACCCCCGACCCCGTCACGCCGGACGAGCGGGCGGCCATCCTGAACGCGGCGTTCCAGGCACCGACGGCGGGCAACCAGCAGCTGTACACGATCCTGGACATCACCGACCCGGCGCTGAAGGCCACGCTGGCCGACCTGTGCGACCACCAGCCGTTCATTGCCGGGGCGCCGCTGGTGCTGGTGTTCCTGGCCGACTGCCGCCGCTGGCTCAACGCTTACCACGCCGCGGGCATCACGGACGCCCGCAAGCCCGGGGCAGGGGACTTGATGCTGGCCGTGGCCGACACCTGCATTGCCGCCCAGAACGCTGTGGTCGCCGCCGAGTCTCTGGGCATCGGCAGCTGCTACATAGGCGACGTCCTCGAGAATGCGGAGGCCATGCGCGACGCCCTGCACCTGCCGCAGTACGTTGTGCCCGCCTGTATGCTGGTGTTTGGCCGCCCCACGGAGCAGCAGCAGCGCCGCCCCAAGCCCGCCCGCTTTGCCGAGCAGGCCGTCGTCTGCGAGAATGTGTACACGGACCGCACCCCCGACGAGCTGCGCACCGACTTTGCGGCGAAAGCCGCCGCCAACGGTCAGCTCGACTACGACTTTGACAAAGCCGTGCAGGCATTTTGCAAGCGCAAGTACGCGAGCGACTTTTCCCGGGAGATGACGAGAAGCGCAGAGATTTACTGGAAAGAGTTTTTGTGATTGGCAGAGAACGCAGGGTCAAATCCCATATCCGCCCGGGCGTGTTGCCGCTGCCGCCGCACCCCTGCAATCTCTACAAATAAACCACCCCCACCCAACCGTAGATGTTCTGCGGCTGGATGGGGGCTTTCTTAGTTATTTAAGGGTGAAATTATAAATATTTTGTTTTTCATCCTGTAGTTTATGCTCTAGCGTAGTAAAGCTTGCTTTTTTATTGCTGAGAGTATCAGCGGTAAGAAGCAAATCCTCGTTACCGATATAGACATATACTTTTTTGTTCTTTGTGACATCTTCTCCTTTTTCGTTTGTTGTAGTTACAGGAACTCCGTCCCCATAATCAGCAGGAATAATAATGTCACCTTTTTTGAGCGTTACATTTTGCTCACTATAAAGATAAGCCTTGCCCGTAAGGGGAACAATATAGTCAGTTGCTTTTTTATCGGATTTTTTTTCATTGAGATGATTGCTTAAAAATGTCATGGGATCGGGAGCATTATTCAGTTCAGGAGAATCAACTTTTTTATAGTCATCACGCTTGTTATTCGAAATATTATAGGTATCGTCCGAACTCTTAGCATAATTGTAGTAAGCGATACCCTTCCAGCAAATAATTTCACCGCCACTAAAACTGATTTCATTATCCGTAGTGAGTTTGTGTGCCCAGTTATTTGCCTGATTAAAAGTGACCTTGTCGAGCTTTATATCAGATTTATCCTCACTTGAGTTATGGTCAATCATAGAGACAGTAAAAGTATCCGCGTTTGACGGAACTGTGAAAGTAATCTTTTCAGCTTTTGTGTAATTCTGTGGCGGGGTTTTCTCCTCTAATTCATAGGTCTTCCCACGGCGGAGTTGTACAACATAGGGGGCGGAGGTAGTGGTAAAAGATTGACAACTAGACAATTTGGGAGTACTGCCGCCACTGTCAAAGTCAAGAAGAATATGATCCCCATCTTTAGAGTTGAGAGTAAGGGCTGCGCCGGGTACAGGATTTCCGGCATCATCAATTTTGTACAGAGAGGTGGTGCAGGTCAATTTCTTGCTGTTGACAACATGAATAATATCTTCAATATCTTTATTAGCTCCGTACTGCTCAACACGGCCCCATTCACCGTGATAATTGTTATAAATATTTAGTTTAAACCATGTATTATGGGCAGCGGGTTGTCGTCCGGGCTTTTTCATGTATGCATCCGGATACGGGCTGAAATTAAAAGAAAGAGAGCAGCTGACGCCACTCTGATATCCGGTAGGCGCAGTAACTTCGATGAGTTTATAAGTTGTTTTGCTATTCAGATAAACGGTTTCCCTCATGCCATCTCCGGAATTAAGCAGCAGAGGAACATAACAATAACCCTGTGAATCACTTCTAAGATTCTTAAAAATGACTTTATTTGTTGATGTGTCTATGATGTCAAAGAAAGCATCAGCAAGGGGGTTGTTGTCTGCATCGGTTGTGAGAATTTTTACAACGGCAGTGGGAAAGTACTGCAAGGTAATAACATTGCCATCCGCAAAAGTTCCATTCGTATTGCCGCCAAAAACAAAGGTCTTAAAGGTACAGCCAAGGTATTTGCCGTTATTATAAGATTGGTTGATTTCGATGGTGAAAGATTCCGCTTTTAGGGGCTGATATCCCGGTATAGGGGCTTTTTCTGTAATGGTAAAATTGTTTACCCATGTGGGTAACTGACCGGGTTGAATGGATTTGCCCGATGCTTTATCATAAATTTCAAAAGGAATATTGCCGTTTGCATCAGCAGTGACATCGTAGGTAATCTCCGGGTCGGGAACAGTTACAGTGTATGTTTTATTGGCAAATTCACTGGAAGACCCTGTTACGGCATCCTGTAAATGGATAAAGACTTTGTCATCCTTTGTATAATCTACCTTTTTATCTTCCATGGTGATGCTGTTTCCGGTAGCAGATACTCCAGAATCGCCGCTCAAGCTCAATGTGTCACCGTTACTTTTAATTGCAAAGTTAATATCTGCTGCAATATCATAATTTCCGGGAGCTGAAGTTTCGCGCAGCACATAATTGCCAACCGGCAAACTAACGGAATACCCTGAACCGCTGGTTGACGAAATCCAAGAAGCAGCCGCCGTACCATCTTCTTTAAGAATCTGTAGCTTTGCATCGCCAAGTGGAAGTTTGGTGGTGGCGTCTACTTTTAAAATTGTAACTTTTAAGAGAGTTGGTTCTGGGCCCGGTGCAGGCTCCGGGTTGGGGTTTGGTTCCGGTTTGGTATCATCAGGCTTTGGAACAACGATGTTGTCAATACTGCCGTCCACACGCGCGTTCGTTCCGGTGGCCGTGTATACAACCTGTATCCCATCGGCGCTGGTATACACTAAGTACAAAACCTGCCCGCTGGCGTTGCAGGTCATCCCCTGCACGGTACCCTTGACCCCGGCATCCGAAGAAATCCCAACAGGCTTAATATTGCCCGCAGGCGGGTTGTTCACATGCAGCAGATACTGCCCGCTGCCCTCGGTAAGTGCTACATCTCCGCCGGTCACGGTGGGGGCCTTGTTTGTCAACGTGCCTGCCCAGTTGGTCAAGGCGGCTGCATTTTCGGCGTTCCCGGCTACAGATGCGTTCTGCACCAAGGCGTAGTTCTGCGCACCCTGCCGGGTTGCCGTCATCACACACGCCTGCGTCTCACTGACGGCCTGCTTTTCCTTGGCGCTGTCAATGTACCCGGTCAGCGCCGGGACGGCAAAGGCCGCCAGCACACCCAGAATCACCAATACCACGATCAGCTCCACCAGCGTAAAGCCGCCGCGGCTGCGCGGGGTTCGTTTCAGACCTGTCATAGGGATGCCTCCTCTTTATTCGGCGGGGTTAAAAATGCTCTGGTCGCGCTTGGCGTGCGCGCCGATGTTGTTGTATTCCAGCATCAGATACCCCTTGGCCCACTCATCCAGCGCGGGGTCTGCGCCGTACTCGGCTGTGCTGCCGTCCACCTTCATGTAGTCGTTGGCGGCGGTCACAACGGGGGTGTTGTGCTTCATTTCCAGCAGGTACTCGTAGTAGTCGCTCAGGGGCAGACCCGCCTGCTGCAGCAGGGTGGGGGTCAGCATGACCATGTCCATACGGTTCAGCGGGTCGGTGGTGCTGGTGGCGGCTGCCGTGTGCTCCAGCGGGTAGTTGGCCCAGATGAAAAACGGCGTGCTGCGCTCCAAAATCTGCAGCTCGTTGTCGGTTTCGGCAAAGCTGGGGTCGGCCACATGGCCCACAAAGCTGGGCGCGTGGTCACCGGCCATGGCCACAATGACCTTGCGGCCCGTCTTTTCGTACTGCGCGGTAAAGTAATCGCACAGCTCCTGCACGGCGGCGTCGGTCATTTTGATGCAGCTCAGGTACTCGTCCATCAGCGCATCGTAGTCGCCGTAGTCGGTGGCGGCGTGGACAATATCCAGCGAAGCATCGTTCATATCGTAGTCGCCGTGGCTCTGGATGGAGACCAGGAAGCTGAACCGCGGCTTGTCCTCCGGCATGGCCTCGTACATCGTTTCCCAGTCGCGGTAGGTGGCCGAGTCGGTCTGGTACGGGCGGTCCCCGTAGGTCTCCTGCGTGGTAAAATCGCTCTGGAAATGGGTCTCGTCAAAGCCCAGCGCCAGCCAGGCGGAGTCGCGGCGGTAGTTGGAGTTCGTGTAGGGGTGGGCGGCCATCGTGGAGTAGCCCAGACCCTTGAGGTAGCTGACAACGCTGTTGGCGTTGTACAGGTTCAGCCAGTTGAACGGCGTGATGCTGGGCATCAGGATCAGCGAGTTGGAGGTCAGCATCTCGTACTCGGTGGAGTTTGTGCCGCCGCCCACATGGGGGCTGATCGTGTGGCCGTAGACCGAGTTGGGCAGGTTCTTGGTGACCGGCATGATGTCGGTGTCGGCCTGCAGGTCGGTGACAAGGTCAAAGTCGTAGAAGCTCTCGGACAGAATCAGCACAATGTCGGGGTAGTCCTCGGCGCTCTCGGGGCTGGCAGGGGCGATGTAATCGTCGGCCTTGCGGGCAGTGTTCACCGCCGCGGCGTCGTTGTAGCCCTCCGGCTCAATGATGGGGTCGGCCATCAGGCTGGTGGCCTCGATCGTCCCGGCCAGATAGCCGTAGGTGTAGTAGGTGTTCTGCCACGCCCAGCCGTAGGTCGTCTTGGGCTTGATGGTCACGGGGCCGAAGTAGCCGAAGAACATGACCAGAAACACGCCCAGTGCGCTGCCCGCCGCCCGCACGCCGCGGGCCTTCCAGCCGGCGCGCTTAGGCGCACCCTTGACCAGCCGCGCCTGTACGAACGCAATCGCCAGAATCGGCAGGTAGAGCAGCGCGATCTTCACAACGTCCTGCGTGATTTTCAGGGTGTAGCTGCCCATGACCTCGGCGGCGGTGCCAAGGTTCAAAATGTCCTGGGGCATCAGCGCCGAGCCGTGCAGGTCGCGCGTGTAGTAGTTGATGAGCGCAATGACGGTGAACACCGCGCCCGAAATGCCCGTTGCGCGGCTCCACTTGCCGAGCAGCGCAAACAAAATCAGCGTCAGGCAAAAGGCGGTCAGCGCATTGAGCGGCGCGTAGAGCGGCCATTGAAGCTGTAAAAAGCTCTCGGTCACGCCGTCGGACAGCTCCAGCTGATAGCGGGAGATGAACCCCACCGCCACCGCCAGCAGGCAGGGGAGCACCCCCTGCAAGAGGAATTTCTTCCAGTCAAAGTTTTTCAAATGCTGCATAGGTGATGAATAAATACCTTTCTCTGTAAATTTTGTACATAACTATACATAATATATTATAACACGACACCACAAAAAAAGAAAGCAGAGCCCGCAAAACTCTGCTTTCTTTTTATAGGGCTTCCACGAGGCTCAACGATGAATCACACCGTCAGCATCTACTGAGAAAACATCCACGATGGTTTGCTCATCATTATCCCAAAGAAGAAGGTTCAATCCATCTTCATTCCAGGAATACTCTTCGTCGTTGATTTGAAGAGAACTCTTGTTTTCAACGTCCGACGCGATACTTTCAATATAGTAGGGCACATTGGAACCGGGCAGTATCCCGGCAGCCTGTGAAACAGGTGTTCCAAATTCTTCCTGTACGCTGTCAGGGGTAACGATGGCACAGTAACTCAAACTGTTTTGAATTGCATCAGGGGTAAGACCCCGCGCCTGCAAGGCAGTGCACAGTTCGTGGTTCAACACAGTGCTGCTCCGGGTGGAGAGCAGTAGCGTATAGCGACTGTTCTCCACTTTGTTCAGATAGGAAGCTGGATTGCTTTCAAAGAGCAGGGCATCATTCTGGTCTAGCGTGCAGTCAACCGCCCCTGTGGGCTGTACCACACCTGCATTGTATAGATCCCGAATCAGCAGCTTTGTGCGCACCGCCTCACCGCGGCTGTTGCAATGATAGATTGAGTTGAACATGAGTGTAGAAGGAAAAACATAGTCTGCGGGATCGCAGATATAAGGCACACCGATTTTCGAAATTTCCTCCTGTTTAAACCGTTCCAAATCGTCCAATGTGCAAGTCAAGCTGTCCTCAAGCACAGGGGGAGAGACAAAATAGACGGAAGCTCCATGATCTTCAATGTACTGCTTAAAACTGCACAGATATTGGACGGCAGTGTCATCAATAGCAGGGTCACCTATATCGACGCTGCCGTAAGTGGCGACATCGTAGAAATTCATAAAATAAGAGCGATTACAAATCATCTGATCGTTTGCGTCGAAAGATTCACGGGAATAAATGCCGGAACTGTCACGGTAAGTATTCACTTTGTAAGCATAGGTGAAAGCATAGCCTAAAAGATTTGGCCAGTTTTTAACAGGAACGTACTGGTATAGAGACAGATCGTTGTCGATACCGCTCATAATCAAATCCGTACCGAAATCAGAAAAGCTGTTTGTATACTCATACCCAAAGAGAACGATGTCGCCGGGATTAATGTTTGCTTTGGCAAGTTCAGAGGGAAATGTCGCACCGAAACCGGCGTGTAGCCCCATGTTTACGACTTTATAGCCGGTGGCTTCCTCCAGCATGTATTGGTCAAGACCGAATGCCGCGCTGCTGCCTGCAACAAGGATAATTTTTGGTTCATTGATCTGACGCACGCGGTGTGCTTTTACCTGAATTTCACTTTGATAGCTGGAATGGAAAATACCGCCGCCGTAGGTGACGATGTTCAAAAAATTCCCGGCTATCAGCACAAAGGTGAGCAGAAGTGTTGTAGTTAAGTATTTTATGAATTTCATATACAGTGACCTCAAAAATTAAAATAAAGGAAGTTTGTATTGACTGTTCCTGCAGAAGAAGCCGCTGTCTGTACGCAGACGAATAAAACACCCGCTAGTGCCAAGCACTGGAAAAAGAACGGTTGATTTTGAAATTTTTTGTAGAGAGAAGATTCATCACGCCTTTTGTACTGCAAAAGACAGAAGAAAACGGCAAACAGAATGGTAAGAACGGTCTGCGTTTCACTGCCGGCAATCGTCCACAAGTTAGATACTAGCAACTGGGCAGGATTTAAAAAGACAAGCTTCTGCAGGACAAGCAAAGAAGTTTCGATGTCATTGCGGAAAAATACCCATGTTAGTGTAATGAACCAGCATACCAGTACTCTGCGCAGGAAAACGATAGATTCTACATTTTCATCTACATGCAAAAGGCAATACAAATTGGTTTTGGCAGGACGCAGCAAATTCCCAATGATAACCAGTATACCGTTGACAACACCCCAAAGCACGAAGTTCCACGAAGCCCCATGCCAGAGGCCACTAATCAAAAAGACAATGAACACGTTTAACTGCTTGCGGAATGCACCTTTGCGGCTGCCGCCGAGAGGAATGTAGATGTTTTCCACAAACCAGTCGTTCAGCGATACATGCCAACGCCGCCAGAACTCTGCCAAGGTAGTGGATGCATAGGGGTTTTCAAAGTTACGCCCGACTTCTAGCCCTAAAATTTTAGACAAACCGCGAGCCATATCGGAATAAGAGGAAAAGTCAGCATAAATATAAAGGGAAAAACTGATAGCTGCCACAAAATAGTAAGCAATCTGCATTTGGTTTGGCACGATGGAGGTATCATAGCCTGCGTTTACGATTTGAACGAGCATGTTGGCAACACAAACTTTTTCAAAGATTCCCCAAATGAATAGCAGCATTCCCTTAATAGCACGATCACTGTCAAAACAGATAGATTGACGAAGTTGAGGAAGCAAATCGCGGGAACGTTGGATCGGACCGCTGAGAAGAGTTGGAAAAAAGGAAACGAATGCGGCATAGCGAAAAAAATTCTTTTCTGGTGCCATTCCTCTTCGGTATATGTCATTTAAATAGGTAGTTGATTGGAAGACATAAAAGGAAAGACCCGCTGGTAAAATGAGATTTTTCAAGGGAAGCTCTTGCCAGGCACCATTTGCAGCGGTACCGACTGCGTTGATACTTTCGATAGCAAAATCTGTGTACTTAAAAATAAAAAGAATTGCCAGATTCAGTACGAAAAAAAGAACAAACCAACGCCGCTGCTTGTGACGATTTAGAACAAACCCGCCTAAATAGGTCAGCACAGTTGTTCCAAAGAGGATGGGAACGGCAATTGGATTACCCAAAGAATAAAAAATATAACTGCCAATAAGGAGAATGACATATTGTACGTTTTGAAAAATGGGAAGATAATATCCTATAAGGAACAACAAAAAGAAAATAGCAAATTGCCAGCTTAGAAAACTCATAAAAGTATCCTCCCTTACACTTTGAAGCGCGTATTCTTCTTCCAAATCCAATACAGCCCTTCCAGCACCAGCGTCTCGCGGTACACAATATCCGTCGCACACGCCGTGCGCACACTGTCGGGCAGCGTGCCGGTTGCGACCACCGGCGCGTCGGGTGCGCCCAGCGCTGCGCGGATCTGCGCGACCATGCCGTCCAGCATGGCCGCCGTGCCGTACACAATGCCGCTGTGCAGACAGTCCGCCGTGTTGGCCCCCAGCAGACGCCGCGGGCGGGCCTCCAGCTCCACCTGGGGCAGCTGCGCCGTGTTGCGCACCAGCGCCGACAGCGAGCACTGCGGCCCCGGCAGGATGCTGCCGCCCACCAGTGCGCCGGTGCTGTCCACAGCCAGCAGGGTAGTGGCGGTATCAAAGTTCACCACCACGCAGGGCGGCGTGCACCGCTGCAGCGCGCCCACGATGGCACACAGCAGCTCGCCGCCCAGCTGGGCCGGGTTGTCCATGCGGATGCGCACCCCGCTTTTCAGCCCGGGGCCGACCTCCATGATCTGGCACTCGCACATCTTGCGCAGGGCCTCGCGCAGCCGCGGCGTCAGCGCCGGTACCACGCTGGAAAAGATGACCGCCGTGATTTGCTGCGGCTCCGCCCCGTACAGCGCCAGCATGTTTACGATTTTGTACAGGAGCTCATCACTGCTCAGCGCCGTGTCCGCAAACAGCCGTGACGAAAACACCAGCTTGCCGTCCGGCGTATACCCGCCAAACGTAATATTGGAGTTGCCGATATTCAATGCCAGGATCATGACAGGACCTCGTTTCAAGTATGTTGCCTCTATACTATTATAATAAGGTAGAAATTGCAAGTGTTTTCCACATTCAC
>ERZ1034962.399-NODE-399-length-21133-cov-9.625297_pt1 | contig 21133 bp, 10 predicted proteins | sample MGYA00520696_ERZ1034962 | MGnify/ENA primary metagenome ERZ1034962 (study PRJEB33766, sample SAMN09781770) | gut metagenome | biome: gut microbiome | host: Homo sapiens | place: Madagascar | study: EMG produced TPA metagenomics assembly of the PRJNA485056 data set...
GCTTTATGGAGTTGCTTGCTGCTGTTGATGATGCGGATCTATATGCTTTTTCAGATCAGGATGATATTTGGTCAGAATCAAAACTGGAAATAGCAGAACAGTGGTTTCAAAAGCAGAATTCATATGATTCGATCCCACTTTTGTATCATAGTGCATATGATCTTGTAGAAAGGGGAAAAAAGGTAGGGCATTTTTATTTTCCTGATGCAGGATATGATTTTCGAAGAAGTATTACCGAAAACCATTTTTCCGGTTTCTCAATGGTTATTAACCGAAAAATGCGTGAAATGATGCTGCAGGGTGATCGTGACCAGATCGGATATCATGACTGGTGGGCAGCAATGATTGCACAGGCATTTGGAAAGTCATTTTCTGATGTTAAGACAGAAGCAGAGCACCGGGTGCACGGCGATAATGTGACAACATTTAATATAAAGACAAGATTAAAATGGTTGAAAAAGAATTTATGCGAAACTTCAGAGATAAAGAAACGGTCATGTGAATTTGAACGTTGCTTTAAAAATATGATGTCAGATAAAGATATACGGACATTGGCAATGTTCACACAGGAAAAGTATTCACTCAGGCAGTCATTAAAAAAGGCATTTTATCCTAAACGCTGGAGACCGGCAATATCCTCAGAGATCACAATTCGCCTTTTGATGTTGTTAGGCAGGGTGTGATTATTGCCTTATAAAAGTGATTGTGATAAAATGTGGCTGATATTGTAGAAAAATGTACTTAAATGTATAAGAATAAATGTAGATGAAGAAAGGAGTTGCACTAATTATTAAAGTAGTGTGGTAAAGGTTATGAAAGTAGCGGTAACAGGAGCGGGAGGATATATTGGTAGATTTGTTGTAAAAACGTTGGTAGATCAGGGACATGAGGTTGTTGCAATTGATTTTGTACATCAGGGAATTGATGAAAGAGCAAAGATTTGTGATGTGAATATTTTTTCAGGAGAGCCTGATGTATATGAGAAGATGGGCTGTCCTGACAGCGTAATTCATCTGGCGTGGAAGGATGGATTTGTACACAATTCTAATGCTCATATGGACAATCTTTCTTCCCATTATAAGTTCCTTCGCAATTTAGTTGATGCCGGATGCAAGAATATTAGCGTGATGGGTACGATGCATGAAATAGGATTTTACGAGGGAAAAATTGATGAAAATACTCCATGCAATCCATTGTCCCAGTATGGAATTGCAAAAAATGCATTGCGACAGGCACTTCTTACTTATACAAAAGATAAAGATGTAAATATATTTTGGCTTAGAGCATATTATATTCTTGGCGATGACAAAAAGAATAATTCTATATTTGCAAAGTTACTGGCTGCTGCTGAAGCCGGTAAAAAGGAATTCCCATTTACTACAGGAAAAGCAAAATACGATTTTATTCAGGTTGATGAACTTGCAAAACAGATAGTAGCTGCAAGTACACAGGATAAGTATACAGGAATTATAAATGTATGTTCCGGAAAGCCGGTATCACTTGGAGATCGGGTTGAACAGTTCATAAAGGAAAAAGGGTTAGATATATCCCTGCAGTACGGAGTCTTTCCTGAACGTCCATATGATTCAAAGATTGAATATGGAGATAATACTATTATAAGCAAAATAATGGAGAATGTTGGAGCATAATATGTTTAAAGAGATATATGATTATCGGACCATGATCGTAAGTTTGACAAAGCGGGATCTGATCGGAAGATATAAAAGGTCGGTTCTTGGTTTTTTATGGTCGTTTATCGATCCGCTGATTCAGCTGGCCGTATATACATTTTTATTTAAAATAATCTTACCGACAAATATTCCATTTTTCCATATTTGTTTATTTGTTGCATTGGTACCTTGGCTGATGATCTCATCCTGTTTAACAGGGGGATGTATGTGTGTTGCCGGTCAGCAGGATATGATAAAGAAAATATATTTTCCAAGAGAAGTGTTGCCGATAGCATTTGTTTCGGCACAGTTTATTAATATGCTACTATCATTCATTATTGTATTTGTTGTTCTTGGAGCGTCAGGATATGGTTTTTGTGGAAAAGCGTTATTGTTATTCCCAGTAGTTGTGATCATAGAATATATACTTGCATTGGGAATGACCTTGTTTTTTAGTGCCGTCACCGTATATTTTCGAGACATGCAGCAGATACTGGGAGCATTATCGCTGATTTTAATGTATGCATCTCCAATTATATATACGCTTGAACTGGTTCCTGAAAAATACAGACCATTTTATATGATAAATCCGATTACAAGAGTGATCGTTGCATACAGAGATATTTTTTATTATAAACAGGTTCCGGAATTTTCAAATATTATATTGGGATTGCTGGAAAGTATAATTGTTTTGATAATTGGACTCGTTGTGTTTAGAAAATTAAATAAGCACTTTGCGGAGGAACTGTAGTATGAACCAGGATGTTGCAATTGAAGTACAGCATATATCTAAATCTTTTAAGATTAGTTATGATAAAAGTAAAACATTAAAGGATAAAATCATATTTGCAAAGAAAGATAAATATGAAATTCATCAGGTATTGGATGATGTGAGTTTTACAATAGAAAAGGGTGAAGCAGTAGGTCTTATAGGTCATAATGGATGTGGAAAGAGCACGACTTTGAAATTATTGACCCGTATTATTTATCCTGATTCAGGAGAAATTAGTATTGATGGAAGAGTATCCAGTTTATTAGAGCTGGGAGCAGGATTTCATCCGGATATGACCGGAAGAGAAAATATATATACAAATGCTTCTATTTTTGGATTAACAAAAAAAGAGATTGATGAACGATTAGATGAGATCATAGAGTTTTCAGAATTGGAAGAATTTATTGATAATCCTGTCCGGACATATTCTTCCGGAATGTATATGCGGCTTGCATTTTCGGTTGCAATTAATGTAAATGCAGATATTTTGTTAATAGATGAAATACTTGCGGTTGGAGATTCTAATTTTCAGTTGAAATGTGCGAATAAAATGCAGGAACTGAAAAAAGAAGGGATTACGATAGTAATTGTTTCGCATTCCATGGGACAGATTGAGGAATTATGTGACAGATGTATATGGCTGGATAAAGGAAAGATTGTTTCAGATGGAACCCCACAGTATGTTCATAAATTATATATGGAATTTATGGGGCAGGCCAGAGCAGAACGATCTGAAAAAGAACGCCAGTTGATGGAAGAAGCTAAAAATCTGGATTTATCGATAACAAAGGTGGAATGTAAGAATAATGCCGGGGAGCCGAGAGTTGCATTTAGTATTGATGATGATATAAATATAACATTATATTATAAAATAAAATCCCCACGGAAGGTGGCTGTTCAATTTACTGTTTTCAGATCAGATTATATGATGTGTTATGAGAGAAGAACAGATGCTGAAAAGGGAACAGTACTTCTTGAAGGAGAAGGGAAAATACAGTTAAAGTTAAGAAAAGTACAGCTTTTATTAGGACATTATATGATTGATTTTTCATTCTATACGGAAGAGGGACATCTTATTAATTCATTTGAACGTATTTGTCAGTTTGACGTATATGCTGATGTAGAAGAACGGGGAATGTTCCGGATGGAACACCAGTGGAAGTTTTAGCCGGATGATCATTACAGATCAGACAATAAAAATAAGGGACAGATAGGATTATTTATATGAAGAGACAGGGTATTTTTTTATTATATGATGAACAGGGATGTGTAGATGAATATATAGTTTATATGCTGCAGAGTATGAACCAGTATTTTGATAAGATTACAGTGGTCTGCAATGGGATACTTTCATCAGAAGGACGGAAAAAATTAGAATCCATTGACAGGATCCGGGTGTTTGTCCGCGAAAATAAAGGATTTGATGTTTGGGCATATAAGGAAGCCATGGAACACATCGGATGGGAAGAGATAAAAGATATTGATGAATTGATCATGTTTAATTATACATTGATGGGGCCGGTGTATGAACAGGATCTGGACAGAATGTTTAAAACTATGGATGCGAAGAATGTAGATTTTTGGGGTCTTACTTTATATCGTGGTGTTCCATTTGATCCATGGGGGATACTTCCTGATCATAAGCTCCCTGATCATTTACAGTCGCATTTTATTGCGGTTCGTAAACATATGCTTGCAAGTGTAGAATTTGAAACATATTGGAAGACCAGACCTATGATAACCTGTTATGAAGAGGCAGTAGCTTTTCATGAGGCAATATTTACACAACATTTTTCAAATTGCGGATTTAAGTGGAAAGCATATTGTAACCCTGAGGAAAATGTGATAGATAATCCGTATCCTCTTTTTATGGCACCGATTCAGATGGTGATGGATTATCATTGCCCATTTTTCAAAAGAAAATTATTCTTTTATCCAATGAAAGAAAAAATAGTAGATTCCAGTAGTTATATTTCCCGAGTATTTTATCAATTTATTAAGCAGGAAACACCATATGATGAAACATTGATTTTAAAGAACCTTATCCGTACTGCTCCAATGCAGGATATTGTTGACGGATTAGGATTAAATGTAATTCCTGATTCAGAATGTGAAAGAATCGCAGAAAAGATAGCTGTTGTTATTGATGAAGATTTTTACCTGCAGCATCAACCGGATATAGATGATTTAGAAACACATGCAGATCTATATTATTGGGGAAGTAAGGAAAGCTTTCATCAGAAAAAAAATTGGGAGAAAATACATCTTCTTGAATGTACGACAGGTAATTTTGCAGAAGTATATTATGCTGTTGGAGCATTTGCTAAGGAGTATGAATATATCTGTTTTCTGGTAAATGAAGATCGAAGTTATATTGCTGAAAATCTGGATAATGGACATACAGGCTGGATCATTGAAAACAGTATTTTAGGCAAAGGTGTATCGTTAGGGAATATAGTGTCTTGTTTAAATGATAATTCAGGAATTGGTTTGGTTTATCCTCCGAATTCAAGTCAAAGTTTATATTATTCAAGACAGTATAAAGAACGTGAATTAATTTCCTGCGAGATCCAACAGATATTAGAGGACAGTGATATACATTTGAATATAGCAAAAGTCAGGGGAAGTATAGGACAATATACAGGATGTTTCTGGTGTAGAAGTCAGGTCCTGCAAAATCTGACAGAGAATGTTGATGCCAGAAAGTGGTTATTGGCACAGACAGATCCATGTTTTGTTTTTACTTCTGTTCTGAGCCTGTGTGCACAGTCAATGGGATACTATACAGCAAGATCGTATAATAAACAGTTGGCGGGTATACAGATTGATAGTAATGATGTGATGAATGATGAAATTAATGCGGCTGTACAGAATACTTCTATGAGTTTCCCTCAGATGTGTAAGAAACTGGAGTGCTTACAGAACGAACTTACTTGTATTGCAGCATATGATTATGGTCAGGGATTTGCTTCAGTTTATCAGAAGAAAGTAGCAGTAGAGTATTTGGATAATGGAAAAGGGCAAATATGCATACCGGTACCTCGAAAAGTAAAGAATATCAAGCTTATTTTTAATGAAGATATATATGTAATATTCGATGGATTAAGATGTGAAATTGATGGTATAAGTATTATAGATAATTTTATGTATAAGGATGATAAATATTCAATATTACATGGCTCGGATTCAGCAATATACTTGAACGGAACATTGAATGAGGTAGCTTCAATAAAAATATGTTTTGATGAAATATCCTATGGTTATTTGGGACATGGTATGGATTCTATTATTGGTAATATTCAGTATAAAGAGAGACAACTTGCAGATATGCGATTATCGTTGCAGGATTACCAGAATGATCTTATAAATAAAAAAGCAGTTATTGCACTTCAGGAGCAGCGTCTTAAAGAGGTCAGAGAAGAAAATAAAAAGCTAAAGGAAGAACAGAAACAATTATATGAAATAAATGGCTATTTAACAAATGAAAGAAATGCATTAGTAGAATATCGTAATGATATCGAGAACTCTAAAACAAGAAGAATGCTTCAGAAAATTGATAAAGTGAGAGGAAAATAATGAAGATAAACAATGAGCAGGTAAAAAGATTAGGAATATATTTTTTCTATGAAAAAGAAGGAATAGTAGATTCTTATGTAAAATATTTTTTTAAGGACTATGTGAAACAGGTCACAGATATGATCGTTGTCTGTAATGGACAGCTCAATGAAGAAGGGCATAAGTTTTTTGAACAGTATACGAAATCTGTTATTGTCCGTGAGAATAAGGGTCTGGATGTTTGGGCATATAAGACAGCGATGGAATCGTTAGGATGGGAAAAATTAGTTCAGTATGATGAGATCTGTTTTGTCAATTGTACGATCATGGGTCCGGTTTATACATTGAAAGAGACTTTTGAAGCTATGTCAAAAGAGAATTTGGATTTCTGGGGAATGACCAAACATTATAAGAATGAATATGATCCATTTCATAATAATCGATATGGATATTTACCGGAGCATATCCAGTCTCATTTTATGGTATTCAGACAGTCTCTTGTAAAATCTGAAGATTTTCAGAGCTTCTGGGATGAAATGCCAATGATTAAAGGATACGAGGATTCAATTGGTAATTTCGAATCCATTTTCACAAAGCATTTTGCAGATCTTGGTTATAAATGGGATGTTTATGTTAAAACAGATGACATTTCAAATAAAACAGATTATCCATTAATGAATTATGCGAAGGAATTAATTCGTGATAAAAGATGTCCTATTTTTAAACGGAGAATGTTTTTTCAGCCATATGAGTACGAAATTTTCAACACTCTGGGACAACCCGGAAAAGAATTATATGATTATTTGAAATCAACAGGTTTATATGATGTAAATCTGATATGGGATAATATTTTAAGAACCTGTCATCAGGCAGATTTTGTAAAAAATCTTCATTTAAACTATATTCTTTCTTCATCTTCTTATGATCAGAATAAAATGGATGAGATTTTAAAGAAGAGAAAGCTTGCATTAGTCATGCACTTATATTTTCCGGACCTTGTGGAAGACTCTTTCCAGTGGGCGGCCAATGTTCCAAAGGAAACAGATGTATATATTACAACGGACACGGTGGAAAAGAAAGAAGCAATACTGAAAGTATTTAAAAATCTCCCATGTAATCATTTGGAGGTCCGTGTAATTGTAAACAGAGGAAGAGATGTCAGTAGTATATTGGTCGGCGTGAAAGACGTTATTCAGAATTATGATTATGCGTGTTTTGTACATGATAAGAAGACTGCTCAGGCGAAACCAGGCTCTGTAGGTGATTCTTTTGGTTACAAATGTTGGAATAATACATTATATAATAAAGAGTTTGTATGCAATGTATTGCAGACTTTTGAGGATAATGAGCGTTTGGGAATTTTATCTCCACCAGAACCAAATCATGGTCCGTTTTATCAGACATTAGGAAATGAATGGGGATGCAATTTTGAAAAGTCAAGAGAAGTAGCTGATAAGCTTGGCATTACAATCCCAATGTCAGAGGATAAGGAAGCACTTGCACCTTATGGTACTTTTTTCTGGTTCAGACCAACGGCATTAAAGGTTTTATTTGATCATGACTGGCAGTATGAAGAGTTTCCGGAGGAACCTAATAATTTTGATGGAACCATATTACATGCGATTGAACGGCTATATCCAATCTGTGTTCAACAGGCAGGATATTATCCTGGATTGTTAATGTCTGATCAGTATGCAGCCATAGAGGTAACAAACCTGAGATATTATGTTCGGGAATTAAATCGTGTTATGATTGACAAGGGATATATGGAATACGGATTGTTTAACATGGTTCTTCAGCGTTTGAAGCAGGGAGCAAAACAGGTTATTGCATTGGATGGACCAAGTTGCATGAAATTTGATTCGAAAATGCGAAAGATATTACCAAAATGGTTATATAAATTTTTAATTAAGATAAAACGAGCAATTTTTGGACCTCACGGATTAAAGGATCCGGATTAAGGGAGTAATGCGGAAATGGGAAAAGAGAGATTATTTTATTTGGATTTTGTGAGGGCTCTGGCAGCTATCTCAATTGTAATTACACATTATAATGCTATATTTTTATATGCCAATCCGCAGATAAATAATTGTTATGTGATACATGCGTTTATTTTCAATATATATATTGGTGGATTTGGAGTATCGTTATTTTTAATTATTTCAGGTGCAGCATTAATGTATGTATATGGTCAGGCATGTAATCTGAAAAAATTTTATTTGAAACGATTTAAAACATTGTACCCAATGTTTTGGATTGCATATATTATTGCATTCCTTGTTATATATGTATGGAAAGGGGCATGGAAATATACAACTATTCCAAAGGGAAAATTACTTCTTTCTGTAATCGGAATGGATGGTTATCTTGCAGATGTTATGCCAACATTTTATCTGGTTGGAGAATGGTTTTTGGGATTTATAGTCATATTTTATTTTGTTTTCCCATTACTCAGATGGATGATCAATAAATGTCCGGTGGTTTTGGCCGTAATTTCGTTAGCAGTATATGTTATATTACTAAAATGGTATCCGATTCAATTTGCATCTTCTAAAAACCTGCTTGTGCGATTACCGGAGTTATTATTTGGGATGTATTTTATAAAATATATAAAGAAAGTAAAATTGCCTGTGGCAATTGTCGGCTTAGGAGTATTATTATTTAATCAGTTTTTTAAACCGGATCTGCCAACTGATTTACAGACTACATATGTAGGAATCGCTGCATTTCTTGTATTAGTGTATATTTCACAATGGGTAAGAAGCCAGAGAATACAGGAGATATGTCAGTGGGTTAGCAAATATTCATATGCGATTTTCTTAGTACATCATATTGTAATTTATTATGTTATGATGACATTTAATTTATATGCAATTACACATGTTGAAAGTTATTTGATTTTCCTTGGATTCTGTGTCGTAATTGCAATTTTATCCAAGATACTGTTTGATGTAGATCATTACATCAATAAAGGCGTTGGTAAGTTAATTAGCAGAAAACAAAAACAATAGTAGAAGGAAAATAAAAATGAAAAAGATATTGATAACAGGTGGTGCGGGATTTATTGGCTCACACCTTGCAAATGAGTTGATAAAGAGAGGATATACAGTCAGAGTTCTTGATAACTTATCAGAACAGGTACATGGAAAAAATGCGAAGATACCAGCTGAATTAGATGAAAGAGTTGAATTCATCCTCGGGGATGTAAGAAATACAGAGGATTGGAGAAAAGCATTATCAGGAATGGATGTTGTTGTTCATCTGGCAGCTGAAACGGGTACTGGGCAGTCTATGTATGAAGTATATCATTATACTGATACGAATATAGGTGGAACTGCCAAGTTAATTGATATATTAACAAATGAAAAGCATTCAATTAAAAAAGTGTTGGTTGCATCTTCCAGAGCCATTTATGGAGAGGGAGCCTATAATTGCCTAAAACATGGAATTGTATATCCGGAATTTAGAACAGAGGAAGATCTGGAAGCAAAAGATTTTGGAATGAAGTGTCCGATATGTGGAGAAAGCGTTTCTGTTGTGGCTACAAAAGAAGATGCTCTTTTACATCCTGTAAGTGTATATGGTATTACAAAGCAGGTTCAGGAAGAATTGGTTCTTACATTGTGTAAAAATCTGGGTATACCGGCATTGGCATATCGTTTTCAGAATGTATATGGTCCGGGACAATCTTTATCAAATCCATATACGGGTATTTTATCTATCTTTTCAACAAGAATTCGACAGGGAAAGGATATCAATATTTTTGAAGATGGTCAGGAATCACGGGATTTTGTCTATATTGATGATATAGTTGCAGCCCTTATCGCGGGAATTGAATCGGATCGCTATATGCACGAAAGTTTCAATGTAGGAACAGGCAAGATGGTAACAGTTGAAACGGTTGTAAATGAATTAATGCGGTGTTATAAAAAGACCGTTCCGGTACATATATCAGGCATGTTTCGTGTCGGCGATATCCGTAATAATTATGCAGATATGACAAAAACAGAAAAACTTTTAGGGTTTAGAACTAAAGTTGATTTTTCTGAAGGAATTGAGAAATTTGCTGATTGGGTATGCGGACAGGATATGAATCTGGATGGATATGAGCGGTCTCTTAATGAATTAAAGGAAAGAGGATTACTAAAATAGTTTTCAAATTTATAAGTTTTTAAACTTCTTAAACCTTATTAATTGGGAACTGAAGAGTGTAACAATACATAAGCGGATTCATCATAAGATGGATCCGTTTATTGTATAATAAAGATATGTAAATATTTATATTACCGGGCATCAAAACCACATGGGTTTGGGTAAAAGTTTGGTTTTTGTGTCTGAAAGGTTTGCTATACAAAAACAGGAATAAATAATATAATCTATAAGCGTCAGGGTTATGGGGGTATGTATGAAACAAATGAATAACGAGATAATTTATCCACGATCGGAAGAAGAAGTGTTGCTGATTTTAGCGACAGCAAAAAAAGAAGGCCATCTGCTAGAGATTATTTTTGATGAGTTTGTGAAGAAACCATTTTCCATGCCGGTACTTTGGGGGTGCCGGGCATATTTCTACGGGCTGAAAAAAGAAGAGCTGTCAGCACATCCGGTTCTGTTTACTCATCTTGCATTGCTATCTGCTATGGATGGGGACTTGAGTCAGGCAAAAGCATATGTACAGTTTATGGGGAAGACACCGCGGCTGGTGAAAATGGATACATATGATATGATGGACATTTGTCGTATCAAAACAGAACTTGTCATGCCATATATAAGTGATGCAATGTTTTTTCGGATCGTAAGTTTTCTAATTGAAGAAGAACTGGTGCCCGTGATGGGTCTTACACTTTCAGCATGCAGACCAAGTATACTGAATGGTTTTCGCGACTTTACAAGATATGGCAAATATCTGAAAAAAAGTAAGGACGGGATAACAGAAGCCGCATGCCGATTATATGGTGGAAGTGTTGGACAGAAAGTGTATGAGATCATGCTGGCAGAGTGGTATTATCAGAACAATAATTGTTTTGAGGCACTGATTCTTGTGACCGGAACGATTCCGTTGATCGAGCAGGAGAAGGATATGCGTTGTCTGTTTGTGGCACTTGCACTTCAGATGAAGATCCTTTTGGTAAATGGACAGACAAAAGCTGCACGTCCTTTGGTGGAAAAGATTCGGAAACGGATACAGATTACGGGATGGGATGAATTAACTTCAAGTCTGAATGCGATCGAATGTCTTGGTGCCTGTTATGATGGGCGACTACAGGATGTAGAGCGTTGGTTAGATGATATAGCACCGGATGAGAATAAGGGCATCTTCATGATGGATATGTATGCATGGATGGTTAAGGTGCGATGTTATATACAGACAGGCAAATATATGGCTGCCTATGTATTGACACACCAGCTTATTGCATTGTTGATTCCGGGCAGACGTTATATGGATTTGTGTGAATGCTATATGTTGTCAGCTATCATATATTATAAGATGAAGAATATGGAAGGCATGTGTGAGGAGCTTTCCAAGGCCATTGCGCTTGCAAAAAGGTGTGGTTATATCAGACTGCTTGCGGACACAGGCAATTGTATGGTACAAATGCTGGCAATTTATCAGAAAGAATATGAAGAAGATTCCTTCATAAGTGAGATTAAGGAACTTGCATATTCGGTCGGTACTTATTTCCCTGATTATTTAAAATCTCCATATGAATATTATGAACCTCTGACTCAGATGGAAGAAAAAGTCTTTCGTTTGATGGCACAGGGCTTAAGTAATGATGATATTGCACGACAACTGGGCAAAAAGACGGGAACTGTGAAGTTCCATAGCTGTAATATCTTTCGTAAGCTGCAGGTTCCGACGCGTCAGGAGGCAGTCGAACGCGGTCGGGAGATTGGTCTGTTATAAAACAGACGCTTTAATATATAAGAGCATTTGGCTCTTTTATATAGAAAATAAAAAGGAGGAAATAAGATTGAAACAGAAAATTAAATTTGTGAAGCGTTTCATGTCAGTGGTAGTGGCTGCAGTTATGGTGTTTGCAACAGTTGCAGGTATCGGTAACTTTTTTCCGAATATAAAGTCGGAAGCGGCGACACGTCAGACACTGTATATCTGTGATATTAAATCCGGTGGATTTGGTGCCAATTATGCAGGATATACAAGACTGTCTATTGATAGAAATGCGGGAAATGTAAACAGGGGATGTGGTAAAGGTTCAGATGAATACATCTGGGTAAAGACGACCACAGATCCGGCACAGGCATATACAAGGATATGGTCTGTATGGCAGAATAATTCAGGTACTTCAAGCAGTCTTGACGGATATAGCGTTGAGAAAAAGACGGGTGACCTGAATGATGGTGTAGGTTCAAAATCCGGTTATATCTACATCTATGCAACAAAGGACAGGAATGCTGGAGATCCAATCTCATCACTTGGTATCTGGAATGACACTGATAAAAAGCTGCAGTATGCCGGAGGAAATTCAGGAAGCAGTCTTAAAAGCCAGAATGCAGAGAGGGTCGAGAATGTTGACAGCAACTGGAACAAGATTGATGGAGATCTCAATAAAAATGCCGGAGGTGCATATATTTATCTTTATTGTAAGAGAGCACCTTATGTGACTCCGAATGATATAAGGATTACTTTTGATGGTGAATATCATAGAGGATATGTAGAGTCAAAGACATCCGGTGTATCGATCTCATATGATAATACCGGTATGTATCAGGTAGGAAGTAATACTACAAAATATGCGGTGTCAAAATCCGGTATGGAGACAGCGTATGGTACATTTACAAATACGATCACTGATCCATATGGCTATGACAAATACACGAAGCTGGAGGATGGACTCTGGCTTGGAGTAAAGAGCACAGCGGAAACAGCAACAAAAGATGACTATTCTTATTCAGAGACGGATGGACTTACGATCAAATCTGATAAGGAGATGATCCTGTTCGGAACAAAATCCGGTAAGGTTATGAAGGGTCAGATCAAGGCAGCAGGGGATATTGATGTGAATCTTGCGATCCGTAGTCTGACGATCACACGGAATACTCAGGGGGCAGCGATCACAGTAAATCCGGCAGAGGGTAAGACCGTGACGATCGCTGCTTACGGAACAAACAATCTGACATCATCGGGAGCTTATGCAGCGATCCAGAAGAATGGAAGCGGTAAGCTGGTACTGACTTCTACGACGAAAGGTACTATAAATGCAACTGCCGGTAACAATGCGACATATGGAGCAGCCGGTATCGGTGGTGGTACAGATAAAACCTTAAAGGTTGTTTCAAATATCGAGATAAATGGAAATGTAATTATAAAAGCAAGGGGATCACAGCCATCAAATGAAAGCTATGCAGCATATGGAGCAGCCGGTATCGGTTCTCAGTACAATATGCCGGTTGATGGCATCCGGATCTCAGAAAATGCAGACGTAACAGCAATTGGTGCAAACGGAGCAGCCGGTATCGGTTCCGGCGCAAATGCTGACGTTGCCAATATCGAGATTGCAGGCGGAATCGTAAATGCAACAGCGGGAAGTGGAACGATCGGTTCTAAAAATATTGGCGGAGCCGGTATTGGTTCCGGTGCTTACATAAATGATGAAGCAAAGCTTGCTTCCGGTATTACCATTTCAGGAGGAACTGTAATAGCGACCGGTGGAGACGGCGGAGCCGGTATCGGTTCCGGATCTGATGTAGAAGCAACAGAGATTAAGGTAACAGGCGGTGTTGTAAAAAAAGCAACAGGCGGCACAGATGCAGCTGGTGTTGGCTCGGGAGCAAATGCAAAGGTATCGTATATTATGATATCAGGTGGAACTGTAACAGCAGTTGGTGGAGCAAATGGAGCCGGTATCGGTTCCGGTCTGGCAGGTGCAGCCTCCGATATTTACATTTCAGGAAATGTAGCTGTAATGGTAACAGCAGGAACAGACGGAGCCGGTATCGGTTCCGGTAAGAATGCATCCGTTGATAATATCAATATTAATTTAGAGTATGCAGGAAATCTGAGTGTCGATGGTACAGAAAACGGAGCCGGTATTGGTTCCGGAGCAACAGATACTGTGTCAGAGGCAACAAATATCAATATTTCAAATACAGGTTTTATTAGTATCAGAGCAAGAGGAAATGGAGCAGGAATCGGAGCCGGTCTGAATTCAGAGACAAGTGATATTAATATTACCGGCGAGGTCGGTGAGACAAAAGGAAAGCTTATAGTTATTGCTGCAAATGGTCCGGCAATCGGTGCTTATGCAGGAGATGTTAAGAACGTAAATGTCTTAACAGATGCAACAGTCAACCTCAGTGCTGAAAATGGTATTGCAGTAGGAGCACTGAATGGCTCATCTGCTTCTGATATTACAATTATCGGTGATAATATCTGTGGAGCAAAGGCAGAGGATGTTCCTGTTCTGGGAACTGTTTCTAACTCTGTTCTGTTCGTAGGAAAGACATATGAGGTTTATGGAACAGCAACCATTCGCAAGAGTACACATATTAAAGCAGGAACAACATTAGAATTACCGTCATCATCAAAGTTGATCATTCCGAAGGGCGTTGAACTTGTAGTTGATCCACAGCATGATGATGCACTTCCGGGTGCGCTTGTCTGGGCAGCTGACAGTGATGCACAGTTGATCATCAATGGTACTTTAACAGTTAAGGGAACAATGGCGATGGATTCCGAATATGGTATCATTGTATTGAACGGTTTTCTTAATCTGGAAGAAAATGCCAATATTTACGGTAAGTTCTTTATGAATGGTAAATATACCGGAAATGGTGTTATCACAAAGGGAAAAAATCAGACTCCGGAAGAGGGGGAGATTGCAGTATACCTTGATCTGGATATTGATGATGGTGTAACCTACAATGCAAAGGGAAATCTTGCAGAGAACCAGTTGATCATTGATGAGTCCAGTCTGGAGGATACTACTACCGGTACATATGCAATTAATAACATTGTTGCACATGACGGATTCCAGATCACAGATATCCTGTTGGATGGCAAGTCCATTATAAATGACAGCAGTTATGTTACAAAGAATCAGGAAACAGGAGAGTACAATGTAGTATTATCGGTATCTGAATATCGTGGTGAGACGATAAAATTTGCAGTTAAAGCAAAATCAACCGTAGAATCGATCAGCATCGAACGTTTCCCAAATAAGACAGCATTTGCCAAAGGGGCAGAGTTTGATCTGAATGGTCTGAAGGTAGTAAAGACATATAAGAATAAGAAGACTGCACCGGTTGATATTGATAAGGAGCTGAAGGTTACAGGCTATGATATGAACAGCGTTTCTGCACAGACGGTAACACTTCAGTATATTGCAGATGACAGATACAGTGATGATATTACAGCATCCTATGAGATAACTGTATTTGATTTTGCAGGCTTAAATCAGGGAAAGACCACGCTTACTGCGGGCGGCGAATCATTTGTTGCTACAGATGTAGATAATGCGGAGCATGTTGTTAAGTTTGCATTAGATAAGAATGTCGGTGATATCTCAGCACTGAAGGATAAGATCCGTCTTCAGGTACAGGGATTTACCAATTCAGTTGGTCAGATTGATTTTGTATCAAGTGAAGTAGTCGGACAGAATGCGGTTGAGGCAACATATGTAGCAGATATATATGTAGATAAAGCGAAAACAGTAGTGATCCAGTATACAATAGTGATCACACAGCCAACTTTATACTATGATCTTGCAGAGGCAGCAGTAGCAGTAAATGGCGAATATACCTATGATGGAACACAGCAGACACCGGATAAGGAAAATATCGAAGTTACAATCGATGGCGCAGTTGTTCCGGACGATCAGTATACGGTAGAGTATGGCGAGAATGTGAATGCCGGTACCGGTAGACTTACGATCAAGGGTGATGGTATTCATACTACAAACAGTAAGGAAGAAACATTTACAATTGCAAAAGCGAAGCTTACGGATATTGATGCACTTGTAAGATCAAATGAATTTACAGTTCAGAATGATGTAAAGCATGAGCTTCAGATAGAATTTGGCGAGATCAAGGGCCTTGCAGCAGATGAATATACTGTATCTTATAAGAAGATATCCGATCAGTCAAATATCGTGGCAAATGTATCAAACGGAGTTATCACGACTGCTTATGATACATCCTATTCAAAGGCAGGAACAGCAGAAATCGCTGTTAATGTAACAATTAAGGATAGTGCAGTAAACTATTATGCAGATTCTGAATTATCACATTCCGTAAATGTTACATTAACAAAGTATGTAAAGGGAACTAATATTACGATCACTTCCGATTCTGATGATTTTGCGTGGGATGCATCAGCCGGTGAATATAAGGTGACGCTTTATAAGGGCGAGAAGATCTGGATCGATGCCAAACTTAATGATGGATCAACAGATGTTATTGACTATAAGGTTGCAGAAGGCGGCGAAGAGGTAGCTGCTTGTGATGGAATTACCATTTCTGCGTTAGGCAAGGGATCGACCATTATCACTGCAAGTACAGGTAAGGGCGCTACAACAAAGAGGATTGCGGTAACGGTTCTTCCGACTACCAGACTTGAATTAACCGGTACGGAGACTTATGAGAAGGTATTTGGCGATAGCGCATTTACACTGGATGTGGCTTTGAAGGATGCAGCGCTTGAATCCAAGCTCTCTGCATTACGGTATGTTTCGGCTGATCCGGAGGTTGCTGCTGTAGATGAGACCGGTAAAGTTACTATAACGGGATGCGGTGAGACTACAATTACAGTAACATCTTATACAGAAGAAAGAGCATATACATCTGACGAATATGTGGTAATAATCAAGGTTAAGGCACCACATACGAAACATATCAAAGATAATGGAACAAGAGTTGAGCCAACCTGTGAGAAAAATGGTTCTATCACATATAGATGTACCGAGTGTAATGAGATTGTGGATACAGAAGAACTGAAGGCAACCGGACATAAATGGGATGAAGGACAGGTTACGACACAGCCGACTACAAAGACAGAGGGTGTAAAGACATATACCTGCAGCGTCTGCAAAAAGACAAAGACAGAGTCGATTGCAAAGCTTCAGGAGCCGACACCGGTAGAACCGGCACCGGCGAATCCAACACCGGTGACCCCAACGACACCGGAAAAACCGACAGTAAAACCGATCAAGAAGGGGGATGTGGTTTCTGATGACAGTAAAGCTGCAAAGGTTCAGGTTATAAGCACATCCAAGAAAACAGTTGCATATAAAGCACCTGTAAATAAAAAGGCTAAGACTGTCAGCATTCCGGCAACCGTGAAGATCAGAGGTAAGAAATACAAAGTAACACAGATCGCAGAGGGTGCTTTCAAGAATAATAAGAAGGTAACAAAGGTTACAATCGGAAGCAATGTTAGTAAGATTTCCAAGAATGCTTTCAATGGAGCGATAAAACTTAAAACCGTTACTATGGGACAGAACGTAACGGAGATCGGAGCATATGCATTTAAGGGCTGCAAAGTTCTTACCGGTATTACGCTTCCGGCGAAGACAACGAAGATTGGTGATCAGGCATTTAGCGGATGCAAGAAGCTGAAGACAATTACGATCAAATCTTCAAAGATCACATCCAAGAAGCTTTCCAAGAATGCATTTAAGGGCATCACAAAGGTTACTACAATTAAAGTACCGAAGAAGAAGGTTTCTTCTTATCAGAAGTTGTTTAAGAGTAAAGGCTTATCTTCCAAGGTTAAGGTAACAAAATAACAAAATAACAGTAAAAGCAATGGACGCCGTTTGTGGTAAAAATATCACAGACGGCGTTTTTTGAAAAAATTTTAAAAAATATAAAACCTTTTTCCATTTGCCCCTGTCTTATATAGTAGAAGGCAGGAAAATAAAATATTTCTCTTGCATCTGTAAATATTTGTTGTAATATAAAAAAATCACAAAAATGAAAAGGAGAAGAAGAATGATGAAAAACAAGAGATTATGGAAAGGGTTAATTGTAATGCTGGCAGCAGCATTCGTAATGTTAGTGATGCCAGTGCAGAAGGCATCTGCAGCAGGAACAACAGAGGAATCAAATCTGACGTGGGGCAGTGCGTATAGTGGAGTGATCACATACAGAGGGGAATATTACAGTTATAATTTTTCATTGAAACAGTCTGGTCGGGTAACGCTTGCATTTAATGTGGATTCTGTAAGTGAATGTGCATGGACACAGATTGAGGAGATGAATTTCCTGGATGAGAGTGGATCGGTAGTAGGTTCTACCAGAGTTTCAGAAGGCAAGACGAACGTATGGATTGATCTGTTAGCTGGAAATTATACTTTGGAGATAGTAGGACATTGGGGAACAGGAACAGGAGCATCGTTCTCATTTGTACCATCATTCAAGTCAGCAGGAGAAACAAAGTCAGAACATTCTATGGCAAAGAATAATGAGCTTGGAATGGCAACTCCTTATAAGATTGGGAATAAAATCAAGGCTCAATTGGCTTGCGGCGATAAGGTTGATATCTATAAAGTGAAAGTATCAAAGAATTCATATCTGAATCTGACATTATGGAGTAAGATAAAGCAGATGAAGATTACTATAGAAAACACTGCCGGAGATGTAACTATTGGAGAGTATAATATTACAGCCGGTACTCATAAATATAAATATTTCCTGCCAAAAGGAACATATTATATTACTTTTGAGAGAACGAGTGGTACAGGTACTTATTCCTTTAAGACTTCTTCAAAAGTAATGCCAACTGTTAAGATTAAAAAAGTAAAGGATACTGGAAAAGAAATTACAGCTACATTGAAAAGAAATTCAGATATGCAGGGTTACCAGATCCAGGTTGCAAGAGATAAGAAGTTTAAAAAAGGAAAGAAATCATTTTCTTATGGTAATAGTAAGAATGTAAGCGCATATGGATTAAAAAAAGGAACTTATTATGTTCGTATACGTGCTTATAAAACACGGAATGTAAGAGTAAATCATAATTATGAAATACGTTATTATTACTCTGGCTGGAGTACAGTTAAGAAGGTTTATGTGAAATAATACAACCCTACATAAATAAGTACAAAAACTGGCATATGGATCATCATATTTTCGGAAGAAAAGATACTTGATCCGTATGTCAGTTTTTTTGTTGCCTTTATTTTCTTCATCTTGCTATCCCCTGTGAACTACGTTACAATGAAATCTGGAGAGATTGTACTGAATATGCATAAGAAAGGCTATTCTTTGGATCAGATTGTCGAGATAACAAATCTGGATGTTAGTGCAGTAAAGGCTATAATAGGCTAAACAGAGAAAACGGATCTGACATATTTCTATTAAAAGTATACAAAAATGAAAAAACAGGCGTGTGGGAGGCTACAAATGATTTGCAAAACATGTGGGAATGATCTGCAGGGAAATGAATATAACTGTCCGTTCTGTGGGGCGGTAGTCGATTATACAGAGGCGGTGGAGCAGGCAAAAGCCGGAAGGGAAGAAGGCTTTTCCTATCTGTATGAGATGACATATCGGAATAAGCTGTATATTGCGATGAAATACATGAAGAATGAGGATGAAGCGATGGATGTTCTGCATGATTCCTATGTGAAAGCATTTGAACGGCTTTCCGGTCTTCAGGATGCAAATTCATTTCCGGGATGGCTCAGTACCATCGTTGCAAATACCGCAAGGAATGCATTGAGAGATCGCCATACAGTGAATTTTTCGGATATGCAGAGAGAAGATCAGGATGGAGAGGCATTTGAATATTCGATCGCAGATGAGAACATGACAGCCCAGCCTGAGATGGCATGTACAACGAAAGAAACACAGGAAATGGTACAGGAGCTGATCGGATCATTGTCTGATGAACAGAGAATGTGTGTGCTGATGTTCCACATTGAAGGATACAGTATAAAAGATATTGCGACTGTTCTTGGATGTTCAGAGAATACAGTAAAGTCCAGATTGAATTATGGACGTAAGAATATTAAGGCAAAGGCAGAGGAGCTTCAGAAGAAGGGCTACAAGCTGTACAGCTACACACCTATGGCACTTCTTACCTATCTGCTCATGGCAGAACGAGGAACTATGCTGGTAGCAGGAACCTTTGACAAGCTGGCAGGTGTTGGAAGTGTAGTCGGTGCCGGGCTGATCCATGGTGGAGCAGCAGGTGCATTATCTGTTGCCGGAAGTGCAGCCACAGCCGGAGGTACCGGAGTCACCGGAGCTGCAGGGTCGGCAGTGGGAACAGGTGCAGCCGCAGGAGGCAAGACGGCAGCAGCTACAGCGGTAAAACAGACCTTCTTGAAAACAGTAGCAGGAAAGATCACAATGGCGGCAGCCGGAGTGGCAGTAGCAGGAGGAGCAGCCGGTGTAGCAATATATAATCACAACCAGAACACCTGGCAGGATGCGTATACAGAGGTGCTGAAGGAATATAGACAGGAAATCCAGGATTATGGATGGCAGACTTCACAGGTGCGGGAGAACGAACCTATCCTGATAAGAGAAGCCAGAGTAATCTCTGTTATTAACATCATGGGGGACGATACTCCGGAACTGATCTTTGCTGCACAGGATGAATCAGATCCGAATAAAGCGGATCTTCATGTATATACATATATAGATAATGAAGCAGTACAGGTTTATAGTGGAGAACTTGATACAAGATCCGATGAGAACCGGGATAAATGGGGAGCGGAAGGAACACCATATGTCATAGTTGATGCTAACGAAACTTCAGGTCATGGATGCCGGTTGTACATACTTTGCAGCGATGGACAGAGTGATGATACAGAGATTGGTGTCATAGATAAGATGATAGAATTCGATGTGGCTACTTCTCGTGGAGATAGCTTACAACCGATTGTCTGGACCTGTCATGCAGAACAAGTGGGGGATGAAGAAACGGTTCCGGTTGCAGAACGGGATGGTATATCTGTGGCCTGGGAGGAATATCAAGAAAAACGAGAGGAAATACATCAGGGAAAGAAGTTCGTGATTTTACAGAATATGGCATCAAGGGTTCCAAATGGTTTATATGATGAGGTGACAGATATTCAGCGTGATTCATCAGGAAATGAGATAGCAGGCTGGGATGCTGGATCAAATTATTGCGAAATGTCATATGCAGATGCATTGAAATATTTAAAAA
>ERZ1034962.402-NODE-402-length-20874-cov-4.595802_pt1 | contig 20874 bp, 18 predicted proteins | sample MGYA00520696_ERZ1034962 | MGnify/ENA primary metagenome ERZ1034962 (study PRJEB33766, sample SAMN09781770) | gut metagenome | biome: gut microbiome | host: Homo sapiens | place: Madagascar | study: EMG produced TPA metagenomics assembly of the PRJNA485056 data set...
ACTATCAACTTACCAAAAGTATAATTCATATTACCTTACTTGTCAATGTTTTGAAAGAAAAAAATATTTACTTTATTTTATAAACGCCTAGAAAACGAAAAAGCCCTCATCATGCATCGCAATCAGAGGGCCAGTGTCAATATTTAAGATATTTATTATTCAGTAAGCTCTTTTCTCAGGGCTTTCCATTTTTTATCCGTCAGGTAGCCACCCGGGCAGCCTTTGCCTGTTACATCATAGTGTCTGATTACCCGGCTATCCGGGATATCGTATTTTCTCTGCAGGTATTTAACCAGCACTGCAGCCTTTTTTATGGCTTTTGGATCTACTATAAGCCTGCCGTTCTTCTTGATGCAGCACAGCTCTATGGATATACTGTTTGCATTTTTGCACTTCTTGCCATACTTTGAGCCTTTGCTCCCCTGTGAGAACGGTCCACCACCTACAGCCCACGCTGCATTTTTATCCAGCACAGACTGCCATATTTCATCTTTATCCACAAAATAATGAGCAGAGGCGTTTCTGTTCGCTCTGGCAAAGAAGTCTGCGTTGTTCTTTGCTGTAGAAACAGCTCCCACCCAATGGATTACTATGTACCTGATATCCCGGTTATTATACACAGTATGGTTGTACTGTGATATCTTCTTATTTATCTTTGGCGCCATTACATCACCTGCTTATCTTCCGGATCACGTCTATCTGTAAGCTCCTCTATCGCCTCAACAAGCGATATGCCGTTTCTCATTGTTTCCTTTACACTGTCTGCAGAAACAGCTGCATGAGTAAATGAATTATTCTTCCACCATGCCCATGCGGTTACGGCTATCATGTATACAGCCGACACTGCATCATAGACAGCACTTTCATCAATATTCAGCGGATTCCAGCCAAATAAAACGCACACTGTGTTAATTACGCCGATTAAAAGCATAATACTTCTGATTATTGTTTCCTTTGAAATCTTCATTATATATACCTCCTCATATTACTTATGCGCCTGCTTATTCAAATATTTATCCAGCTTATCTTTGGCAGTCGGGACTGCATGGTTGGCTCCAAGCTGTATAAGTCCGTCAAGACAAGCCGACATTGTATAGCAGAGCATTGTGTTTTCCTCTTTCATGTGGGTTATCTCTGCTCCCATCTCTCCTATTTTCAGGTACCATTTGTAGATTGCAAAAAGCACACCGAAAATAGTTATTACCGCACCAATTACTGCTGCAGCTGTAATGATTGTGTCTGTTGTTATTGTCATTTCATCACCTATCCTTTTCTGTTGTAACTTCTTCTGGTATGTATTCACTTCATCACAAACACCTCCCCTCTGTGTATTAAAAAAAGAGCCTTACGCTCTCAATAACTTTATCTGTATGGATTATTGCCGTGCTTACACCCGGTCATTGCAAATGTAAGAGCGTAGCACTCCTTCCTGCCATAGTCTGTACCGTCAAGGTACCTCATAGCCTCTTCAATGCTGACATTTCCGCTGCCGTTCCTGTCAGCTGCCTCTTTAACTGTGTCAAAATCATCTATAGACAGGCCATATGAAGTAAGCACTTCTGCCTTTTCTCTCGGACCGTTGCCGTTTCTTCCTCTTTTTATGCCCAAAGCAGCGTATACTTCCGGAGTATCATACCCTGTGCCGGCCAGAGCCATAACCTGCGCCATCTGACTTGAATGCCCTTTAACAGCTTCTCTTATCTTCAATGCAGACTCTTTTGTAAAGCCCTTATCTCTAAGCTCATCTACTTTTTCTTTCTGCTGCTTGTTAAGCATCGAGTATTTATATGATGTTTCATTGCTGTAGTCTATTTTCTTATCATTTTTCTGAATGGCTTTACCGACTGCGTTCTTCTGTGAATCGGTCAGGTCAGATTTATAAATATAGTTACGGGCTGTCTCGGCATCATCTGACAGACTCCTTATAAACTGCTCCGCTTCAGACGGTTTCATGCCCGCTTCAACAGCTTCCTTGAATGCAGCTGTCTTTTTTGCAGAGAGCATCTTGAAACCGCTGTCTATATACTCCTGACCGCTTCCCATTGCATATTTACCAAATAGCGCCCCTTTTATGACATTGCCGGCATTTCTGTCTGCCGCAAATTTGAGCTGCTGTTCACCGTCCTTATCAAGACCATAATCGCCCTGACCTGCAAAGGTTCTGCCTGCTTCATACATCTTCTTGGCCTGTCCTCCACCTACCGGCGGCAGCAGATATGCGGCCGGTTTAATCATTTCCCTGCCTATCTGTGACAGTGCCTTTTTCTTTGAATCATCTTCCCTGAAATACTTTCCTACAGCTTTTCCTGTAGTCCACACATCAGGAAGCGCGCTGGATATAGGCAGTCGTCCACCTTCCAAAAAACCTCCTACAAACGGAATGTCTTTAACAACATTCTTTGCAAGGTTAACTTCTGCAGCAGTATCCTGATCCACATATTCAAGCATCACTCTGTCGCCCTTTGCTGCAGTTACTGCAGCGTCCCAGAGGTTTGGAACTTTCCTGCCCGTAACATCACCCATAAAGTCATTTGCCCAGCCTATAGGATCCAGTGCAGGCCTTCTCCCTATAAAATGCTCATACACATCATTGAAGATATATGATGCCACAAAGAAGTTTGTAAAGGCGAAAGCGACAGCCGCAACGTTTTCTGAATTTCTCGGAATATCTTTCATAAGATGTGACCACTGGTTGTTTACCTCCACCTGAAACATCGTGAATATTTTCTTGACAGGGTTTTTGGAGTTAAATGCAATAGGCAGCGCACCCTTGCTCCTGTCAGCTATGACATCTGCTGCAAATCTGTCAGCGGCTCTTACAGCTTCCAGCTGAGAGGCTCCCTTTGAAATCTCATCGTGGTATTTCGCTCTGAACAAAGCCTCCGAAGTGAACTCGTCAATCATTTTCATAGGCTTTGTCAGAAAGTCCCGCCATTTTTCAGTTCTGCTCTTCCAGAGAACATCTGAGCCTTTTCTGTTTGTCAAAAACGTGGAAAGCTCATCAAGACCGTCTCTTCTGATACGGTTCTGCACTGTCTGAGCCATTCCCTTTAACACGTTGGCTGGGCTTACGTTTCCGCCCTGCACAAGAGGAATAAAGTTTGTGAGCCACGATGCGGGATTTACCGCAACCATATTTGCAGCCAGTTGCCCCTCAGCAGCTTTTGTCACATCGTACATTATACGACCCATACTGTACTCATAGCTCCTGTCATCTATACTCTTTTTCCCGGCGAGATTATCGGTATATCTGCGCGTCCATGTGGCAAGATTAGCCAGCTTAGTCTTATCTCTCGTTTCATATACTTTGTCTACAAGGGTGTGATATTCAAAACTTCCTATTTCTCCGTTTATGAATTTCTTTCTTAATCTGTATACCTCATCTTTGACTGCCTGATCACTATACTTATATCTCATGGCATTTTCAAAAGCTCTGAGTTTCTGTATGTTTTCCGTATGACATATTATATCTGCGGCGCCTTCCAGATACATATCAAAGCCTTTCAATGCATCGTACTCGGTGACATCGGCAGTACGTGACAGTGCATGAGCAAACCACTTCTTGCCAGGTCTGAAAGTGTGCGTCAGTCCCGCTATGTCTGTAGGCAGCTCATCGGCTCTGACATCAAAGCCGAGCTTGCTGCCTATCTTTGCAAGGAGTCCGTCCGGTCTTGATTCTTCAAAGTGAGGAAAATAGTTTTTTCTATATTCCATCGGAGGATATCCGTTGCGTATAAGCTCCTGGTTCATATAGTGGAAGAGGTCGTCATATATTCTGCGGAATGTTTCTACGCTCTGTTCTATTTTTTCACGAAGCTCAACCTTCCTTGCAGGGTCCCCGAATCGTTCTAAAAACAGCTCCAGCTCTTCCTCCGGCAGTTTCCCCTCACCGCAAAGCTGTACCAGTGAAGATTCACTTAATTTCTTCTTTCCGCCTGTCATGTTTCTCATGCGCATGGAGAAACTGTCTTTCCCGCTTATATCATATACAGGCTTTGTGGATATTTTCAGCTTCTTTATCTCGTTACGCAGACCGTTTTTGAGTTCTGTGGCAAGTGCTTCGCTGTTATGCACTTCAGTAAAGTATATTCTGTTGATTTCTTCTCCGTTTTCCTTGCCTGCAATGTCAATAATGTTTCTCTCGGCGGTTTCTCTGTTGTAACGCCAGCCGCTTTTTTTATCTTTGAAGCTGTCGCTTTGTTCAAGGGCTTTGTCCGCAAGATCCTCATAATATGCTCTTGTTCTCTCACCTATATCCTTGAGCGGCCGCTCTGCATCTTTTACCTTCTTTTCGGCATTGTACACCGCAAGTACGCCTTTGCTGTTTGGAGAGAAGTGCTCTACATTCTCAGGACGCAGCTTTCCTGCGTGAAGCATATCAACAAAGCCTCTGTCCTCATCTGTAAGCAGATTGTCACGCTTTACCTTGTCCGCCTCTCTTCTGAACCTGTTTATATCGTAAACTGTACTGTTCAGCTCTTCGCGAGAATACAGCTCAGGTTTTTTCATGTATCTTTTAACAATGTGAATTTCCTTATCAAGTTCATTCAGCGCAGCATCAAATCTTTCTCTTGAGTATTTTATAAATGCCTCGGCTTCTTCATTGCTGTACAGCTTTGATATCTTCGTTTCTGTCGCCTTTATGCTCTTCATTACACCACTCAGTTCTTCAAGCATTTCTGCCGGAGTGTTTTTTTCCGGGAACAGTTCCGGATACATGCTGCGAAGTTCAAGGTATTCAGTTTCTATATCCCGACCTTCCTTAGAAAGTCTGAGAGTTCCCATATTGCCTTTTCTGAAGTCGTTAAAATCTGCTATATCTTTTCTTATACTGTCGGTTACTTTCAGCGGTTTGTTTCTGAGCTCATCTTTAAGATGCTTATATTTTTCAAGGAAAGTCATATCAACATTTATTCCCTCTTCAAAGATGGTATCAAACAGCTTATCCTTATCTTCAGATGTAAGAGATCCGCTTTTCATTTTTTCAACAGCTTCATCAGTAAGCTGTTTAATCTTTCTGTTATCACCGTATCTGCTGATATCAAGAGCCTCTTTTACAGTGCGGTCAAAGGTCCTTACGCTCCTTCTCTCATACATTGCAGCTTTAGCCTCGCCTTTAACTTTAGTTTTTTCAGCATGAGCCACACGAGGAAGCTCATTGTCTGTCTCAACCATCTTAATATTCCTTGCATCAGGAAGATATCTGTTGCCTTTTTCGCCATACAGATTTTCAGATACCTTTCTGAGACTGTCAAGTACACCTTTATCATCCTTCAGACGACTTCCTGCCGAAAGTGATACTTTTGCATACTGTCCTTCATCGCCATTAATCCATGCAATGTCATCTATGTCCACCCTGCGGGAATAAACCTCTCCGCCTCCGGCATAGTCTTTAGCCATGTTCTTAGAGGTTGATACAAAACCGCCCTGCTCAATAGGTTTAGAACTATATACAGTAACTTTCCCCTCCTTCAGCGCCTTCCTTGTATCTTTCAAACTAAAGTCCCCATAGAAAAAGCTCTCTGAGTCTTTCATAGCCTCTTCAAATGTCTTAATGTCGTCTGCATCTCTTATCCCAACATGGTAGTCATCTGTCATTTTATTTGAATTACGGATTATTTCAAGCTGCTTTGCCTTTCTATCAATGCGTCCGCCCTTGACCTCAGGCAGCCTTTCGGGTATGCTGTTATTGAGGGAATTGTTGAAGCCGGAGGCTTGGACTCCGTGATTTGATAAGGTTCTCTCTTTTTCGTATATTTTCTCGAACGAACCTTTATCATGTATTATATACCCAGATACATCTAATGTGCTTTCTCTGCTCTTCAACGGAATTCTAAAATGTGCCTCATTGTCAAAAATATCATCAAGTTGAAGCTTCTCCACAGGAACCTTTAATTCAACAACATCGTCACCATAATCTTTGTTATAACCGCTCTTTGAAGTAGAAAAAAACACGCCGTCCTCCTTGGCCGACATGTTACCGCTTTTCCTTATTCGTTCTGCATTTTCATGAGAAGTTCTATGATATAGTGTAACATATCCGTTACTATCTACATCACCTCCTACATCTTTTATAAGATCTATATTGTCTTTCGCATCTAAAAGCTCATCCCCCGAAACCCGGCTTTCTAATGGTTTGACAGGTTTACTCTCCATCGATGAAACTTTTGCATTATAAAAGGCCGGTGAATCACCAGCCTCATCTAATACACTGCGAAGATTTCCCGTCCTGCGGCCACTACCTGCTCTGCTTCCCATTTCCATGAGCCCATTCTGTCCCAAAGCTTCAGATATCTTTCGCCCTTCTTCCGGGCTCTTTCCGAAGAGCTTTTCTCCAGCTTCATTCCCCTTAACCAAATCAATTTTCGCGGTATTTTTATCAGCTTCAGACCACATGGATAAAGAATCATGTATTTTATTATTTTTTTCCGATGCCTGTACAAACTTTTCATCCTGCACCAGTGCATCTTTACCGTACGTCGGATATATTCCGCGTCTACTCTCCGCATCTAACAGAAGCCTCCTTTCTGCAGCACGTGCCTCTTTTTCGCCAAGCATATTGGCATATGTCTTTTTGCCCACATCTTCGATATTGTCTACATTATACTCATTTTTAAGACTGATGTCTATATATTCTTTCTTAAACTTCTCACCACCATGCTGTTTGTCTAAGTTCTTCGCCCATCTGAATCCTTCGTCCTGCGTTCTCTCAAGATACGCTTCCATTGTGGCTCTGGCTTTTTTTAATGCTTCAAAAGTATTAGTACCGTTTTGGAAACCCTCTATATCCTGAACAGCATGCTGAACCTCATGGATAAGTGTATTATCGAACTTATCTTTATCCAAGTATCTGTCAATATCTATAGCGTTGCCATCTTCCAGGTATCTTGCAGCAACATTTTTTCTGAGCTTTGCACTTCTGTTAACCTTAATCCCTTCCATATCAGGGTATTTATTATACAGCTCAGGGTGTGTCATATAGTCTGCAAGCGTACTGCCCTTCGGCACATTTGCATATTTTTTTGACAGCGCTGCACGTTCAGCCTTTTCTGCTGCTGTAAGCTCCTCAGCGCTTAATCCGAGCATATTTTTTTCTGCCTTATCGGTAAGCTCTCTGTATCTATGATATTCTGCATCACTCGCAAACCTTGCATCACCGTTTGGATAAAATGAAGCTTTACTGTCGTCAGTTTCAAATCTCCACTTTCCGTCTGCCTCTCTGTGCATATTAAGCTTTCTCTTAATCGCTTCCGGCGAAGCTCCGCCAGCTTCCATTCTCTCTGCCATAGCAATCTTATTTTTTTCAGCTCCGACAAACAGATACTTCTCAACATCATCTGCAGATGTCGTTGCTGTCTTTAACGCCTTTTCATATTTTCTCTGTGCATCTATAAGGAACCTTGTTTCAGGAGAAGCGCCTATCTTATGAATGGTATCTACAATCCATTCATAAACCTGCCTGAACAATGAAGGGTTTTCTCTTGCAAGTCTTTCAATAGATTTCTCACTGTTAAACAGGACTTCTTCTGCAAACTTGGCAGTAAATTCTTTTCTTGCCTCTTCCTTAGTCAGGTCTTTTCCTATCGCTTTGTAGTCGCTGATTATGCTGTCAATCATACCGTCTACATTAACACCCTGATTACGGATATTATTCTCTACAAAGTCTGAGAAAGCCTTATAGTGCCCACTGGTTTCAATATGATGTGTAAGCTCGTGCTTCATCACTGTATATGCGGGGTTTTGGGCATTATTTGATATCTTTATAACTCCGTTCTTATATACACCGTCAACTCCTTCAGGCAAATCAGCAAACTCTATCTTTGCACCGCTTCTTTTGCTTACAGCATCAAATACCCTCTCCTGTGTTTCAGGTGACATAAACTTTCTTGCATCAGGCATACTTTCAGGTATATTCTTGACGCCTGCTTCTGCCTTAGGTATACTATTATCAGCAGTGATATCAAGTCCGTTTCGGGCGTGAGGGGAAGGGGCTTCGGCAGCATTCGCCACTTGGTAGGCTGCTTTTTTCATATCCGAATTATTGACAGCCTGCCCCGCAGATGATACACTTGTGTCAAAGGCTGTGGTTTCAGAAGCGTTTTGGACGTCCTGTGAAGGGTTTTTAACATTTCCTGTCTGACCCGCCTTTTTTGTATCCAAATCCGCATTGACGCTGTTTTTTGCCTGTGGTATACTATCGGTAGCAGTCATACCAACCGCGTCTTGGGCGTGGAAGGAAGGGGGCGTTTTGCCATCTACCAGTTGGTCAGCTGCTTTTTTATTTCCAGCCTTATCTATATACGCAGTAACTACCTGCAGTCTTTTCTTATTATTGTCTGGAACTGCTTCCACTACATAATAATGGCCGTCTATTTTTTTCGTATATTTTATTTTTACAGCTTTACTCCCGTCTGAGTTTCGTATTTCTTTGCTCAAATCTAACGAGCCGTCAGGGTTGCGGACAAAATCAACATCATCCGCATTTTTAATAACATAGTTCATTCTTGACAAATCATTCATATCTGCCATTGATTTATCTGCCAGCCCTTTAGAGCCATGCTTTTTTTCAATATGAGATATACTATTTACTTTTAAACTATGCGTATATCCTGTTGTATCAATACCAGTCAGTTTTTTCAGCTTTTCAGCTTCCTCCGCCGTTACATCAGACAGCTTGTATGAAGCCTTTTTACCAACCTTACCGGACTGCGCCTTTTCTGCAAACTTAATTACGCCCTTATCATTCGCCCTGACATACTCCTTATACACCTTCCTGTTTTTCCTTGGAACAGTATCTGCAGGTATATATGAGCTTCTGCTCGCCTTGGCTGCTTTTGCTCCTTTTACTGCCGCAGGCAGCGCCTCCATAGCTCCGCCAAAGCCGACATCAAGCGCGGTATTTAATGCAAGAGATCTTGCAAAGGCTTTACCTTTTTCTCCTTTCCCCGCAATCATGCTTTCCTTGCCTGCTTCAAGGGTATTGGTAGGAATTCCTGTTACTGTATCCGCTGCAATACCAGAAGACACTCTCTTGACTGCTTTCGGGAGTTTTTCGCCTTTTTTTACTACATTCACCGCTGCCTTTTTTGCGCTCTTTTTGGCAAGCTGCTTTGCGCCTGTTTCTATGCTTTTCTGAACCGACGCTCTTGCCACTCCGCCTGTTAAAGCATATTCGGCCATAATGCCGCCCATGTAGCCGGCCTTATAGCCGATGCTCTTTTCTGCTTTCTTCGTATTGAGTTTTCTTCCCGTCTGGCGCTCAATGGTTTCTTTTAAAGGTATTGGGGAAGAGCCTGCCATAAATCCATATGCAGCAGGTGATGAGTTTAAAAACTTCTCGTTCTGTTTTGCGACTCTCTTGTTAAGGTCCTTATATTCCTTAGTCTTTGCTTTTGATGTGGTGAGGGTCTTCTCTGCGTTTTTAAGACCCTTTCTCACAACATCAGGGCTCCCGGTTCTGATAAGGTTCTGCATCAGCAGCTTCTCATTTGAAGTCAGCTTCTGGTCCTTTACCTTCTTTGAATACTCTCTTGCCTTATTCTTTCTCTTCTCTGTCTTTTTTGCAGGATTCTTCTTTCTATACTCTCTTGCATTCTTAGCCGCTTCACCTGCTATGCTGTTATTTTTAACTTTCGGTAAAGCTCTTTTTTTCTCTTTACCTTTATATTTCTTTCTGGATTTTTCATATTCCTTTGTTAGAGCTTTCGTTCTCGACTTAGAGTTCTGGATTTTGCTTTATGGCTTAAATCTATCCCTTTATCTACAGTATAAACAGCTTTACCGTTTACATATTTCACTCCCATTTATCTTACCTCCGTCTTATGTACCCTGCTCCATATTTCTGCATATATGCTTTAAAAGCTTCTTTCTGCGCTCCGGAATAATCTGTTGTTCCCAAATAATAATCAACCGTTGCACTATTTACCGCAACTCCCGGATGTTTATTTACATAGTTTTTTGCAGCTGTCCGGATAGCATTGGTATTTCCGTTCTTCGGGCTGTAATACTTACTGCTGCCACTACTGCTACTTACTTTTTTTTTAGCCGCTTTCGCCTGTTCTTCCCTTATTTCGCCGATACGCTCATAGATATATGGTATCTTCCACGTATTCTTACCGGATTTCTTAATAGACTTAATAGCATTCTGAGCACCTTTAACAGTCTTATATCTGCCAGACAGACTCGCTTCATATCTTTCCTCTTTAAGCTTCTGCTTATAGTTTTTCTGTTTAAGCTTGTCCTGCTGCTTATCATACTTAAACTGTCTGTCAAGGTTGGCCTGTTCCTGCTTGTCCTGTGATTTCTGATATTCGTCCTGTTCTTTCTGGTATTCATATTTCCTCTTAGAGTCAAGCAGGCTTGTATATTTGTCATAATAGCTGTCCGAAAGGTTTGCCAGAGTAGTATTGCCGGTGTTTCTTGCTTCCGCAACCTGGCTGTCAAGCTGTGACAATGCATTCTGCCTTACCTTATAGCCTGCGAGCCTGTTGTTCTGGTAGGTGTTATCAATATCTGCAAGGGTGGACTCCGCCATTCCGCCGCTGTAGCCCATAGCATTAAGATAGTCACTGCTCGCAAGCTTGTTTTTCTGCTGAGCTATATATGCCTCTCTCATAGTATCTGCATAGTCACTCTCAATACCGCTGCGGCCTGCATTTATGGCATTTATAGCAGACTGTGTATTTGCATTAATATAGTCCATCTGATTTTTGCGCCACTGTTCAAGTTCCGCAAGCTGCTGATCGTACGGATTCACTTCACCACCCGAAGCATCTGTCGATGCACCGCCTCTGTTGTTTTGTGCTCCACCGCCCAGTCCTTTTAATTTATTGATTGCCTTTACTGTATTCGCTGACCCTACTGCTTTAGCCGCCATTGCACCGGCCTGCGATAAATTGCCCTTATTTTTAGCTGTCGCAATCCCTGCCTTTGCAGCTTTGTATGCTGTGTTCGCTATAATCTTTTTAAGATTCATGATATGTCCTCCAAATAAAAACAGACCCTGTTAAGGTCTTTATGTAATCTGTTATTCCTCATATATCACTTCAAGCCCGTAGGCTTTCGCAACTTCGTGTTCTAACCTGCAGCCTCTTGTCTCTTCCCAGCCTTTACAGAAATATGCCACATGACACAAGCTCATATTCTCTAAGGACTTTGCAAGGAAACATAGCGGTATCTGAACAACACCCCTTTTGACCATAGCGTTATCAGAGTACCATTCATCAGTAAACAGAGTGTTCACTATCTCGTAACCTTTTTCTTTAAGAACCTTTATAGCTCTCTCCCTTGTTTCTCTTATCTCTTCTTCCGTTCTGCCTGCCATAGGCTGTGACAGCATTGCTTTTCTTACATTACACATTTTTTTCTACCTCCATTACTTGAATAGTTTTACACAATCTCACTCCAACCATATACGCCCGGCTCCCACACATTAGCGTCTGCTGTTGATTCCCACTTCTTGTCGTTGTGTTTAACTTTGTCACCCTTGGCATAAGCATCGTGTGCTCCTTCAGGCTGTTTCCATTCAGGGAACTCGTCTAATGATACCTCTACCCATAGTGCAGGAGTTTTGTCAGGTGTCCAATCTGCCTGTGTGGTATGAGCCTGTACACACTTGTACAGTTTGTCGCTGTACTGGTATCTGTCATTTACTGATACTGATATTCCGCTAGACCATACAGGATACAGCTCTATCGCCTCTAATGCGGTTTCATCAGTAGCTGTTTCTCTTGCCGCTTTTAAAAATGCTACTAATCCTGCGTATATCATTATTCACTCACCTCCGCAATCAGTTTGTCGACAAATTCTTGTTCAGATATACTAATCTTAATCTGTGCGGTCACTTCAACACCATCACGATAAAATTTGCCACCTGTGTAACTATCGCCGATTTGTACCGGCAAGCCGTTTGTCGGTACTGCTGTAGGAAATTCGTATGCGTTCATCGGATGTAGCCATATTAGATTAGTTACATAGCCATCTACTATCAATGCGTATGTCATTATATATACCTCCCTCTGATTATTACGATGCCGGAGCCGCCGGAGCCACCATCAGTGCCACTAGAGCTGTATGCTGGTGCACCACCACCACCGCCACCTGTATTTGTTGTGCCAGGGCTGCCGGTATACAATTCCTCCTCAACAGAGCCGCCTTTGCCGCCGCCGCCTGCACCACCGGCTCCTCCCATCGCTGGAGATGCTCCTGATGGGCTTGTCCCATGTGCGTTGCCATTAGCACCATCAGAGCCGCCTGCACCACCCTCAGAACCAGAACCTGCGGAGTTATAAGAGCCGCCTCCTCCGCCACCTGCAAATAATGTTCCGGTTGTTTCGCCGAATGCCATTGTTGTGGTTCCCTGTCCAGTGCCAGAGGCAAAGTCACTACTATACAAACTGCCTCCTTGCCCACCACCGGAACCGCCAGCAGAGCCGTTATTGCCACTTTTACCGCCGTTCGCAGAATAATTGCCTATACTTGTATTTCCTCCGTCACCGGCAGTGGCATTGCTTAACCAATCTCCCCCTGCTCCTCCTGCTCCTATTATGACTTGATATGAATCACCCTCGCCAATCTTGGCATTTAGAACAGTTTCGGTATAGCCTCCTCCGCCGCCGTCTCCGGAAAATCTGCCAATTCCTCCGCTTTTATAGTAATAAGCACCTCTAGCTCCACCGCCACCTCCTCCAACTAGGAATATATCGTTATATGGTGTTCCCATTCTTTGAATATTTAGCATTCCGCTTGTTAGTAATTTCAACGTGTATGCTATTTTTATTTCTCCGTCTACTTCTTTAACATCATAATCTACCGTATAACTCCCTGTATAAGTGAATTCTATAGGCAGACTTCCAACACATGTGCCTGTGATGCCAAATATCTCCACACCTTTTTTAATGTTCCCTGCTACGAGGTCACTATCTCCATTTACTGTTACTTTGTTTAGCAGCTTACCTGCGTCGGGTGTAACTATTGACCCTGCGGCTGTTGGTGTTACTGTTTTCTCTTGTGTAGGCTTACTACCGCCTATTAGATTTATTACATTGCCCATTATCCCACCTGCTCTTTCTTTATGTTTACCGATACTGCAACTGTAGGCTTTTCGGTGCAATGGAATGTTATCTGATTAGCTGTTGTAACATCATCAGCATATATTCCTGCTTCTGTCCATACTTTATGCTGTGCGGAATTAGGGTAAACTGTATAGGTGTATCCGCTTGTAGCAAGTCCCGGCACAGTTAAAGTCTGCTTGAAACCGCCTGTTTCAGCAGTCCAACCTGCGACAGTAAGTGAGCCTGTTAAAACTTTATTCTTTTCAGGTATTGTCGGTGTATCGCTCAGGTCAGTATAACTGCCTGTAAATGCTACTGTTTTCAAGTCAGAGAAAAACTTTTTTACCTTGCCGAAAAGCACAGACAATTTTTCACCTGTTGCAATGTTTGTTCTTGAATCTGCTTCAGTAAAAGTCGCAGTCACGTCACTTCCGTCACCTGTCTTAGTAAGGAAATCGCCGCCTACGATTTCCTGTGCCTGGTTTTTAGCCTGCTCCGCCGCTTGAGCAGCAGCTGCCGCAGAATTTGCTGAGCCGGCTGCATTTGCCGCACTATTCGCAGCCTGTCCTGCCGATCCTGCTGCAGCAGACGCTTTCAGCCCTGCCTGACCTGCGTAATACTGTGCGTTATCCGTATTTTCACCATCTCTTGTGCCGGTATTGCCTACAGCATATGATTTGGATTTGTCAGCCTGTGCTATAGCAACCGCCGCGCTGTCAGAGGCACTGTTTGCTTTCTGGGCAGCTGTCTGTGCTGAATTTGATGCTGTGCCTGCATAAGAGCCTGCATTGGCTTCGCTTGAAGCTGCTGCCTGTGCTGAATCTGAAGCCGAAGCTGCCGCCGAACTTGCACCGGCTTCACTTACAGAAGAAGCTGCAGCTTTTAAATCTGCCTGCTCCGAGTAATATTTCGCATTATCATTATTCTCACCCGGTCTTGCCCCTGTTCCTCCAACAGCATAGGACTTGGCCAGCCTGCTCTGGCTCTGAGCTTCCGCCTCACTGTCTGCCGCATCTTTTGCCTTCTGCGTAGCTGTCTGTGCCGCATTTGATGCTGTGCCTGCATAAGTACCTGCATTGGCTTCGCTTGAAGCCGCTGCCTGTGCCGAATCTGACGCTGAGGACACATAGTTTACAAGAGTTGCTTGCAGCGCGCTTGACAGTATATCATCAGTTATTGACCCCGGCTTGATTTCGGCTTTGACAATGCCGCCTGTAACTGTAATGGCTATAGTGTTCGAATCCTCGAACTCGTTATTGGTTATAAATTCTGCAAGCGATATGCTTTCTGCAGTTCCATCGGCATACTCTAAAACAAGGCTCTGAGTTTCTGCGTCATAGGAAAAATTAACTGCAATCTTCTCTATGGCAGTATCTATCACCTTTGTGTTTCCGCTCTCAAAAGTGAATGTGAACTTGCCGGTGTTCTCATCAAAGTCAACATTTTTAACAAGTTGCGATACTGTTTCATTTGTTGCTTTAAAACTCAAAAGATTATCGGTTTCATCTTTGGTATATCTAAGGTCTATAAGGGATTTAAGGCCTTCCAGCAAAGCTTGCGCTGTAGTCCCCGTAACTCCCGATATTGTACTTGCTCCCACTTCTCCTGCACCTGACGCGCTGTTTATGATATCTATAAGGGTGTTAAGTCTTGTAAGCGCTATCAGGGTTTTAGGCATATAGTCAAAATATGCTTTAAGGTCTGCTGCCGACATACCATCTGAATTCGGTGTGTCGGACAGGTCTGCAATTTTTCTGTTTAAAAAATCGGTTTCTGTAAATTTTAAGTCCGGTAAACCCATGAATTCTCCTTTCCGGCGTTACTTTATATAGTTTCCGCCTAATGTATATTTAAGTTTCGCCCAAAGCACAGAAAACGGCTGAGGCTTTGAATTTTCAAATCTGAGCTGTATATGAAGAAGGTTCTTTGCCTTGAACTTTCCTCCGATAATTGTCGGAGTGTCGTCGGTCCTGAAAGAAAAATCATTAAAATCAACATCATTAAAATCAAGATAGTTTGCCGAGGAGTCATAATCAAATATAATTTCCCATATTCCGTCTATCTTAGCCCATACCCTGCAGCCTGTATGAGGATATGCATTGAGGCATACAGCAAGATGTTTAAACGTTTTTTTCAGTTCTTCCTGCGTACCATATATCTCATAAGTATCCCAGAAGCAGGGTATTGACTCAATTGTTGTTTTTTCTTCACCGTCAATATTTACGGTTCGACTGACTGTTATTCCGTCATCCTTAAAAGATGAAGAATTGTCGTTGTCAAAGAACCTCTTTACCTTTCCGTCTGCAGTTCCAAAATACAGTCTGTCTCCTATTACAGCCATCACTTTAGCATTAATATTGGTCCACAGATAGCATTCATACTGTCTTGTGGCATACGGCATATTCTTTTCATATACAGGCTGCGAAGCGTCCAGTATATATACCTTTTCGCCGACAGCAAGCATATAGAAATCTCTCCACCTTATTGCGTATGCGTTTTCAATGTCATCCTCATCTGTAAGAGCTCCGGAAATGTAATAGCTTCTCTCCTGAGAGGTACGCTCTCCCGTATAGTCACTTGGCGTTATCGCCGCTATATTCTTATCGGTTGTAAGATAGAGAGGTTCGTTTTCAAAGTTGACAAACGAATGCTTGCCCAAGGCTCCGGCTGCCGCATATGTGCCGGCAGTCTGGAAAACCACCTGTCCCGCCTCACTGTCATAAACGCCACGCCTTAAAACAGCATTCATATCATTTGCCGCTGCGTTCTTCTGGACTACAAGATAGTCATTAACGTGAGAATATCCTACAATCGAAGAGTCCGGCTGGCCGATTACAGCATACCATGTATCTCCCCACATGGTCGGGTCGTTCGATTTGCAGTACCAGTCATAATGCGGAAGATCAGGATTTCCCGCGGCAAACATTCTGTCACGCTGGCCGTTTATTCCATATATAGTGCATATGTCACACTTTCCGATCCGGTCTGCATATCCTTCAATTGTTTTCGCGTATGTAACATACAGATTATCCTCACCGGCAACAGGAGTTGCACGCGCCGTATTCAAGGTGAACTTTCCGTTTGCCCTGTCTACAGTAAAATCGGTATTCTCAATGAGAGTATCAAAAGAGCCTGTACTGTTAAGAGCCTTTATACTTACCGCATCAGAATCAATGCCTGCAGCTCCCAGCTGAAAAGTTTTGTTTGCGCCGTCACCCATAAATCTTTCCGTTCTCCACGGAGTCAGAAGATTTACAGGCTCATATCTGGTACCTCCGCCCTGATATGTCTTTGCAATAGTTATTGTAGGCACATATGCTCCGTCAGATGCCTTCTTAACTGTCTGTCCGTCATAAACAAGCAGCGAACTTCCGTCCAGTATAAACAGTTTTTTTCCTATCTGTCTTGAGGTTGATATATGGTTATTAGCCTGCGAATACAAAAGAGAGGGCTGCGTACCATGCAGATATATCCTGCTGCCGGCATGGACCAATGTCTTTTCCTCGTTATTTATTCTCAGTACATGAAAACCGTTGATAGCCCCGTCAAGAGTGTACAGAGTTTCGTAGCCTCTTCTTTTGCGATTGTTTCCCTTAGTTTCCCGTATCATATTGATACAGTTGGGACTTCTCGTTGGCGCAACCTTTGACGGCGCATTTCTAAGGTCTATGCCGTTAAAGTCTGATATGACTTCCTGATATACAGTCTTTGGCTTTGGAGCCTGCATTACGACCACCCCTGTTCATCAATAAATACAGACTTGCCCTGCACCTGCGTAGGGGCAAGCCTGTTCTTTGCTTCTGTATACTGCTCACGAAAATAAAAGGCAAGCGATGAGTCATCATCTTCCATAAGCTCGGCAGCCATATACACAGGAAGCAGATTTGCCACCTCCGGATCCAGGCAAAGTTCTTCATCATCTGGAGTTAAAGCTGTCACTGTCTGCGGATATGCGTAATAATGGACCTTGAAGTTTGCTGCCGCAAGTCCGGGAAGTACCAGAGTACTTTCACCCTCCCAGTAATAGTCACAGGTGTTTTTATAGATTTCATTATCAAACACAAGATTTGCGGTAACAAGCTTATAGAAGTCATCCGTAAGCGCTCTGAGGTCATATCTTTTTTCTCTCGTATACTCCCATACGTCGGCATCCTCTCCAAACAGAACATCATAAACAGCAACGTTTCTGTAACTGTACGGAAATGCCCCTGTAAACCTTATCTCAATATCACCGGTTTCGTTTCCGGTTATGCCCTTATACTTTGTAAAGCTTCCCCTTTCGGTGCTGTTTACAGTCTTAATCAGGGTTCCGTCTTTATAAATATCCACCACAGCTCCGCCTTCAACCTCAAAATAGTAGGCCTTTCCCTTTGCCTTTACTGAAATATCACTGTTTACATGCTGCTTTATATTGAAGTCGGAATTTACTGCAGCATTTCTGATTTCAGGCTGTATGATTTCATATTTTTTAATTATGTACTTGCCTGCGGTAGCAAGGTCCTGAAGCCCTCTGTTTGCCACTCCCACCATAGCATTAAGATAATCTTTGGTGTTTCGTGTAGGAGAAAGGGACCTTGCAGCCGGATCAAGTTTCTGCAGTGCAAGCAGTTTACATTCTCCCCACTTCATTTACTTGTCCTCTTCAGATTTCTTTTCATCTTCGGGTGTTTCGGAGCCGGTTTCTGCATTTTTGTCATCTTTATCTTCCTCACCCTCCGGCCTTACATCATCAGTCTGCTGATTTTCCTCTTCCTGTCTGTTTGTTTTTCTGCCGCCTTTCTTCCTGACAGTTTCCGGCTTCTCTTCTTCAGCCTCAAGCCTGTACGGCTTCTGCCCTTCTTCGTAATCTGTCAGTCCTATAAATTCTGTTTCATACCCGTCAGGAATAACCTTTTTAACAAGAAATACTCTACCGATTTCATCTACGAACCTGTCTCCGGGTTTTAAGTTCTTTAACATTTTTTTCTCCTTTTCAAAAACGCTTAAATCGGGGTAGTAAAAAAACTACCCCATAAAACTATGATAAAGTTGTTCCGTTCTTCATTCCGCCTACTGCACAGAATCTCCAGTCATTGAAACCTGCAACGAATCTTGAACGACCTTTCCAGATATTATTGTCTGTGTTTTCATCGACATATGATTTCACTTCCAGCTCGATTCTGTCAAGCCATACCGCTCCGCCGTATTCTTCGTTGTATGATTCCGAAAGCAGCCACCAAGGCTTATTGTCAGAAGTTACGAACTTGTTCAGATAAGGATTTACGCATACAGTCCATCTTCCAAACTCATAGTTGAAAGCATTGTTTGACGTTGACGGATCCTTATCTGCCCCTATTGCAGCAAACACAGCCTCTTTCATAGCTGCATCGTTTGGAATAAGGATAACGTTAGGAATAACCGAAAGAACCTCTCCGTTGTCCCCTTTAAAGTTCTGCATGGCAGTTTCAACCTTCGACAGCGCGGATGCAGAGAATGTGTTCGTAAACATATTCGACTGTGTTCCGGTCTTTCCTGTTATTGACGTGTGCGCGGTGTTGAACTGTGAAAGTCCGTCATTGCAGGAGGTCTTAAATGTCATTCCTCTGAAAGTTATTGCTGTGCCGGAAAGGCCACCTCCGTAAATTTCAGCTCCGAACATCTCTCTTGTTCTGAAGTATGAATTGATAAATGCGGCCGGTTTCTTCCTGAGGTTCATTGTCTGGCTGTCTTCAACCATCTCCTGAGTGATTGCAAAGGAGTCCTTCCATGTTGCGTGCTCAAGCACCTGGCTGTAGGTCTCCTGCATCTCATCTTTCGGATATGCCCCGCCTTCAACTACAGGCTGGAAGCCGTCCATGGCCGTCATTCCCGTAAGTTTTTCTCCGAAATGCTTTGATTTGTCCATAAAGAACATTGTGGAAATTCCGGAATTGTTCTCAAAAGCCTCAACTCTCTTTTCAAGGAACATTTTTATAGGTTCCTGTGATGCACCATATACGGAATTGTTAACTCCGCTGGATTTTGAAAAAGTAATACCCATCAGTTATCCCTCCTTATATTCTGAAATAGACTTCATCGCCTGCAGCCTTGGCCGCTGTTGCAAAGCCTACTATTTCTGCAACACCGTTTGTGGTTGTTGCCGTAAGTCTGATTGAATCTGTATCAACCGTTACCTTGTCTCCGATGTTAAGAGATGTCCCTGCGGCGCTAAGAGGCGCTGCATAAACGTCTTCCTTTGACATCTTAATCACAGGTACATTTCCGTCCTTTGCAGGACCCACACATATGTATGCCGGAGCAGTTGTCCCTGCAGCCTTGGCAGCCTTGTTTGATGTTATAACAAGGCCCTCACCAACTTTATATGAAAGCGAGGAATCTGCAGGAATAGTTTCTATCGGAGCAACTGATGCTCCGTGTGATTTCCATAGCTTCATTATTTCTTTCCTCCGTTTCTTAAATCTTCTCCGGTCTTTTTAACCGGTGACTTCCCTTTTTTCTGAGGGAATATGGCTTCAACTTTCTGAGCGCCTTTATTGCTGATGCGCCCTGCGTATGTAGGTTTCTTATTCATTTCTTACTCCTTCCTGGATTTTTTATAATGCTCCCTGATTTCCTTGTCTGTAGCTTTCGGATTAATGGCTCTGTACTGCGCCATAACTTCTGCGGGAACTTCAACATAGTCCCCTGCGCCGCCCGAGGTTGTCTTTATATGAGATTTGGTATCTCTCTTTACGGTTTTCTTCTGGGGGTTTCTCATATGGTGAACTCTGCTGTAAGCTTCCGCATAGGTATGCCCGTTTCGTACATAAGCCTCTATGATATCCGCATCGGGATCTTCGGCAAGGTCCTGAATATCCCTGATTTCGGGATTGATTTTTCTTATCTCCACAAGATCATTTGCAATCTGTGATTCAAAGTTTGCCCGCTCAATCTGCTGCATAACAGCATTGGCTTTTTTTATGGCAGGGTGATTGTTTATCTGCTCATCAATGAAGTTTTCAGGAAGTCCTGCAGACGCCAGAGTCTGCCTTATGTGTTCCTGCTGGTACTCGTTATAGTCTTCCATAGTTTCAATCACTTCACCGGTGTACGGATTCAATCTGCCCTTGTATGTGGTTTCAAAAAGGCTGTTTGTTCCCGCCTGCGCTCCTGCAAGCTCGTTTTCAAGCTCTGCTATGCGTTCTTCTCTTGCCTGCGCGTCAAGGCGCATCTGCTGATAAGCTGCGTCTCTTTCATAGTCGCGCTCATCCTCATCATCAGATTCTTCCTCTTCAAAGTCTTCCTCTTCAATTTCCTCTTCAAAATCCTCATACTCTTCTTCCTCAGGGTCGGTGAGCTCCTGAATGTTTTCACCTTCTTCATATTCACCTGACAGGTCGGCGAGTCCTGTCTCTATTTCGCCGGACTCTTTCCCGTCTGCAAGCAGATACGGCTCAAGTCTTTTTTTAAGTGTTCCTAACATTTTTTATCCTCCCGAATATATTTAAAGAGCCGTAAAGGCTCTTTATAACTATTTGTTTATTTTTTCTGCAAGTTTTCTTGCTTCTTCCTCTGTCTTCTTCATAAGCAGCTCGTCTCCTTCTGACGGTTGCAAGTATGAAGAACAGTTTTCATTGATGCACGTATAAATCTTTGTATCTCCCTGTACATGATCAAGATACATCTCACAGCTGCATTTCCTGCACTTCATCGGAATTCACCTCCTGTTCATCATTTATTCCAAGCTGCGCCGCCGCCTGCTCCATAGCCTCTTCTTCGGGTATGCCTTCTGCTACAAGCTGCTGCACAAGCATATCAAACTGCTCTCTTTCCTGCTGCTGACTCATCATCTGCTGTTCCTCTT
>ERZ1034962.403-NODE-403-length-20862-cov-5.138944_pt1 | contig 20862 bp, 14 predicted proteins | sample MGYA00520696_ERZ1034962 | MGnify/ENA primary metagenome ERZ1034962 (study PRJEB33766, sample SAMN09781770) | gut metagenome | biome: gut microbiome | host: Homo sapiens | place: Madagascar | study: EMG produced TPA metagenomics assembly of the PRJNA485056 data set...
CCTCCGCCGCCTCGGCTGCCGCTTCACGAACGACCCCTTCTTCGCCAGCAACGCGCTCTCGATGGCCGGACAGTGACAGAGGGAGAAGAGGGGATCTTCCCGTCCGCACGGGACGGCGGCGGAAGGACCTTGAAGTCACGGAGATCCGTCAGGCGCCCGGCTTCCGCCTGTGCGCGTCATTCGGGACTCCCCGTCTGCGTCCAACGGCCCGTGAAGTCGATGTCGATGTCGGTGATGTCGCCCTCCTCCTGCGCGCACTGCCCGTCGTTCGCGTTCAGGGCCACCATGTCGTCGAAGCACGTGCCGCGCAGGTTCGAAATCTTCCCGTGGTGGCACCAGCCGTCGAGATGCACGCCGTCCATGTTGAGGAAGATCGGGTTGCATGTCGTGTAGTCGAACGTGAGGTCGTCCACGAGGAAATAGGACGTGCGGCAGAAGGCGAGGCCGTAGGACGTCGGGTTTCGGATCGTCAGGCCCCTGACGGTCATCCCCTCCACGTGCGAGAAGCGCATCGCCATGCCGAAGAAGAAGCCGTTCTCGTGCTTCGGCGGCAGGCCGCCCGCGCGCGGCGGCGTGCAGTGCCGGAGCTGCTGGGGGTTCGGCGACTGGTCGAGGTTCGCCATGTCCCAGATGCCGCCCGTGAGCGCGATGCGGCGGTCGCTTCCGCCGACGTAGCCCCTGTTCTCGACCATCGGGCAGTCCGACCCCGGCGCGAGGCGGACGACCGAGAAGCGGTCGAGCCGCAGCTCGGTGCCCGAGCCGATGCGGAGCGTCTTCGAGATGCGGTAGTTCCGCTTCGGCGGCGGCAGGTAGACGCAGGGCGCGCCGGAATCGAGCCGCGCCTGGATCGCCGCCGTGTCGTCCGCCACCCCGTCGCCGACGAGCGGCGGCAGGCGTCCACCCGCCGCCAGCGCCTCCAGCACCGCCGCGCAAGCCGCGACGAGAACACATCCTGCCTTGGAGAGCAGAACCCCGCGCCTCGGCACTGCCGCCGGTGCGACGTTCCCCTCGCCAATCCGGACGTGCGGATTCCCCGCATCCGGCCTTTCCCGTAGAGTTGCGTCCGTCATCGCTTGTCTTTTCCTTTCATTAGCGTTCCGTTCGGCCATCGAAGGAGACGCTTAAAACGCGCTGCATTGGGGAACGGTTTGGGGCGACCTGCGCCCCTGTTGTGAAAAAGCCACGCCCAAAAGCAACGCGGGCAATGTACACCATCCTGCGTCAGATTGCAACTCGAAGGGACAAAACGCGCGCCGCCCCCCTTGCCCTCGACCTCGTTGTAGACGAACCCCTTGAGAGGTCTTCGACCGTCAAGTCCGTGCGGAGTGTCAATTTCATGTGTTTCGTTCCTTTTGATTGTCGTCGGACGCGAATTCGGATTCAATCTGCTCAATCGTCGGCAAGGCGTCTCGCATGTCTTTCGGCAGGGCCTTTTCTATGTCCGTCGCCCATTCTGACACGCCAATCGGGTTCTTCATTCCTTCCAGACAATAACGCACAAGCGTGTCGTTCTTGTCCTTGACGAGCAACAATCCGATTGTCGGGGCGTCCGTGGGATGCTTCATCGTCCGATTGACAATCGTTAGGTAAAAATTCAACTGCTCAGCATCCTCTGGAGCGAACTTCCCGACCTTCAGTTCTACAACGACGAAACATCGCAGTTTCAGGTGATAGAAGAGGAGATCAAGATAGAAGTCGTCCCCTTCAAACTCGACGTGTACCTGCCGTCCGACAAAGGCAAAGCCCTGTCCCAGCGCAATCAGGAATTCCTCGACATGCGCAACAAGGGCGTCTTCAAGCTCCCGTTCGCGCACAACCTTGTCGATGCCAAGGAAGTTAAAGAGATATGGATCTTTGAAGGCCGCCTGAACCGTCTCAGCCTTGGCAAGCGAAAACGTCTTCTTGAAATTGGACGGCTCTGCACCATGTCGATCCATCAGCCTGTTCTCGATGCAGATGTCAAGGAACTCCTTGCTCCAACCGTTCTTCAGCGCCTTCTGCGCATACCACAATCGTGCGACGGCGTCATGCAGCTTGTCCATCAGGGAGATATTCGTGCGCCACGAGACCAGTGCAACGGTGCGTTGCACAATTTCAACATCCGGCCAGACCTCGGCGAACTTGCGCATGTACTTGAGATTACGCGGCGAAAATCCCGCCATGCCCGGAAAAGCCTTCTTAAGGTCGTGGGACAGTCTATCAACGACCTTGGCACCCCATTTCAACGCATCCTGCCGGTCTAAGATCATCTTGCCGATCTACCAATACATCAGGGTCATCCCTGAACTTGCCGCAACGACCGCCCGCGTCCGCGACGTCGAAACGAGCCGTTTGACCTTCAGCAAGAACTTCGGATAGTCACGAGGCAATTCTGACAGCGTCGCCGGCACAGGCAAGATGATCTCGGGCTGTGAAGCAAAGCGCTCCTTGCGCAACCTCTTGTCCTTGATTGTTTCGTCTTTCATTTCGCAACCACCATTCCACTCACTTTTCTTCTCCGAGTCCCATCTTCTCCGCCATCTCCGCGTTCTCGTCCCTGTTCTTAGCCACAGAGAACGCAGAGAGCGCAAAGACCGACCAGCCTCGTCCCCCAGTCTTTGCGACCTTTGCGTCCTTTGCGGCCATCCCATCCCCGTTTTTAGCCGCAAAGAACGCAGAGAGCGCAAAGACCGACCAGCCTCGTCCCCCAGTCTTTGCAACCTTTGCGTCCTTTGCGGCTAACACCCTTCCCCCGTTCCCATCTTCGCTTTTAGCCGCAGAGAACGCAGAGAGCGCAAAGACCGACCAGCCTCGTCCCCCAGTCTTTGCGACCTTTGCGTCCTTTGCGGCCATCCCATCCCCGTTTTTAGCCGCAGAGAACGCAGAGAGCGCAAAGAAAATTAAAGGCTTCTCGCAAGTTTCCTGCATTGGAATCTCTCCGATCCGAAGTTTATCAGCATTCCGTGTTCGAGGTTCATGGCCTTTAGGTAGTTGATCGTCTGAGCAACGTGAATTGGAAGCAGCATCCCGACGGCCTTCAATTCCACGACAATTCCGTCGACTACCATGTCTGCGAAATACTCTCCGATGACGAAACCGTCCTCGTCCGCCACCTGAATCGGGACTTGGCAAGAGACCTCCATGCCGGACTTCGCCAGACGATGTGCAAGACCGTTTTCATAGACCTTTTCAAGGTACCCCGTCCCAAGGTACACATGAAGGTCGTATGCGACTTGCCTTATGCGGTCACAAATGGACTTCGCCTCTTCGTCAGTCATATTCACCCCCAATCTTTGCGACCTTTGCGTTCTTTGCGGCAAAAATCACTTCCCCATGCCCGTCTCCGTCTTTAGCCGCAGAGAACGCAGAGAGCGCAAAGGCCGACAAGCCGCGTCCCCCAATCTTTGCGACCTTTGCGTTCTTTGCGGCTAACACCCCTCCCCCGTTCCCATCTTCGCTTTTAGCCGCAGAGGCTAACAGACCTGGACCTCCCATCTTTGCGTTCTTTGCGGCCAATATCCAGGCCAGGAACTCGCGGAAGAGCGAGAACGGCGGTTTCGTCACGATGATGTCAGCCTCGTCGCGCAGGGCCTTCACCTCGTCGGAGCGGAAGTCGCCGTCCAGGTAGTCCCACTTCAGGTCGGCGAGGTCGATGCGCCCGAAGCTCTCGGCGAAGTACCGCGTGAAGTTGCTCCACTCCGGGTCGTCGCAGGGGAGGAGGACGGTCTTGCCTCGGAAGGCGTTGGCGTCATCGTCGAGATACGCCTCCATCTCCCGCGCGATGTCGGCGTACTGCGTGTAGAACTCGTCCTTCTTCGCCTTCTTCGCGGCGCTCAGGTTTGCATTGGCCATCATGATCTCCTTGGCATGGGATTATACCAAAATCACGGACGGCCTGTTTCTCATGATGTAAGGCCGAACGCGCGAATCGCTTTCCTCGTTGTCATGGGTTCTTCCCTCTTTTGCCTTGGAGTCAGTAGACCAGTGAACGAAAGTCCGTCACGCGGTGAAACGTGATCATGTCGCCGTTATGGGGCGACATGGCGTTTTTGTCCCCCGACCGGGAGACGATGACTTCGGACGTGGATTCACGGCATTCCACTTCGTGAAGGCCGCATACCAGGGGATGCCGACGCCGTCGATCTCGGGGTCCGGATTGCCCCCGAAGATGGAGTCAAAGTGGAACGACTCCGCAAATGTCCAGCTTCCCCGCTGCGTGAGGTCGTCCGTCTCCTTGGCCCGCATGAGGACGGGTGCCAGGCGATTCACGCCCCAGCCGAACTTCCGTCCGTCGGGAGAGGGCACCATCCGCTCCATCACGAGATAGACGTTCCCCCTTGCGTACCAGACGTTGCAGGCGGACTGATGCCAGCTCTGCCCCTTCGTCAGCCAGCCGACTTCGCTCCACGTCTCGCCCTTGTCCGTCGAGACGCAGACGCCGAGGTTTCCGCGATGCCCAAGTATGTAGAGCCGCCCGCCGGCCGTGAACGGGCGCGCATGACACATCGGGAAGCGCCCCGTCTGACGCCAAGTCCGGCCCCTGTCGTCGGAAACGGCGACACGCCCGCCCCACATGCCTTTCGGGAGATCTCTGCCGCCAAAGTCGCAGGTTGCGACCAAGCGTCCCGTGTCCAGCCGCGCGATGCCGGGCGTATAGCAGTAGACCGTCTTGGGATCGGGCGAACGGAACACCTCCACATAGCTGTCCGCCAGAGGCTTGATCCGATTGGGATTCACCGCCGGACAGGCGCAGACCATGCCGACCGCCGCCAGCAGTGCCGCATACTTATTTTGCCTGAACTTCATCATCCTGTTTTGCCGTTCTTTCGTCCGTGGCTCTAACCGTCTCAAGGGAAGCGCATTTCGCACGCCGTTCAAACGGACCCTCCACCACACATCTTCGCCTTGCTCACATCATCACGTGAGATAGGATAGCATAATTCGGGATACCCATGGCTCAATTGTGCAGACCAAAGTCAATGGGTGACAAGGCAGAGTGAATGCGACTGCCCGCGAAGCGGGGAGTCGCATTCACTCTGCCTTGTCACCCCCGGAAAAACTTGTTATGACAAGTGTATCGGAGACGTTTATGATGTGCTACAATTCTGTTCGCGAGCGGGGTGGCATCAATGCACGAAATCAAGCACAAGAGACTTTACGAGATCCTCAAGGCGGAAATCCTCGCAGGGACATACGGCCAGGCGCGTGCGTTCCCAAGCGAGGCGCAGCTGTCGCGGCGCCTTGGCTATTCGCGGACAACTGTCCGGCGGGCTCTTGACGAACTCCGCCACGAGGGGCTGATCAGGTGTCGTCAGGGGCGCGGAACCGTCGTCACCGATTGGGCCAAGCCGAAGACGTTCGGGCTGATCCTTCCCGGCGTGTCGCGCTACGAATACTTCCAGCCCATTGCGACGGAGCTCACACAGCTTGCGCAGGAGAGGCGCTGCGCGTTCCTGTTCGCGAACATCGACGCGCTGGAGCCGGGCCAGCTGCGCCACAACGTTAGGGAACTTGCGGCGGACTTCATCAAGCGCCACGTGTCGGGCGTCGTCTACCATCCCATTGAGTTCCAGTCGGTGGACGACACGACGAACATCGACATCGTTTCCGTATTCCGGCGCGCGCAGATTCCTGTCGTGCTTTTGGACAGCGATGTCATCCTTCCCCCGGCGCGAAGCGGCATGGATGTCGTCTCGATCAACAATGCGCTGGCCGCTGAAACGTTGGCGAACCACCTGTTGACGGCGGGCGCACGCACGGTTGACGTAATGATGCTGCCGAAGATGTTCCCCAACATGATGGAGCGCGTCCGGGGGGTCGCCAACGCCGTCACCCTGGCCGGCCGGCGATGGTCGATGAGCCAGGTCCTGTTCGCCGAGCCAACGGACCAGAAGGCCATTCGGGCCTACATGCGGCGTCGCCCGCGTCCGGATGCCTTCGTCTGCCAGAACGACGCGCTGGCGGCGGATTTTGCGTGTTCGCTGAGGCAGCTTGGGTATTCGATTCCGGAGGACGTCATGATCGCCGGTTTTGACGGCATGGACATCTCGCGCGTCATGACGCCGCCCCTGACGACGATTCGTCAGCCCTATGCCGAAATCGCCCGTGCCGTTTTCGAGCAGCTGATGCGCCGGGTGCGGAATCCGGCGGGACCGGCCCAGCGCATCTACCTGCCGGAAAAGTTGATTGTCCGCGCGTCAACGCAGCGGGAAAGGAAGGGGCGTTCGGCATGAGGGGCCTCCGATTTGCCTTGCCGTGCGCGCTTCTGCTCGTCGGCATCTGTGGCCGCGGGCGGGAAACGCAGTCAGGCTTCCCTGCGCTTTCTGTCGATGCGCAAGGCGTCTTGCGGGATGAATGCGGGCGGGAAACGAACCTTTTTGGAGTCAACTACTACGCGTGCTTTGCCTATTGGAGTTCGGCTCTCGATCGCGCCGGAAAGGACCCGTTCGAGACGATGCGCATGGACGTGGCGCATTTTCGCAGGCTCGGCCTCGACTGTCTGCGCATCCACTGCTTCGATCGCCAGATCTCGGATGCGGAGGGGCATCTCGTCGATCCGGGCGGACATCTCGCGAAGCTCGACTACCTGATTGCGCTCTGTGCTTCGAACGGGATCGTCACCGTGTTGACGCCGATGGCCCATTGGGGCGCGGGAGGCGACTACAAGGGCGGTTTCTGCGACCGCTACTGCAAGGATGGTTACGAATCGCTTGTCGGGGACGAGCGGCTTTGGGGCGTGCAGGCGACGTTCCTGAAGGAGTTTGTCCGGCATCGCAATCCGCATCGCGGCGGAATGACCTATGCCGAAGATCCGGCGATTCCATGCTTTGAACTCGTGAACGAGCCGCATTACCCCGAAGGGACGCCGGACGAAAAGGTCACGCGCTACATCGACGCGCTGGCGGACGCGATGCGGTCGTCGGGCGTGGCGAAGCCCCTGTTCTACAACCCATGGCGCGGCCATGCGCGCGCGGCCGCTGCCGCCCGAATCGACGGCGTGACGGCGGCAAGCTATCCGCTGGGGATTTGTCGCGGGGGCGAGCGGCGCGGCAACCTCCTCCTGCGCCTCAGCTCCGAATCGCTCTTCGCCGACTGCGAAGATGCCTTTCGCGGCAAGGCACGGATGATCTACGAGTTCGACACGGCGGACACGACGGCCTCGTACCTGTATCCGGCGTTGGCGTACACGTTCCGCCACTCGAAGGCGCAGATCGCCGCGCAGTTCGAGTACGATCCGGTGCTGATCGCCGACACGAACGCGGGGCTTTGCACGCATTACCTCAATCTCGTCTACACGCCGGCGAAGGCCCTCTCGCTGGCGATTGCGCGTGAGGTCTTCCGTGCATTCCCGCGCGGGGTCGCCGCGTATGCGAGTGACGGCAAGGCGATCCGCTTCGGCGCCTTTCGGTGCGTGGCGGCCGATGACCTGTCGGAAATGGCGACAGAGACCGCCTTCCTCTATACGAACGACACGGCGACGCGTCCGCCGAATCCGAAGCGATTGACGCGCGTCTATGGGCGCGGACGTTCGTCGCTCGTCGCCTCTGACGGCTCGGGCGCGTACTTCCTCGACCGCATGCGGCGCGGCGTCTGGCGCCTCCAGGTCTATCCGAACATCCTTTGCGTCGATGATCCGTTTGCGCGCCGCGACAATGTCAAGCGCGTCATCGCGCACGGAGACGTGACGTTGACGGTCAGCGTTCCCGATCTTGGCCCGGCGTTCACATGCACCGTGGCGCCGGGCGACTGGGTGTTGGAGGGGGGGCGTGCGCGGCGGGTGTCGCCGGCCGATGCCCGGATGACCCCATCCGTTCCGGCCTATGACGTCCCGCCGCCGGTCGATTCGCCTCCGCCGGTCCGCTTGTCCGGCAAGAATGAGTTCGCGCCCGTGCGAGATGCCTGCTCAGGCTTTGCCCATCGGGAGTATCGGCAACGCGTTGCACCGCTGGACTGGACGGACGGCGACGCGGTCTATGTGACGGTGCGCGCGCTCAGGCCGGCGACGACGAAGCTGGAACTCGTCCTGCGCAAGGAGGACGGAAGCGCCTGGAGCGCAACCATCGGCTTGACGGCGGACTGGCGGCGTCTGCGTCTGCCTTTGTCGGCATTTCGCTACCGCGCCGACAAGACGGCGGTTCCGCCGGACGGGAAGTCGCTTGCGCCGCTCGCCGGATGCGAATCGTGCGAGTTCATCATGGGACGCTGGCTTTTCCCGAAGACGTTTTCCGAAGAACAAGGATATGAGGTGCGCTACGTTGGCAGCGCGCCGGAGCCATGAGCATTTCAGCAGAAAGGAGCGAACACATGCAAAAGGTGCAGATGAGACGGATGAATCGGCGGCTCTTGGCTTGCGGCGTTGCCGTATCGACGACGGTCGTCTCCGCCGTGACGACGAACGTGTGGCAGGGCGCGGCGACGGGTGGCCTCTGGAGCGAACCGGGCAACTGGTCCCGTGCCCTGACGCCGACGGTCGAGACGGTCTATGACTTCTCTGCGCTCGCCGACGGCGGTGACGTCACGAATGACTTCGCGTATTCCCAGTCGGCGGCTCAGCTGAAGATCGCCGGCCTCGTCTTTGGCGCCGGCAGGGGCAGGATCACGCTGTCCGGAACGCCGACATCCGAGACGATCTTCGCCAAGAGCACGTCGATTGACGTTCCGGCTGGCACGACGCTTGACTGCAAGCTGCGCCATACGACAGGCCCCTGGAAAGACCAGGGGGTCGTCCTCTCCTTTGCCTCGTCGGGTGCGGTGCGTTTTTCCGGCAGCGCGTTCAAGCCGACGCTGTGGACATTCGCGTTCAGGGGGGCGGATGGTTCGGCGACGTTTGATCGCGTGGGCGGAACGTTCGGCTCGTCCAGACTGCTGTTTGAGACCAGCCGCGTGACGGTGAACGTCGTCGGTGACGTGGCGTTTGCCGAGATTTATGACAGCCAGTGGCCGAACAGCTGGCCGACGGACGCGAATCGGATCGTCGGCGACGGGACGGCAACGCTGACGCTGACATCCGGATACGATTTGCGGCCGTCGTCAATCAAGTACACGCTGGTGACGGGGTTCCAGACGGTTGTGATGAACGGGGGCGGTTCCCTGATTTGCCGAGGTCCGACGTTGTCCGGCCGTTATGTGTTTCAGAACTTCGATGTGGACTATGGCCGTGCATGGAAGCCCTCGCTTCCGCCGGAGAACAACGTCATGGGCGGTCTCCAGTTGCCTCTTGGCGCGGCAGTTGATCTGGACGGCAACGCCCGTGTGCGTTTCGCCTGCGACCAGTTCATTTCCACATTGTCGGGACGAGGCACACACGGCCGCCTGGACATCGGCGGCGTCTGGGCTGACGACAGTGGAGACGTTCTCACCCCGGGCGCGCTCACGGTGGGAGAAGGGTTGACGGCTGAAACGGGTACGGTGTTCCATGCGCGCCTTGCGGGCGCCGGCGGCGGTTTCGTCAAGAAGGGGCCGGCTTATGAACTCACGCTGACGGGCGCCAATGTCCATACGGGCGCTACGCGTGTGGCGGAAGGTCGCCTGACGCTTAGGCGAAGCCTCGCGTACGACGAGACGGTCTGCTGGTGGTCGTTCGACGGCATGGACCAGATGCGTCCGAAGGCGGGGCCGTCGCGTCGCTCCTTCTGGTTCGGTGCCGAAGGGGCGGGGAGCGTCGTGCCCGTCGAAGACGGAGTCCGCGGGACACGGGCCGTGCATCTCGACGGTGCGCGTCGGGCGGGCCTCATCCTGTCGTCTGGAGCCGGCAGCCCGCTTGTGACGGGCAATGCGCCGCATTCGATCCAGCTCTGGATCCGTCCGGCGCAAGATGGTTGCTGTGCGACCAAAAGTCGCCTGACGTACGTTCTCGACTATGGGACGAACTGGGGCGCAGATTTCACGCGCGCACGCGTCGTGCTGTATCGTACGGCGGAAGCGAGCGACGATTACGTGCTGGTCTTTACGCCCAAGAACTACAATTCGGCGGCCGTCCCGGTCGGGTACGGCGTGAACGTGCCATTGAAGGGCGCGGAGCTCTTTGACGGGAAATGGCATCAGCTCACGTGGGTCTACGGTCGGGAGCCGCGTCTGCTTGAAGCCTATCTGGATGGCGTATGCCGCGGGTCCGACAGGCTGGCGTCGGATCTGCAACTGCCTGAGGACGACCGCCTTATGCTGGGCTACTACGATGGACAAGACGTGAATTACTATACGGGCGGCATGGACGAGCTTAAGGTCTTTGCGCAGGCGCTCTCGCCCGAAAAGGTCGCCCGAAGCGCCGTGTTTGCGGATGTGCAGGCCTCCGCGCCGACGCCGACGCCTGTCGTGCGTTGGACGTTCGACGACATGACGAACATCGGCGCGGATGCCTGCGGCATCGCGCCGCTTGTCGCCGTTGACGGGCAGCCGTCGCCGAGCCTGGTCGCGGCGACACATGCCATCGGGCAAATGGCGCTGAAGAAAGGCTGCCCCTTGCAGGCGGAGCGTCCGGCGTGCCTGCCGACGGGCTCGCAGTCATTTACGGTCAGTTGCCGTTATCTGGCAAGCGGCGATGTCTCCAACAGCCCGATTCTGCTTTGGGGCGATCCTGCGCGGGAATACGGCCATTTCCGTCTGCAAACGGCGAATACAGACCTGCGTTCGCCGGGGGTCGGCTATTCGTCCGCCAATTCGCTCCGCAGTTCGTGGAACGCTAGGGGCAACGGCGACCCTGCGGCCTACCATGCGACGGGCGCGGCACCGGGAAGCGAGCCGTCGGCGGCGTGGACGGACTTCGCCGTTTCCTATGACGGCGCGGCGGGCGTTCTCGCGATGTATGTCGATGGATTTCGGATTGGCACGCAGGCGAACGTCAGCCTCATGATCGAGGCGAGTGATGTCGTGCGTGTCGGGCATCAGACGATTGACGGAAAGACGACGACCTTCTCCGGCCTCATTGACGACATCTCGATCTTCGACCGCGCACTTTCGGATGACGAGGTCCGCGCGGTGGCCCGGAGCCTGCACGGCGAGGCGGTCGATCAGGTGATCGCCAGAAGCCCTGTCACCGTCGAGTCCGGCGCCACGCTGGCCTTTGAGGGGCCGTCTCACGCGCTCACGTCGCTTGCGGCAAAGGACGGAACGCTCGACATCGCCTATGAAGCGGACTTCACTCCGCCAGCCGGGCCGTTGTCCGTCGGCGCATTGACGGGTCGCGGACTTCTGGACATCACGTCTGGCGTGGACTGCACGGTGACGGAGGCCTCGGGATTCGGAGGGACGGTCAGGGTGGCTGAAGGCGGTCTCTTTGCCCTTGCGGCCTCAAGCGGAACGATGGCCGGAGACGTCTTTCTTGCTCCTGGGGCGCGTCTCAAGGCGTCCGACGGCGGAACGCCCGCGCCAATCCGCACGGCGGGACGCATCGTCCTTCCGTCGTCGTTGACGGTTGTCGTGCCGAACGGGACCGCTTGTGGCCACCCGTTTGCGCTGGTCGAGGCGGATGGCATCCTGATGGATCCGCCGGCGTGGAGGTACGAGACGCCGGATGGCAGACCGCTGACGGCGACGGACTACAGGGTTTTGCGGACGGCGACAGGCGTGTCTTGCCGACGTCGGAGCGGGTTCAGTCTGTTTATTCGCTGTGGAGGTTTGGCATGAAGATGCGGCTTTCGGGATTGGAGACGATGAGGGCATGGGGCTTCGTCATGGTGGTCGGCGGCGGATTGGGCGCGGTCGCCGCGCCACGTCTGGATGTTAAGTTCGACGATGAGCGCGGCGGCGTGAAGTCCGTTGCGGTCGCAGACGATCCAGACCGGATGAACTGGGTCGAGGGCCTCGGGGAATGGGGCACGCCCGCGCCCTCTATGCGCCTGTCGTTTGTCGGCGCGAAGTCGTCGGGCGGTTCCCAGACGGCCGTCTGGACGAACCGGTTCCTGCGACTTGATGTCCTGCGCGAGGTCTGCGGAGATGCCCTGGACGAACGCTACGTCTTCACGGCCGTGTCGCATTGTCCCGTGTATTTCAAGCGCGGCGATGTCGGCCTCTACGCGACATTCAACGACAATTATGAGGATGCGCTCACGAGCCAGCGCAAACGGTGCCACGCGCACATCTGGTGCGGCGGGGCGTTCGGCGGCGTACGGGCCCTCAAGATGGGGCCTTCCCCGACCGAACTCGGCCTGTTCCTGACCGAGGGCACGTTGGACGCCTACTCTGTGCGACGGATCAGGAGCCAGTCCTCGAACGACCGCGGAGACTTCATACTCCACCCCGAGCCGTTCCACCTCAATCCCGGCGAGTCGAAGGCGATTGCTTGGCGGCTGACGGCCTATCCAGAGGGCGGCTTTCGCGCGGCGGCGCTCGCGTCAGGCGCGGCGGCCGTCCTGATCGACTTCGAGCACGAGACGGTTTTCCGGGGCGAGCGGTTTCGCGTGACCGCGACAGGCGCCGAACCGGTGCGCACGTGCCGCGTGACGGTGAATGGGCGCGAGGCGCCCGCTTCGGTGTCAGGGTCTCGCGTGATGCTGGACTTTCGTCCCGACTTCGGCGGAGAGGCCGATTTCGTCTTCGAGCTGAATGGGCGTCGCCATCGGGCGAAAGGCTACGTCTCGGACGATTTTCGGACGGTTGTCGGACGTCGGGTCGAGACAATCCTCCGCGAGAACCAGTGTCACGACGAGAAGAGTCCGCTCGACGGGGCTTTCCTCGTCTACGACAACGAGGAGTCCCGTCAGTATTACGATGCGCGCCTCGCCAACCATAACGCGGGACGCGAGCGCGTCGGCATGGGCCTGCTGATCGCACGCTGGGCGCAGGTCTGCCCGAGCCCCGCGTTCGACGCTGCGCTTGCGCGCTACGAGGCGTTTCTCGTGCGCGAGATCTGGGACGAACAGACGGGCGAGGTCTTCAACGACATCGGCTTGCGTGAGCGTCGCAAACGCCATTACAACGGGCCCTGGTACGTCAATTTCTGGTTTGAGATGTACAATCTGACCGGAAAGCCAATCTATCTTGACCGCATCGAGAAGGGCATTCGCCGCTACTACGAGAAGGCGGGGCCGACCTTTTACCCGATCGCCTGCAACTTCGGCGAATGTCTATCGCCGCTTCGGAAGGCAGGCCGGGACACGGCCGAACTCGAACGGCTTCTTCGCGCCCACGTTGACGTGATGCTGGCGAAGGAGAACGGCTATCCGTCGCAGGAGGTGCGCTTCGAGCAGACGCTCGTCACGCCGCCGACAACGGTGCTGTCGGGCTATGCCGAACACGTGCGGCGCGATCCGGTCGTTCTTGCGGCTGTGTCGAACCACATCGCCGTGCTGACGCGGTTCGACGGCAATGCGCCAGACTATCGGCTCGCCGGAATGCCGATTCGCCATTGGGATGGCTTTTGGTTTGGCAAGGCGCGGCTGTACGGCGACTCCATGCCGCACTACTGGAGCTGTCTTTCGGCTTTCGACTATGACTTCTTCGCGCGCCTCACGGGCGACCGGAGCTATTTCCGCCGTGCCGAACGCATCTTCCGCAATCTGCTGTGCCTCTATTTCCCGGACGGCAAGGCGAGCTGCGCCTACGTCTATCCGTATTCCGTCACGATGATCGACGAGACGGGCAAGGTGCTGGAGCCGGCGCGTCGCGGGGAATGCTTTGACGTCTGGGCGAACGACCAGGACTACGGGCTTTATTATGCGCTGCGCGAGGGGACGTTCGACGGGATGGACCCGATGGGGCTTGCGAATGACGACGATTGGTCGGTCGTGACGGCCGATCGCCCGGGGGAGAAGACGACGGTGAATCTGGCATTGTCGGGGGCGACGATTCGCGGCGAATGGGAAGAGGTCCCGCGCGCAATCGCCGATGTCTGGGACGGCAATGACCGCTGGTGCCATTTCAATCGGCGGACGGTCGCCAACCGCGTCGTGCCGACGTCTTACGCGCGCATCCCTTGGCGGGCCGGGCTGAAGGTGCGGGTGACGGCGCGCGATCCGGCCGCGAAGCTGGAGGTTCTTCCGCGCGGCGGCCCGCTCCATGCGTTTGGCACGGGTGCGGTCGAGGTCGTGCCGCAGGGCCCGTGCAAACTGATCGTCTCGGCCGACGGCGACATGACAGGCCGAGCGCTGTGCCTCTTCGTCGAAGCGGCGGTTCCGACGCCGGATTGGGGCGCCTGGAAGAAGGTCGTCCGCTTTGGGCCCGGCTGGCACGATGCCGCGAACGATGCGCGCATCGTCCCGAATGCCCACGGCATGCCCGTCGTGTCGGTTGCGGACGACGACACGCTCGTCTACCTGGACGCGGGTGCGCGCGTCTGCGCGGCAATTGACGTGGACGGCGCGAAGCGCGTGAAGATCGCCGGCCCGGGCACGATCGACCTTTATCCGCGCGCACAGGGCTATGACCGGCAGTTTCGTGGCGGAGACCTCTGGGGCGTCGCGAAGGACTGGGAACTGCCGGCTGTATGGATTCATAACGGCGCGGAGGACGTCTCGGTCGAGGATCTCGTGATGCTGTGCTCGTTCCGCGGCATCTGCGTCCGCAATGCGAAACGCCTCTCGTTCCGGGACGTGAAGGTCTTTACGCACGCCTGTTCGGGCGACGGCATCAACGTTGTCAACCTGCAAGGGCTTGTCGCGCGCGATTTGTTCGTGCATTCGCAGGACGACTCGTTCTGCGCCTACAGCAACTACGACTCGTATCGTTATCTCTGGGACGGCCCGGAGGCCGTGCGAGAACGCCGTACGGCCGATCTGCTGGTCGAGGACTCGCTCTTGTGGACAGCCTGTCGTCCGCTCGTCTTCTGCGGACACGGAACGAACAGTCGCGAACAGCCGGATCTCTTGGAGAATGTGACGGTGCGCCGTTGCGTCGTTTTCCCGACGATGGGATGTGCGCAACCGCCCGAGAATCCGTTGGACGGCGGTTCGGGCGTTATCCGCGTCCTCAATCAAAGCGGCGTCTACGGTCGGCGACTGCGATTCGAGGACCTCGAAATCGACTGGACCAAAGGTTTTGTGAGCAAGCTCTTTCATGTGGAGGTTCGCAGTCGCGAGACGGCCAGCTTTGGCGAGGGCGACGGCTATCGGATCGAAGACGTCCTCTTCCGCAACATCCGTTGCCTCGGCATGCCGGACCGCGTGGCGAAATCAGTGATGGACGTGCGTCCCGTCAAGAATCCGCGCAAGGGCCGCGGCATATTTGAGGTCCGGGCCGAGAACGTCACGTACGACGGCGTGCCGGTCGATCCGTTCACGGTCTTGCGCGGACCTTGATTCTTCTCTTTTGGTCGCATGCGAATGAACCGCGTTCCGTGACAGAATCCACTCGCTTCAGACGCTTCAACGTGGTGACTTGTAAGGGGTGGTGTGGCTTGCCTTTCTTCTTTGCTGCCCCATCAAATAGGTAGAGCGCGAAACTAAATGCACCATTGCGGAGGTAAACGCACCCGATCTGCTGACGAGGTGATATGTTTTGCGTTTCTATGTTGCGGCATTGAGGTGTTGATGGTGCCGCTGGAGCGGATTCGGGTGCATTAACCCTTGCGACACGTTCGGATGGTCGCCGGACGAAGTCAATGTGGGCATGAAACGGGAGGGACGCGCTTGTCGCGTCCGTTCTCTCCAATGGCACAGATCCCCGTTTCGCGGGAGGCGGGTGGGCGCGCGATGGACCCGCGCCGCCTCGGCGCGTGGCGGTGGAGCGAAGATCCGAGAAGGAAGTTTTTCTACGTTCGGCAATCAATCACGCAGAGACGCTGAGAACGCAGAGGAACCCGGGGCTCCATCACGTGGCAAACCCGTCGACGTGCCCGGTCGCAGCAAGCTGCGACCCTCCCGTAGGAGGGGTACCATGTAATTTTACTTTTCAAAGACGAGCCTTTGGAACGTATGAATGTAGTTTCGACCTACAGAACAACGACCCCGCAGATTGCAAGGGCAAGTCGACGGTACCCGTTCCCAAACAGAACATCGTTCTTTACGACCCTTACCATCACATGTACGGGTTTCCAGGGATCAATCTCCTTTCTCGTCACATGAAGTAACGGGTAGTGGTTCAAGACCCTTCTCGACGCAGTACGCCGTCATTGTCCTGCACCCTGCGGCACTCCACAGTATCGCAGAGATAAGGGACACAGGCAAAGCGGCCCGTGTTCGGCGACCGAACAAGTCTTTAAGCGCGAATGCGAACGCGATGTAGAACGGGAGTGAAAAGAGGAAGAACAACACCCCCACCAATGTATGTACCTCCATACCCGTAAAAAGATTCTCAAGAAAACATTTCATGCTACCAGATCCGATCTTTGCAAGAAAGATCCACGCGACGGCAACAAGCGCAGTCCAAACGTACACGCCCGACACCTTGCCTTGCCGCACAATGACGAGCATGAAGCGGGCACACAGGCATATCGTGGGGAAGTCCCCCAACATCTGCAGCGACAGGGCGGCAACCTCTTCCGTTGTCATGCAGACATCCCAAAGACCGCTCAATGCACGGAAGACCGTGACCGTGGCCAAGATTGTCAATGACGACAGGATCAAGAACATCGCACGAGAACAGATTCTTTTCATTTCAAGATACATTGAAACCCCAATAAGTTATCTAGGCCCTCGCGAGTGACGTTTCAGATAGTTTCTCCTTTCCCGCAAAAGGATGATGACGCTTGCGAGAGCTCCCAGCACAAATAAAGGCGATCCTGTAGCCAGGAAGAACAAGCAAAACACTTCAAAGCAGATGCCAATTACGATACAGGAAACCAACGCCCAAAAAAGAATCCCCAAAAGACATCTTGGCATAAAACACTTCCTTTATTACCTAAGGAGAATTTGAATTGTTGCCACACCAGCGGCATACGCCCTTGCACCTAACGAGAACCCGGTAGCAACTATCGTCACTCCGGTACCCACGGCACTTGCTTTCGTAAAAACCGTTTCCAACACTTGAGTCCGTGCAGCAATTTGCGCACCAGCCTGTGCCGCCTTACGGGGACAAGCCGCCCTACCAGGTTTGCGGATTGTCATTTTGGTAGGGCGCGTTGTCCTCAACGCGCCGCCCAAGTACCGCCTCACTTAACATCAAAAGAAGCGCAAGAAAGAAAAACACCTCCCTCGATGCTTCGAGTGAAGGTGCCTCGGATGGACCTACGAAAGAAACATCAAAGGTGGCGAAACTGCACGGACTATGGCAGTGTCCTCTTCAATGCGTCTTCCGAGTTCTAAGTTTCTGAGGCTTTTCACTCGACGCGTCCCAAACGCGGCAGTACTTCGGTGCCTATCTTTTTAGCACACCCTCTCGTACCCCACGCGGGAAATCTATTTCGCTCCGCTAAAGCGATTTTCGCTTCAACGAAACATTCTTTCAATCAGTTCTCTTTTCTTCCTTTCATTTTTTGGTTACTGATGTGAAAATTATCAAAATGTCATCTCACTTTACTACTTTAAGCAGCATGAACTATTGTTCTATCCAATCGCGACTCAGGATACCCTGCCGCCACTCGTCCAATACGATTCAACTCCTCAAGAACCTTGAGCCGTTCGTCAATTGTCAACGACAAGCAAAACGCCTCGTCCTGCTCTTCTAAAGTAGTCATTTTTACAACTGTCCTATCCATTCTTCTTCTCCCGCAGTTTTTCCAATGTCAATGCATCGGCAATATCTTTCGGACGCCCAGACGAGCGCTTGTTAATTATCAAATCATCCAAAGACAAAACTTTTATCTCAAACCCGTCGACATTCATCTTGACAGCGCGATTTGACGCATCTGCATAATCAAGCCCGTCAACGGAAGAAATTATGTCAATACGCTGCGGCTCAACTCCAATTTGGAAAACCATTCCCGGTCTATGAAAATCATCCTCAGATAATCCCTGCAATGGCGCACCAAAAGCCTTTATCGCCCGCATAACTGCTTTGGCATTCTCAGGATTGGCCATAATCCAAAAGTCAATATCAAAGGTCGTCCTTGGCCAACCATGAAGAGCAACAGCATACCCACCTACGAGCATAAAATCCACGTCTTCTCTCAAGAGACATTCAACCATATCCCTATAATCCGGATTTAATAATTTTTCGCTCGTATTCATACTACGCCAGTCCCTTCCGTACATACGAACCGAAAACCCAAAGCTTTTCGGCTTTGTGCGCCCTTGCGAAAGCGTATATCTCATCACGCTTCGCACGTATCTCATCTAACATGTACATTTATATTCCCCGCCTTCCAGTAGCCAACGCAACACTCGTTGTGTAGCATAGTCAGGCAAGTACTTTCTTGTGATTGGTTGGTAGTATAGCAGTTTTCAGTTAGGCCAGTAAAGCGGGCATGGTGATTAATTTCAACTCCACTCTGCCGTGGCCCGGCTGGTTTACCCCTCGCCATTAACAAATTCAGCCGAATTTGAGATGATACGCTCGTCTGGACAGTAAAATCCTCCTCCATCGCTTTTTACCACAGAACACACTGAAGCCGCTTCGCGGCACACAGAAGACACAGAACTCCGAGGTCACTGTCCTTTATCCCCAACACTTTCTGTGTGTCCTGTGACGGCCATAGGCCGTTCTGTGTGTTCTGTGGTAGAGACAGGGAACGCCCCCTCTTCGGTCTCGTCATCCAAAATGAATCCAACATGTTACAATCCACGCAAAGAAAATGATGTTCAAAAACAGCAACATCGAGTCATAGAAACAAAGGAAGCGTACAAAGGTACCATTTGTTTTAGGCGACCGCTTACCAAGAATTCGAATCCCCGCAAAACCGAGACCGACACAAACCGTTTCAAGGAGAATCCCCCAAGGGAACCTCTGTCGAGGTCTCGCATCCAAAATGATAACAATAAATGAAAGATCGATAAGTTGAACGACAAGTGCATAGACTATTAAACTAAGTTTATAAATTTTCTTCATAACTACTCCTATGAGTGACAATTTCCAATCACATGACGGTTATTTTTTCCAAAGCCTTGAAAAACTCTGGAACATGGACTGCGAAAACGTCCGACAGTTTGGTCCAAATATTCGATAAATATCATGATTTCCAACCAACCCGTCAAGAAAGTCTTTTGCAAATTCATCTTGTTCTTTAGTTGTCGACATACAGAGGTCATTATCGACAGAACTTGGAGGATTATCGTGATAAACTACGCCAGCTTCATTCCAGGGCCATAATGACCTAAACCCAGCCGAAGACATCTCATCATCAACGCCAAAACTGTACGAGGAATACTTTCCATTCGGATCACCGACATTGATATTTTGATGAACGCCCCAGCGCGTACCAACCCATATGGCGGTTCCCGTTGGATCTATGTGATTAAGACAATCAGCTTCACACATAGCATACAAATTCATCCCTCCATTCAAGCCAATCGGATCCTTCGAAAGCCAGCGGCCCGTCCTGGGGTCGTACCAACGCATACGGAAGTTCGTCAACCCCGTTACCGCCGAAAACTCGCGTCCCTGGAAGCGATAACGGAAAGCGGCGAGCGCCGGATCGGAGGCCTCCCCGGAGAGGACGTTGCCCCAGGCGTCGTACGTCCAGCGGGCGACGACGTCCGTCCCGTCCGCAAGCCCCCACACCGTACCCTGCACGTCCGTCAGCGCGGCGTAGGACTTCGCGCCGACCTTCACGGCGAGGAGGCGGTCGATCCCCTCGCCCCAGACGTAGGAACGGAGGACATTCCCGTTTGAATCGAGATCGGCGATCACCTGCCAGTTGTCGTCGTAGACATACCGCACCGTCCCCTCCAGGGTCGTCGTCGAGGCGCGCCGGCCGAGCGCGTCGTAGGCGTAGCCCTCGGCGAAGACGCCGTTGGTCGAGACGGAGACAAGCTGGTACCGTCCATTCCACGAGAGGTCCAGGGTCGGGCGGCCGTCCCGGACGATCCGCGTGACGTTCCCCGCCGCGTCGTACGTGTACGCGCCGCCCGTCCAGGAGGCAAGCCGGTCTCCGACGCCCCGCGTGTAGGCGACAGCGCCTTCCACGTCCCCCGTCTTCGCGGTGCGGTTGCCCGCCGCGTCGTAGGTGTACGCGAAACCGCCGAGGGGCGTGCCGTCCGCCGCCGTCCAGATGCTGTCGTGTACGTCAGCGATCCATTTCATGTCCATGGCATCATTCCGCCCCAATAAACTATCTAGGCCCTCGCGAGTGACGTTTCAGATTGTTTCTCCTTTCCCGCAAAAGGATGACGACGCTTGCGAGAGCTCCCAGCACAAATAAAGGCGATCCTGTATTCAGGAAGAACAAGCAAAACACTTCAAAGCAGATGCCAATTACGATACAGGAAACCAACATCCAGAAAAGAATCTCAAAAAGATATCTTGGCATAAGTCTACCTATTGCTCCGGCAATAAAAAGGGTTGATAAACTCCGATGATTGATGCTCTCGCGCGGCCTACGGCTACCCTCGAAACAAGCTTCTGCGGCGCATTCCCGCTCCGCAGACTACATCTGGCTTCGCAGAAGCCAGTCGCAAAACAATCACTATTAGGGTCGTGAAGCGTGAATGTTGCAACCTTTTGCAGAAACATTCTGCGGAGCGGTAGCGAGAGCCGCACGAGTCGGAGTTTGTTTTCACACTGGGGAGAATCATCCTGATTTATCGCCGCATCTATAAAGAGAATTTGAATTGTTGTCACACCAACAGCGCGTCCTCGAACTCGACAGGAAGTGTCGGTACGCCCAAGCGCGTCGAGGTGCCCGGTCGCAGCAAGCTGCGACCCTCCCGTGGGGGGAGTATAACGATTCTGTATGTCCGTGTTGCACAAACCGTTCATTTCCCGTCGATCTCCCTGAGTGCATGGCGTGCCGCGAGGGCGAGGGGCGTGGGCGTCGCCGCGTCCGCACAGAGGCGGGCGAGCGCAGGACGGGCGGCGGCGAGACGGCGTTCGCCGCAGAGCTGCGCCGCCATCACGCGCACGGGGAGGGCGGCAGAC
>ERZ1034962.404-NODE-404-length-20851-cov-52.568042_pt1 | contig 20851 bp, 15 predicted proteins | sample MGYA00520696_ERZ1034962 | MGnify/ENA primary metagenome ERZ1034962 (study PRJEB33766, sample SAMN09781770) | gut metagenome | biome: gut microbiome | host: Homo sapiens | place: Madagascar | study: EMG produced TPA metagenomics assembly of the PRJNA485056 data...
GACCGAAAGCATCCGTTGGGTCTGTTTGTTGCCAGTAGATTTCGACTAACTGTTCATAAGAAACCAGAGACGGATCATACTCGATTTCTACCGCTTCCGTATGACCTGTCGTTCCTGTGGTTACTTGTTCATAGGTAGGATTTGGGACATGTCCTCCCGTATAGCCAGAGGTTACTGCTATGATTCCTGGCTGTGTTTCAAAAGGTTTGACCATGCACCAAAAACAACCACCTGCAAAAACTGCTTTTTTCGTCATATAAAATCCCCCTTTGTCTTTCATCATACCTTGATTTATAAAAGGGGGATACTGTTTTGCTTACCTTCGAAACGAATAAACAAAGAATCGATACTCCTATACTTACCTGCTTGCTTTATTAAGATAGAGTATTGCAGTATTTTCTTTTTTACTAATCTTTTCATTGATTTGATTTTTTTATCCATCTATTTAAAAGTATATACAATACTCCTAGGACTTAAACCTAAACGCCATTTATTGTTCTCACATTTTTTACATTTATTGAAAGAAATAATTATTTTACCCCCTCCCGGTATTTTTATCAATTTTTCCTATTTCCTTTCTCTTTTGTGGATAACTTTCTTTTCCCTCTCAACTGTTTTTTCCACAATAGAGAATAAACGGTTTTTCTTTTTCCTTGTGGATAGTTCTTTTATATTATACTTTTCCACAGATTTTGAATTAACAACCGCTAAAATTTTTAACTGCAGGATGGCACGTTATGCCAAAAAAAATAATTTCACTGATAAAATTCAACAAATTTTACCAAGTAAGTCAGTAAAGAATTCTGGTACGCTAGTAGATCAAGACAACCCAAAAAATCTACTTGAAAAATTGATTCTCAATACCACACATCCTTCGTCCCAACAAGCACTCACATCACTTACTGAAACATTTGGTTCACATTCGATCATGTATCGCTTATTATCTGAAAAAATCTCAACCCATCCGCCCCTACATAGCAGTTTTACCTGAACGATGAACAAAAGTGATCTAGCACAGCAACCTTTAGCAAGTTTCACTAAGCAATTCAATGATTCACGGAACTAATTTTTTATATAAGTACAAAAATAAGAAAAAATGCTCGTCCGTAATGAACAAATTCTCAATTTCGTTTGTTTCTATCAACTTTAGCACGACAAAAAAAACAGAGCTAAGATGTTCATCTTAGCTCTGTTTGGTGTCACATTATTTTGTTTGTTCATTCATTGCATCTTCTGCAGCCATTTGTGCTTCGATGTCTGAAATACTATAAACATTTTCACTTGCAACACCGACTTCTTTTGGTTCCATGTTACGGTAACGAGCCATACCAGTACCAGCTGGGATGATTTTACCGATGATAACATTTTCTTTCAAACCAAGAAGTGGATCTTTTTTACCTCGGATCGCAGCATCAGTCAAGACACGAGTTGTTTCTTGGAAGGATGCAGCAGATAAGAAGCTGTTTGTTTCTAATGATGCTTTTGTAATACCTAGTAGGACTGGGCGAGATGTTGCAGGTACGCCTCCAGCTACCAATGTATTGTAGTTTTGGTCTTTGAAGTCAGCAATATCCATCAATGTACCTGGTAAGATATCAGTATCCCCTGGATCCATTACACGGACTTTACGTAACATTTGTCGAACCATTACTTCGATATGTTTATCGCCGATTTCTACCCCTTGCATACGGTATACACGTTGTACTTCGCGCAGCAAGTAGTTTTCAACTGATAATACATCACGAACTTGTAACAATTGTTTAGGATCGATTGAACCTTCCGTTAATGGTGCACCACGGTGGATCATATCGCCTTCAGCGACTTTCATACGTGCTGTATAAGGAACAGTATACGTACGTGTGTCGGTTTTCCCTTTGATTGTTACTTCTTTTGTACGAGTTGAAGCATCTTCTGAGATATCGATGACGTCACCAGTTACTTCGGTGATCACTGCTTGCCCTTTAGGATTACGTGCTTCAAAAATTTCTTGGACACGAGGAAGACCTTGAGTGATATCGTCTCCGGCTACCCCACCGGTATGGAAGGTACGCATTGTCAACTGAGTACCTGGTTCTCCGATTGATTGAGCGGCGATCGTACCAACTGCTTCACCAACTTCAACGTCAGATCCAGTTGCCAAGTTACGTCCATAACAGTGTTTGCAGACACCATGTTTTGTGTTACATGTGAAGACAGAACGGATTGTGACAGTTTCCACACCTGCATCCACGATTTGTTTTGCAATATCTTCTGAAATCAATTGGTTACCAGCGATGATCAATTCGTTCGTTTCTGGATCACGTACTTCTTTACGTGTGTAACGACCGATCAAACGATCTTCTAATGATTCAATGATTTCGTTTCCTTCACGAATCGCTTGGATTTCAAGACCGCGGTCTGTTCCGCAATCTTCTTCACGAATAATAACGTCTTGGGCAACGTCAACTAAACGACGAGTCAAGTAACCTGAATCGGCTGTCTTCAAGGCAGTATCGGTCATCCCTTTACGAGCCCCGTGAGTAGAGATAAACATTTCTAAGACAGAAAGTCCTTCACGGAAGTTTGAGATGATCGGTAATTCCATGATTCGACCATTCGGAGCAGCCATCAGTCCACGCATACCAGCAAGCTGAGTAAAGTTGGAGATGTTACCACGGGCCCCAGAGTCAGACATCATGAAGATTGGGTTTTTCGCTTCTAACCCTTCCATCAGTTTTTGTTGGATGCTATCTTTAGCAGCATTCCAAACAGCGATTACTCGTTCATAACGTTCGTCATCAGTAATCAATCCACGACGGAATTGTTTTGTAATTGTTTCAACTTGTTTATGGGCATTTTCAATGATTCCTTGTTTTTCATTCAGTACACTGATATCTGCGATACCTACTGTGATACCAGCATGTGTAGAATGTTTATACCCTAAGTCTTTCATTCGGTCAAGCATCTTAGAAGTTTCAGTTACTTTGAAACGTTTGAAGACTTCCGCAATGATATTTCCTAGATTTTTCTTCTTGAATGGTAAGACTAATTCTTGCTCTTTGATATGCGCAGGAATATCTGTACCTGCTTCAACAAAATATTTATCCGGTGTTTGTACCGTTAAGTTGAAGTCTGTTGGTTCATTCAAGTAAGGGAACTCTGGAGGCATGATCTCATTAAAGATGATCTTACCAACAGTTGTAATCATCGTACGTTCTTTTTGCCAGTCAGTAAATGGTTTTTCACCTAATGAATTAGGGTTCACACCGATACGTGAGTGTAAATGAACGTAGCCGTTACGCCATGCGATCACAGCTTCGTTTTGGTCACGGAAGACCATTCCTTCGCCTTCACGACCTTCTTCTTCCATTGTTAGGTAGTAGTTACCTAAAACCATATCTTGGGAAGGTGTTACAACTGGTTTACCGTCTTTTGGATTCAAGATGTTTTGAGCAGCTAGCATCAACATACGTGCTTCCGCTTGTGCTTCTTCGTTCAATGGTACGTGAACGGCCATTTGGTCTCCATCAAAGTCGGCATTATAAGCTTCACATACAAGTGGGTGCAAACGAATCGCACGGCCTTGCACTAAAACAGGTTCAAATGCTTGGATACCAAGTCTGTGTAGCGTAGGTGCCCGGTTAAGTAATACTGGGTGTTCTTTGATTACGTCTTCCAAGACATCCCAAACTTCGTCTTCTTGACGTTCGATTTTACGTTTCGCATTTTTGATGTTAGAAGCTAGTTCACGTTGAACCAATTCACGCATCACGAATGGTTTAAATAGTTCGATCGCCATTTCTTTTGGCAATCCACATTGATACATTTTCAAGAAAGGTCCTACAACGATAACGGAACGTCCTGAATAGTCAACACGTTTACCAAGTAAGTTTTGACGGAAACGACCTTGTTTCCCTTTCAACATGTGAGAAAGAGATTTCAATGGACGGTTACCTGGTCCAGTAACTGGACGGCCACGACGACCATTATCGATCAACGCATCAACAGCTTCTTGTAACATCCGTTTTTCGTTTTGGACGATGATTCCTGGAGCATTCAAATCTAACAAGCGTTTCAAACGGTTATTACGGTTGATTACTCGACGGTAAAGATCATTCAAATCACTTGTTGCAAAACGTCCACCTTCTAATTGCACCATTGGTCGTAAATCTGGTGGAATAACTGGAATAACGTCCATAACCATCCAACTTGGTTCATTTCCTGAAGCACGGAAAGCTTCTAAAATGTCCAAACGGCGGATCGCACGAGTCCGTTTTTGCCCTTGGGCAGATTTCAATTCTTCTTTCAATTCAGCTGCTTCAGCATCTAAATCAACACTGTCTAGTAATTGTTTGATTGCTTCTGCACCCATTGCTGCTTGGAATTCTTGTCCATATTGTTCACGTTTTTCGCGGTATTCACGTTCTGTCAACAATTGTTTTTTCTCTAAGTTGGTGTTTCCTGGTTCGATAACCACATATGAAGCAAAATAAATGATTTCTTCTAAGGCACGAGGACTCATGTCTAAAACAAGTCCCATACGAGAAGGAATTCCTTTAAAGTACCAGATATGTGAAACAGGTGCTGCTAATTCAATGTGACCCATACGTTCACGACGAACTTTTGAACGTGTCACTTCAACACCGCATCGGTCACAAACGATTCCTTTATAACGGATACGTTTGTATTTTCCGCAGGCACATTCCCAGTCTTTCGTAGGACCAAAAATCCGCTCACAGAACAACCCTTCGCGTTCAGGTTTTAAGGTACGATAGTTAATCGTCTCAGGTTTTTTTACTTCACCATAAGACCAGCTTCTGATTTTTTCGGGAGAAGCCAAACCTATTTGCATACTTTCGAATTTATTTACATCGATCAAAAGGGGTTCCCTCCATTTCGTTTAATGGCAAAACCGCAAGGCGGCTGATCATCGACCGCCTTACAGCTCATAGACCGGATTAGTCTAAGTTATCTTCTGCGGTTTCAAAGTTTTGGATGATATCTTGTCTTTCATCTTCCACTTGTTCAGCAGCTTTCTTTTCTAATTCTTTGGCTGTTTGCTGTTCAGCAAATTTTGTCAAAGCATCTACAGTGATCAAATCATCATCTTCGTCATCCATATCACGGAGTTCGATTTCAGAATCTTTGATATCCAAGACACGCATGTCTAATCCTAGTGATTGTAATTCTTTTACTAATACTCGGAATGATTCTGGTACACCTGGTTTTGGAATTGGTTCGCCTTTGACGATCGCTTCATAAGTTTTCACACGACCAACTACATCATCTGATTTGTATGTCAAGATTTCTTGTAAGGTATAAGCGGCACCGTAAGCTTCCAAAGCCCAAACTTCCATTTCACCAAAACGTTGTCCACCAAATTGTGCTTTACCACCCAATGGTTGTTGTGTAACCAATGAGTAAGGTCCGATCGAACGAGCATGCAATTTATCATCGACCATGTGAGCAAGTTTGATCATGTACATGACACCGACAGACACTCGGCCGTCAAATGGTTCACCTGTACGTCCGTCATAAAGGATGGTTTTCGCATCGCTAGCCATACCAGCTTCACGAACCGTTTCCCAAACATCCTCATCACTTGCACCATCAAATACTGGTGTTGCAACATGGATACCTAACTGACGAGCAGCCATCCCTAAATGCAATTCCAATACTTGTCCGATATTCATCCGTGATGGCACCCCTAAAGGATTCAACATGATATCGATTGGTGTTCCATCTGGTAAGAATGGCATATCTTCTTCCGGCATGATACGGGATACAACCCCTTTATTACCATGACGTCCGGCCATCTTATCTCCTTCATGGATTTTACGTTTTTGAACGATATACACACGTACAAGCATGTTTACGCCTGGTGATAATTCATCGCCGGCTTCACGAGTAAAGATTTTTACGTCGTGGACGATCCCGCCACCACCATGTGGTACACGTAATGAAGTATCACGGACTTCACGAGCTTTTTCACCAAAGATCGCATGTAAAAGACGTTCTTCAGCGGATAATTCGGTTACCCCTTTTGGTGTTACTTTACCAACTAGCAAGTCACCATCTTGGACTTCCGCACCGATACGGATAATACCCATCTCGTCTAGATCTTTCAAAGCATCTTCCCCAACGTTAGGGATTTCACGAGTAATTTCTTCAGGTCCTAATTTTGTATCACGAGCTTCTGATTCATATTCTTCGATGTGGATCGAAGTATAGACATCATCTTTTACAAGACGACGGCTCATGATGATCGCATCTTCATAGTTGTAACCTTCCCAAGTCATGAAACCAACTAAAACGTTTTGTCCTAGCGCCATTTCACCTTGTTCCATTGAAGGTCCATCTGCTAAAGTATCGCCTTTTTCAACTTTTTCGCCTAAATGAACGATTGGGCGTTGGTTGTAGCTTGTTCCTGAGTTTGAACGACGGAATTTTGTTACAGCGTATTTATCTAATGCACCGTTGTCACGACGAACACGAATCTCAGAGGCATCCACAAATTCAACGACACCATCATGTTTACATAGCAAAGCAGCTCCTGAGTCATGAGCTGATTTATATTCCATACCAGTACCAACCCATGGTGCTTGTGGATTGATCAATGGCACTGCTTGACGCTGCATGTTGGCACCCATCAAGGCACGGTTGGAGTCATCGTTTTCCAAGAAAGGAATACATGCTGTCGCTACCGCAACTACTTGTTTAGGTGATACGTCCATATAATCGACTTTATCGATTGAAACTTCTAAGTTTTCACTTTGCGCACGAGCCATAACAACGTCTTGTGCAAAAGTACCATCTTCATTTAATGGGCTATTTGCTTGGGCAACGATGTAGTGGTCTTCGATGTCAGCTGTTAGATAGTCGATTTGATCCGTTACACGACCAGTTTCACGATCAACACGACGGTAAGGAGTTTCGATAAATCCAAATTTATTAACTTTCGCATAGCTAGATAAACTATTGATCAACCCGATATTTGGTCCTTCAGGCGTTTCAATCGGACACATACGGCCATAGTGAGAATAGTGAACGTCACGAACTTCATAACCAGCTCGGTCACGAGTCAAACCACCAGGTCCTAAGGCTGAAAGACGACGTTTGTGTGTCAATTCCCCAAGTGGGTTCGTTTGATCCATGAACTGAGACAACTGAGAAGAACCGAAGAATTCTTTGATACTTGCAACCACTGGACGGATGTTGATCAATTGTTGTGGTGTCAATGTTTCTGTATCTTGGATCGACATTCTTTCACGTACAACACGTTCCATCCGAGCTAAACCGATACGGAATTGGTTTTGCAGTAATTCACCGACTGAACGGATACGACGGTTTCCTAAGTGGTCGATATCGTCCACGTTGCCGATCCCTTCCATCAAGTTTAAGAAATAACTCATTGATGCGATGATGTCTGCCGGACGAACAGTTTTCACAGCTGATTCTGGATAACCATTACCAATCACATTCACTTCACGTTTTGGGTCTTTTGGTGAAAAGACTTTGATTACTTGAACAGTCATTGGATCAGTCACAACACCATCTTCTGATGGATAGTAAGTCACTGAATTCAATCCATTATCAATGAAAGGTGCTAATGTTTCCATCACTTGGTGAGTCAACACAGTTCCTTTTTCAACGATGATTTCACCAGTTTCTGGATCAACCAATGTTTCTGCTAATGTTAAGTTCAATAGACGTGTTTTCAAGTCTAATTTTTTATTTACTTTATAACGACCAACGTTGGCTAAGTCGTAGCGTTTTGGATCGAAGAAACGAGCATTCAATAAGTTCCGAGAACTATCGGCTGTCTTAGGCTCGCCTGGACGTAGACGTTCGTAAACGTCTTTTAATCCTTCTTCTGTTCTTGAATCACTTGCATTTTTGTGCAAGTCTTTTTCAACTGTATTACGTAACGTTTCACTGTCACCAAAGATTTCAAAGATCGTATCATCCGATCCAAACCCTAGGGCACGAACTAACACAGTCAAAGGAATCTTACGGGTACGATCAATACGTACGTAAGAAATATCTTTTGCATCAGTTTCCATTTCTAACCATGCACCACGGTTCGGGATCACAGTTGAACCGAAACCTTCTTTTCCGTTTTTGTCTACTTTTCCATGGAAGTACACACCAGGTGAACGCACTAACTGAGAAACGATTACTCGTTCTGCTCCGTTGATAATGAATGTTCCTTGTTCAGTCATTAATGGGAAATCACCGAAGAAGACTTCTTGCGCTTTGATTTCACCTGTCTCACGGTTTGTTAGACGTAACGTTACATGTAATGGTGCAGAGTAATTTGCATCATGTGCGCGTGCTTCTGCTACCGTATACTTAGGTTCTTTCAATTCATAATCCACAAATTCCAAAGATAGATTGCCATTGAAGTCATCAATTGGCAAAATGTCTTCAAACATTTCTCTTAGTCCTTCATCTAGGAACCATTGGTAAGAGTCTGTTTGAATTTCGATCAAATTTGGTAATTCCAACACTTCACTGATTCGTGCGAAACTTCTACGTTCGCGATGTTTTCCGTACTTTACTACGTGTCCAGCCAAGCTCTTCACCCCTCTAAAATGTCATTCAAAAAGACTACCCGATCAATTGTTACAATAATATTAAAAATATTATATTTAGATAACAATAGACATTTTTTGCGGCTTTTAGGCAAAAAAAAACCAAAAATAGAGCATTCTTTTGAAACCATTTCTTCATGCGCTTCTATTTTTGTTTCCTTATTATAAAGCCGAAACGGACAATATTTCGTTTCTGCCTTTACTTCATCAGATAGTTTTTGCAACTTCATATATTACACTCTTTTTTCATAAAAGTCAACACTTCCTGGCGTTTCCCTCCTCTTTTCATCATTTTTTCTTAAACTTTTCTTACTATAATATATCGAATAAACAATATCGAATAAACATTCATGGATTTTGAGAATTTTCTGAATGTTCGTCTTGACAACCCCCTTACATCTCCGCTATACTTAGGAAAATTTATTATTTGTGGAGGATTTATTTATGCAAAAACCGAATATACAACTTATCCCGACACAATTGAATAACTTTTACTTTAGCTACTTTAGATAGGTTTGTATTCATGAATTATGGATACAAACACCAAACAACTGGTTTGTATCTATGATGGCTAAAGAACTTTGTATTACGCAAAAGCCACGTAGACATTACGTTAAGTGGCTAAGCGAAAAGTACAAAGTAATCACGATTTCTTACTTACATACTCTTTCGATACTCAATCCATTTAGACGTTTTGTCTAAATGGATTTTTTGTTTTCAAAATTGAAGGAGGAAAAAGAAATGAAAAAAAATTTATTGATCGGATTAGGCGCAACATTATTACTAGCACTTGGTGGATGTGGAACTGCAAATAGTTCCTCAGCAAAATCGGATGACTCGAAAACAATCGGTGTTTTACAACTGGTTCAACACAATTCATTAGATGCTACATATAAAGGGTTCAAAGAAGGGCTAGCAGAAAATGGCTATAAAGAAGGCGACAATTTAACAATCAACTATCAAAATGCGCAAAACAATCAAGACAATCTAAAAAGTATGAGTGAAAAATTAGTGAAAGACCAACCCGACTTATTATTAGGGATTGCAACTCCAGCTGCGCAATCACTCCTTAATGAAACAACTACGATTCCTATTACAGTGACAGCAGTTACCGACTTAGAAAAAGCACACTTAGTTTCTTCTAATGACAAACCTGGTGGAAATGTGACTGGTACAACGGATATGGTACCGATCGAAAAACAAATCGAACTATTATTACAGATCGTGCCAAAAGCAAAAACGATCGGGATCATGTACAACAACGGGGAAGCAAATTCCAAAATCCAAGGAGACTTAGCCGAGAAAACATTGAAAAAAGCCGGAGTGAAAGTCAAAGTATTGACGGCAAACTCCACCAATGATGTTCAACAAGTGACAAAAAGTTTAGCCAAAGATGTCGACGGTATCTACATCCCAACGGATAATACATTCGCCAGTGCTGCTAGCGTTATCGGTGAAGTAGCCAAAGAAACAAAAACACCGATCGTTGCTGGTTCCGTGGATCAAGTCAAAGAAGGTGGCTTAGCGACTGTTGGGATTGATTATGAAGAATTAGGACGACAAACAGGTGAAATGGCTGCCAAGATCTTAGCTGGCAAAAAACCGAGTGAATTACCGGTTGAATCAGCAGATGATCTTTCCTTATATGTCAATAAAGACATGGCAAAAGCCCTTGGGATCGATCCAACAACAATCAAAGAGACTGAATAATTTTACAGGAGGACAATCATGACTAATTTAATAAGTATCTTTTTATCTTCTGCTTCACAAGGCGTGCTTTGGGCACTACTGGCAATCGGTGTCTTCCTTACTTTTCGTATTCTGGATATTGCTGATTTAACAGCTGAAGGCAGTTTCCCTTTAGGTGCTGGGATTGCTGCTGTCAGTATCACTAATGGACTTTCCCCAATCGTTGCTTGCCTCTTAGGATTTTTAGGAGGCGCAGCAGCTGGCTTAGTTTCAGGACTGCTCCATACCAAACTTAAAATTCCGGCACTTCTAGCTGGAATCATCACGATGACTGGCTTATATTCCGTTACCTCACGGATCATGGGCGCACCTAATCTTTCTTTGTTAGGACAAAAAAACGTCTTTACATGGGCAGAATCACTCGGTGTTTCAAAAGAAAATGCTGTATTGATTGCTGGCTTACTTGTCGCATTGATTGTTGTCACGTTGCTTGTTTTATTTTTACGGACAGAAACGGGGTTGGCGATTCGAGCGACTGGCGATAATTTAGCAATGAGTGAAGCAAATGGCATCAACACCGATACGATGAAAATCATTGGGTATATGATTTCAAATGGCTGTATTGCTCTATCTGGTTCGTTGCTTGCACAAAACAATGGCTTTGCTGATTTAAACTCTGGGATCGGTACGATCGTGATTGGCTTGGCTTCAATCATCATCGCTGAAGTCCTCTTTCGAAACCAACCATTGCTTCTTCGATTATTGACAATTATTTTAGGCGCCGTGATCTATCGTTTTATCTTAGCGTTAGTTTTTGAGTTGAACGTTCAACCAAGCGATTCAAAATTAGCTTCTGCACTTGTTCTGGTTATCTGTTTATCTTTTCCACAAATCCAACAAAAATTAAAGTTACCTAAGCGTACGAAAGCAAAAGGAGGATCTATCAATGACTGATGTTTTAACACTTCAATCTATCCACCATACGTTTGAAAAAGGAACCATCAATGAAAACCATGTGCTAAAAGGAGTTAATCTCTCATTGAAACAAGGTGATTTCGTAACAATTATTGGCGGAAATGGTGCAGGTAAATCGACACTATTGAACAGTATTGCTGGTTCTTTTCCAGTGGATCAAGGGAAGATTTTATTGAATGGCAAAGATATCACCAAAAAGTCAGTGGTTGCTCGCTCCAAAGAAATCAGTCGTGTCTTTCAAGACCCTAAATTAGGCACTGCTGTCCGATTGACGGTGGAAGAAAATTTAGCACTAGCAATGAAACGTGGCAAAAAACGAGGCTTTTTCCGAGGAGTCAAGCCGCAAGATCGTTCCTTCTTCAAGGAACATCTCGCACGCTTGAATCTTGGGTTAGAAAATCGTTTGACCACTGAAATCGGCTTGCTTTCTGGAGGACAGCGTCAAGCGATCACGTTATTAATGGCTACTTTACAACGTCCTGAATTGATTTTATTAGATGAACATACTGCAGCCCTCGACCCGGCAACTTCAAAAACAGTGATGGAACTAACGGACAAATTAATTAGCGAACAGCACTTGACGGCTTTCATGGTCACCCATGATATGGAAGATGCCATCCGCTACGGAAATCGATTGATCATGCTACACCAAGGGCAAATCGTCGTGGATATTCAACAGGCAGAAAAACAACATTTGACTGTCCCTCAGCTACTAGAAATGTTCAAACAAAATAGTGGCGCTGCATTGAGAGACGACCAAGTACTTTTAAGTTAGCAATCATCTGCTGTCGCTTCCATAACAACTGACAAATTTCTCATTTGTTTTCTGCTTTCTTATTGATACAATACTACATGAAAGGAGTTGCAATGGATGACGACAAAAGATAAAGTACTCCAACTATTAAAAGAATCTCCTGATTTTTTATCAGGTGAAAAAATGGCACAGCAATTACAAGTGTCACGTACCAGTATTTGGAAAGCAATCAAAGAATTAGAAAAAACAGGTTATCATTTTGAGCATCAAGCTAAGGGGTACCGTTATCTTCCTTCTGATGTGTTAGATGCCCAAGAAATTCGCCAAGCATTAGAACCTTGGATACCAGATTTGACGGTGTCGGTACAAGAACGATCAGAATCTACGATGAAAGATGCTAAACTTGCGGCAACCAAAGAAATCGGACCCGCTCTTTTTATCGCCGATACCCAAGAACAGGCACACGGCCGATTTGGACGTCCTTTTTTTGCAGCCCCTGGACAAGGTATTTATATGAGCTTATTGATCCATCCCAATCAACGATTTGATGAATTGCCCCAGTATACAGTTATTGCAGCAAGTGCATGCGTGAAAGCCATTCAAGAATTGACTAAAAAAGACCCTTCGATCAAATGGGTCAATGATCTTTATTTAAATGGAAAAAAAATTAGCGGGATTTTATCTGAAGCAATCAGTGACATGGAAACTGGCGGGATCAGTTCGATCATTATTGGCATTGGTCTAAATTTTTCCATCCCGCAAAAACAGTTTCCTGAAGCAATTCAAAAGAAAGCAACGTCTCTTTTCCCTGATGGTCAGAAATCCATCACACGGAATCAATTGATTAGTCAAATTTGGAAAAATTTCTTTCACTATCTTTCAGAACCCACAGACGAATACTTAACACTTTATCGTGAAAAGTCTTTCGTTCTTGGAAAAAAAGTACAATTTACCCAAAAAGGGCAGCATTATACTGGGATTGCTAAAGAAATCGGAGAACATGGAGAGTTGATCGTACAAATAGAAGACCAATTTCTCACTCTTTTTTCTGGCGAAATTAGTTTAACCTCCATTGAGTAAGTCAAAAAGAAAGGGATGGGCAAAAATGCCCATCCCTTTCTTCATCAATGGTGGTTCCTTTTTTATGTGATCTCGCAGAATACTTCATAGCCCCTTCATTTAGCGAGTTGTAAAATGAAGTTGTTATTCTATGTGCTATTGCTGTTCATAACAAAAATGCTACACAATTTTTAAACCTCTATGTGCTTTTTTATACAACTGCAATATCATTGATCTGATGTATCGAATGTTTCAATCAAAAGCCACAGACAAACTTCCACCTATAAAAGGTTTGTTTTTCTGATGCTATTCTGTCATATAAGTATGACTTCTACTTACTATTTGTCGCTTCCCCAATATATAATGTTTCATTAAACGGATTTCCCCAAAATCTTGTTCAATCAAACATGCTGCTTCTTGATCCATACACAACAACACTTTTTCTTTCCTAGCTCTCCTCCTTTTCTCTTTCTGGTTCTATCTTACCTTATTCTTTAAGGTCTGTGTTATTTTGTATGGTATTGCAACATTTTTAATTTTATTATGTACAAAAAGGACTTACAAACACGCTTCTTTGTTTACACGATAAAATTTTAACTGATTAGATGAAAGATATTCTACATTCAGCTTAAATTTTTTGACAACAAGTGTCCTAATTAGAAATTTATCCGCCGTGGTTAACGGTTTTTGACATTCTTTTTCAATATCTTCAAATGAGAAATGATTTGATGATCATTTCAAACCCAAGCATTGGTGCTCCTCCAGCTCCCTCAACCTTAAGTGAAATTTTTTGAAATTCCAAAAGAATAAAGATGGCTAAAATAGACAATGAAAGCGGAATAACAACTAGTTCCTGTAAATCTACTACTAATTTATATGCATCATACATGTATCCTGATAGATTCTTACTCAGAGTGTATTTTAAATCATCTCCATTCAAATAAAACATGATTTGATTAAAGAGCCACATTATCGCTGATGTCATAAATTAAATCCTGCTTTCAGTGTATTATTGTAAAAGTGAAGAGAAATCAAATTGAGTTGCGAACCAGCCTGCAGCAACTAAAATCAATCCACCACCGACAATTTGCCAAATTCCTTGCTGTAATTGCGGACCATTTTTATCTTTTAATGCACCAGCTAAAATGACCGTTCCCCAAATTAGCCAAAGACCTCCACCTACTAAAGTGAAGTTTGATACTAAACTAAAAACTTTTTCTAATAAAGCTGCATCTTTCATTTAAACATTTCCCCTTTTTTGAGTTATTTATTATTTGTTACTACTTTTAGTATATGGTAATTTTTCAACCGATGTTTGCCAGTTATTTCTAAGTTGAGAAATTTTAGAAACTCCCTCTCTCAAATTTTATAATTGACTAATTTAGTCAATATATGTAAGAGGTCCTTATCAAAAAGCAGACTAGCTGAGAAGAATAGTTACTCTAAAAAATTTTAAAATTCGTTATTTTGGACACAATAGATTGATTCATCTACAAAACTTGGAACATCTATCCATTTTTTTCAAATAAATGCACAGCGCTTAAGAATTGATTCCTGAAAATAAGTCGAAAAATCAAAAATGCTCAAAATAACAAGAAGCTACTTTTGGATTCACCATGATTTCCGAGTGCCAGACAGTCCTTATATCATCTTCTACTAGTTTCACTCAGCATCATTGACAAGGATTAAATTCCTGATAATTACATATGTATGTTACGTAGTGGAAGGTGTAGAGAGATTACGTTCATACATATATGAGTCTGTCACATCCCCTAATTTTTTATAGTTTTTATGTTTGACAATGTCATATTTTTCAGACAGGAAAGGATTTGCTCCACGTATTTTTAAAATACATTGTTGCCCTTTCAAACTGGCTACTTCATCGGGGTCCATCAAATTACGCCCCAACTTTTGGAAACTTTCATTGAATGATCCATTTGAGCCTTTAGTGACACTGATATTTCTTTGTTCGATCGTTTCTTTACCTAAAAGTTTAGAAATATATTCATGCGTACTTTGTTCCATCCCACCTAAATATAAAAAGACGTCACTCGTACCGATGATGGTTTCCCAAGTGTCTTTATACAACGTTTTTAACTGACTAATATTTTGTAAGATCACATTTGTTGAGATTTCTCGACTTCGAATAACCGAAATAACTTTCTCAAAATCCGGAATTTGACCAATATTGGCAAATTCATCTAGAATACAGCGAACATGACATGGTAAGCGTCCTTTATAAATATTATCTGCTTTGTAGACCAGCATATCAAAGAGCTGTTGGTACATCATACTGGCTAAGAAGTTAAAACTGGTATCTGTATCTGGCAGTAAGATGTACAAAATCGTTTTCCGATCCCCAATGGTGTCCAATTCTAATGTATCTTTAGAGACCAAGTCTTTGATACTAGGAATATCAAACGGAGACAACCTTACCCCTAAACTAACTAAAATACTCTTGGTCGTCTTATCCCCTGATAGTTTGAAAATTTTATATTGCGCAACCGCGAAGTTTGTTGGATCTTTCTCTTCTAACTCATTGAACAGCACGTCTAAAGGACTGACGAATCCAGGAACATTTTCGTCAATATCTGCTAGACGTACCAATTCAATCACATTTCCTAATGTGCGATCTTCTTCAACGACTTCTTGGATCAAATAGCTAAAAATCGCCATTAATAAAGCAGTCTCTGCCTTTTCCCAGAAATCATCGCCACCTTTTTTATCAGGATTTGAAGTGTTTTTAATCAAATTATTTACGATTTTTAGAATATCGTCTTCCGTTCTTATGTATTTAAATGGATTGTAGTGATGGGTGTCACGCCGATTGATCAAATCAAAGACTTTGATATTGTAACCCGCTTCCTCAAACATTTTTCCTGTTTCCATCAATAACAATCCTTTGGAATCACTGACTACATAGGAAGAATGCATTTGCATCAGATTCGGTTTTACATAAAATCGCGTCTTACCACTACCGGCTCCTCCAACCACAACGACATTTTTGTTACGGTTAAAATTATCTTTACCAGTAATTTTCATTCGTCCTGACAGGGATAAACTCTCTGTTTTAGTCAATATGATATTAAAACTCTTTTTCTTCGCCAAAAATGGTTTGATATCTCGAAATTTCCCCCATTTTGCACTTCCATATTCTTCATTTGGGCGTACTTTTTTTTCATCAAACGTTTTGTATAATACTAGTAATCCATAAGAAAGAACAAAAGCGAACCCTCCCAGTAATGACTTTACGTTAAATGAGAATTGAAAGGAAAAACTAGCTATTTCATCAACTGCGTGAAGAAAAGATCTAGCTATTTTTTCCACGAATGTTACGGTTGTATTTTGATCAATCGTAAATAAAAAAAATGTACGATTCCCTATATACATTAATGTACTCACCACAACTACGTGGACTACCCATAAAACATATTGAGACTTTCTCAAGTGTTTGTTCATCCCTTTCGTTACTTAATTTGAATATAGCGTTTATGTGATATTATCCCTAACGTCCGTAGCCCTCCGATCGCTGGTGATCATTTTTACTGCTCAATGATGCTCGTCCACTAGATTGTTTTTCATTAGTTGGATTATTCAGCACTCTACTAACAGAATCCCTTAATCTTACTTTGTCAGTTTCTGTTTGTTTATTCAAAGTAGAAATGGAAGATACACTCGTCCGATTTAATTCTTGTTCTTTCGTTTTTTGGCTCGTCTGCGTTTTCTGTTTTTCAGCTGTTTGCTTTTCATTGTCTATCTGAGCCACTCGTGCTACTCGCGTATTAAAGTCAGGGGTAAGAGAGTGGTGCTGTCCTAGTTCTTGCACTTTAGTTGAGCGTTCGGTAAATAACTGTTCACGCTTCGCATTTTCTCGATTAGCTAATCGATTTTGCAGGGGTTTCAATAAGTATTTATCAGCAACCCACACACCTAGCAACGTAAAAAGGGCAGGAACTGCTATAGCTGCTACTGAAGCAATAAGTGTACCAGAAATCGCTGGAAGAGCTGCGGTTAACAGTAAAGGTAAGCCGAAAGTAGCTAACCCAACAAATAAGGCGACTCCAATTAACGTTTTCACTTTATTTCTCCATAAACGTTTGGCGAAATTGGTTGTCGTCATCAATGCCGCATTTTTTACTCGAGTAGCAAACGGCAACCGCTGTCCGTTAGCATCCAACCCTTTTTTCAGATTTTGGTTTTCTTCTGATGAACGCTTTTCAGAATGGGCAATATCGAATGTTTCTTTTATTTTCTTTCCGATTGGAACAAAGGTTTTAGCGTTAAGATTACTTAATTTTTCCTTACCAAATTTATATGGTCTAGCCACTACTTTACCGACTGGTTTTAAAGGTCGACCAATTGTTCTAGCTGTCGAGCGCACAGATTTTCCGATGGATTTAAAAGGTCTAGCAATTGTTTTTGAACCTTTTTCTAGCGCTGCCACTGTCTTAGGAAATCTCTCCTTAGCAAATCGTTGGACTCTCTTGGAAGTACGTGGAATGATTTTAGGTACGGCATTTACTAAACGTTGACCGACATAACTACCAATAATCACGCCTCTTAACCAGTTGACTACAGCGGATCCATGTAATAATTGTGTGCCAGTAGGCATTAGCGGAAGAGCGCCAGCCATCGCACTAAAAAACGCCATCGGTGCAACCCACAGTACTTGTCTTGCTAAAAACAAATAAAATGAAGGGCGGGTCAGCACCTGATACCATTTCTTTTTAAGATCTTTATAAGTAATTTCTTTTAACTCTTCGGCTTTTCCTTTCAATTCTGCCGTATCTTGCTTAACATTTTCGAGTTCCTTAGCTAGCACCTGAGGATCCTTTGGTTGTATCTCTTCTAAAAATTCAGCTAATTTTTTTTCATCGCCAAGAATTGTCTTTAGACCTTCACACAGTGTTTTATTTCTAGTAAGATCGATTTCTATCTTAGATCTTGCTGCTTTAGACTTCTTCGATTGATCAAGGAAAAAATTATTGTACGGTCCATATTTTTTTAATTCTTCATCGTGCTTTATCTTTTGTTCGACAAACGCGACCTGAGATCGTAATCTTTCTACGTATGCTAACTTTAGATCCTCAACCGAAACTGATTTTTTCACACTATCTGTTTCATCTAATGTACTGTTGACGTTTTCCGGCATAGAAGTTTGGTTCATGTCACCTTCTGATACTGAACGTATATCTGAAGAATCCTTTGGTAGTGGAACTTGATTTGTAAGATTATTTATTTCTGAATCGCTATTGGGTGTAGACGGTTGGTCTAAGGAATCTCCTGGTGTTAAAACTTGGTTTGTAAAACTGCTTAATTCTGGAAATTTATTGAGTTCAGCAGTTTGATTTGTAATTTCCTTTGATAAACTAACTTGACCATTAACATAACGCAATTTAACTCTTGGTATAAGAATTCGGTCAAATTGGTCAAAACTGTGACTTGGTATAGACTGTTCCGTCATTACTCCGGGAGCCGAATTTCTACGAACTAACTTGTCATGAGTCTTTAAATCTTGAGTTGTAGATAAGGATGATAGTACACGTTCTGAATTGGTTAAATTCCGTAACTTTCCAATGTAACGCAATGGAATATCATATTCAAACCTTTGAAATTTGTCAAATTGTGTATCATCAAATGGTTTTTTCTCTGGATCTAACTCAAAATCTGATAATTTTAAATGCCGTTCATGAAGACTGTCATCATACATGGGTGAAGATGTTTCTCGATCTTCTGAACGTAATGGAGATTCAGATGGCGTAGTGAGTTCTGGTGCACTATTTCGGCGACCTTTATCTGTTTGTTCTCTATGTACTTCATGTAATGTGTGACTAACTGATCTAGATCTTGCTATTCTATTTGGTCTACGCTCCTCTTGTTGGCTAAGTCCATGAATAAAATTTGCTTTAGGACCTTTCCGGAGCACGAGGGAGTCTTTTTCTTCTATATTAAATTTATTGATTAGATTTTTCACATGGCCAGGGACAGGTCTATCATTTGCCGAATCCTTTTCTGATACACTATTTGCGAGACTATTAGTAGCTTGAATTTCAGGCTTAGCTTGCTTTCGCAAATCGTCTTCTGATCGATTGAAAGAATTATTCGTTTGCTGCTTGTTTCCGTTTGGTAGATTACTTCCATTTTTATTAGGTGTTTTTACTGATACTGTTTGGTCGGGTTTTGACTCTCCATTCTTTTCAAACGCTACAACCCTTTCTGATACATTCATTTGGTCTTGATTTTGTTCTAATACACTCCCCCTATCCTGTCTTTTTTTCCTCCTTATAGTGGCTGTCTCTACGAGAACTTTTTTCGCCTTGTCCTTTCTGTTTTCTACTTCCTCCCTCGTAATATCAACTGCAGTAGCTTTTGCATACATCTCTTCCAAAGTATCCGTTTTTATTATTTCAAAATTCTCAGTTCTCATGAATTCTTTAACAAGCTTCTTAATTTTATCAACAATCACAACATCTGTTATTGTTTGGCCTCTAACCTTATCTAGCGTATTTGGCGTATTTGACTTATTTAACGTCTCTTGAATCATTTTTTGATTTTTCTGACTAACATTATTTAATTCATTTAATTTTTTGTTACAATCTGCTACTTCGTTTCGTTTGTGCTGCTTAAGCCCAGTAAGTTCTTGTTTCGATTGACTGATCTGACTAGCTAATATTTCGGCCAGATCTTTATTCTCAAAGTACTTCGTTTTTTCATCTATTGCGATGGCTCCAAGATAATCATTACTTTCATGACTATTATTAGATAAAAAAACGTCCTTTGTTTCTAATTTTTCTATTGTGGCCTTATCCCTTTCATGCTTTACGATCTTCGTTTCTTGTTCCTTTTCTAATACATTAATTTTTTGTTGAAGTTGCTCCCCGCTGATTTTTCCCTCGGCGTGTTCGATTCTTGCTTCATACTCAGTTTTTTCACTTTGTAATTCAAACACTTTGCGATCCCCAGCCATCCGTTGAAGTACTTCAAATTTAAAGTCATCTAACATATCTTGCACTTTTAAAAGTGCAGTCTTTTCTCCATGATTCTCTTGGATTGACTTTTCACAAAGAGTAAAGACATTTTCTTTTTTGACAGAAAACGACGATGCTTCTTTGATAAACTCTGACTTTAAATTAGATTTATTTTGCCATTCACCGGTTTCGTTCTCCAATTTATTCTTTCTTACCAAGTAGTTCATTCCTCCTCCATCCTTCTTGGATCATTCTACTAGATCTATTCTAATTGCATAATAGCGCAATTTATTAAATCTGATGTGCAATTCCACTACGACCGTTGTTTATTTGGAAACCATTTGTTAGTCTATTTTTAGTATCTATACTGGTTTTTACTGCTCCCGTAGTGGCATCTTTCATACTCTTTTTGTCATCTACTTGTTTATCTGATACTCCCACAGGATTTTGTTGTTTCGCCACTGTCCAAATTGGTTGTAATTTTGAAACTTGTTTATCAATTGGTTGTAATTCTGGAACTTGTTCATCTTTAAGTAATGGGACCTTATCTGTTTCTTGGCTTAGGTCTTGTTTTTCTTTGGCCAATGCCTTTCTTTCTTGCCGTTTATTCCATTTTTTCTTAAGAACTTTATATCCTTTTCGAAGGTTAACCCCAGTCCATTTTACTGCTATCCAAAGCTTATCCCCAGTCCACTTCGCTACTTCCCAAGTCAATTTTAATAATTTCACAGTCAAAAATCCCAAGCCCCCAAATAGACAGCATAAAAGAAACAACATACTACGATCTTCAGAATCCATCACTTTTTCCTACTTTAAATTTTTTTATTTTTTTG